>ERZ773168.315-NODE-315-length-50026-cov-6.556043_pt1 | contig 50026 bp, 34 predicted proteins | sample MGYA00511261_ERZ773168 | MGnify/ENA primary metagenome ERZ773168 (study PRJEB29015, sample SAMEA2737855) | human gut metagenome | biome: human gut; feature: human-associated habitat; material: faeces | place: China | collected 2012 ... | reverse complement strand
AAAGCCTATCTTTGCGGCGTTTTAACGATATTAATCATTTAAAGAATTAAAAACCATGTATTTATCAGCAGAAAAAAAAGAAGAACTTTTTTCTCAATACGGGAAGTCTAATAAAGATACGGGTTCTGCGGAATCTCAGATAGCTTTATTTTCCTACCGTATCAATCATTTGACCGAGCATCTGAAAGCCAATCACAAAGATTTCGGTACTCAGAAAGCATTGATCAAATTAGTTGGAAAACGCCGGGCATTGCTTGACTATTTGAAAGACCGCGACATTGAAAGATATCGTGCTATCATTAAAGCTTTGAATATACGTAAATAAAAATACGTTTTCCCAAGCCCGGCGACAACCGGGCTTGTTTCTATCCTCCCTCCTCCCTCCGAAAAAGAATTCCGTTAAAACATTTTATTTTTAACCGTTAAGTTATTATGAACGTTATTGAAAAGAACATTACTCTGGCTGACGGAAGAGTAATTACGCTGGAAACCGGCAAATTGGCAAAACAGGCAGATGGTGCTGTGATGCTGAAAATGGGCAATACGATGTTGCTCGCGACTGTGGTTTCTGCTCAGGATGCAGGTCCTGATGTAGATTTTATGCCCTTGTCTGTAGATTATAAAGAAAAATTCGCCTCTGTCGGACGTTTCCCGGGAGGTTTTACACGGAGAGAAGGAAAATCTTCGGATTACGAAATATTGGTATCCCGTTTAGTCGACCGGGCATTGCGTCCTCTGTTCCCGGATGATTATCACGCAGAAACTTTTGTACAGGTTACCTTATATTCTGCCGATGAAGAATCGATGCCGGATGCATTGGCCGGACTCGCTGCATCGGCAGCTTTGGCTGTCAGCGATATCCCTTTCCATGGTCCGATCTCCGAGGTACGGGTTGCCCGTATCCAGGGAGAATTTGTGATCAATCCGACGGCTTCCGCTTTGAAAGAGGCCGATCTGGATATCATGGTCGGAGCTACCTATGAAAATATTATGATGGTAGAAGGCGAGATGAACGAAGTTTCTGAAAAAGAAATGCTGGACGCCATCAAGTTTGCACATGCAGCTATTAAAGAACAGTGTGTAGCTCAGCAAGAACTGGCTGCTGCTGTCGGAAAAGAAAAACGGACGTATTGTCACGAAGTGAACGATGAGGAACTGCGTAAGGATATTTGGGACAAGTGTTACCAAAAAGCCTATGATGTGGCACGGCAGTGTAATGCAAACAAACACCTGCGTGGCGAATTGTTGGACAATGTACGGGCCGAATACCTGGCTTCTCTGCCTGAAGAAGAGCAGATCGAAAAAGCCATGTTGGTGGGACGTTATTACCACGATGTGGAAAAAGAAGCGATGCGCCGGATGATTTTGGACGAAGGGGTACGTCTGGATGGACGTACTACCGAACAGATCCGGCCGATCTGGTGTGAAGTAGGTCCTCTGCCTGGCCCTCACGGATCTGCTATCTTTACTCGTGGTGAAACACAGTCATTGACTTCTGTTACTCTGGGTACAAAACTGGATGAGAAGATTATCGACGATGTTTTGGAACACGGAAAAGAACGTTTCTTGTTACATTATAACTTCCCTCCTTTCTCTACAGGCGAAGCAAAAGCACAACGTGGTGTAGGCCGTCGTGAAATCGGTCACGGTCACTTGGCTTGGCGTGCTTTGAAAGGACAGATTCCTGCTGACTATCCGTATGTAGTACGTGTGGTTTCAGATATCCTCGAATCTAACGGTTCTTCTTCTATGGCTACCGTATGTGCCGGCACATTGGCATTGATGGATGCAGGTGTGAAGATCAAGAAACCGGTATCGGGTATCGCTATGGGATTGATTAAGAATCCGGGCGAAGAAAAATATGCTGTATTGTCTGATATCCTGGGTGACGAAGACCACTTGGGAGATATGGACTTCAAGGTGACCGGAACAAAAGATGGTATCACTGCTACACAGATGGATATCAAGGTAGACGGTCTGTCTTACGACATTCTGGAACGTGCTTTGAACCAGGCTAAAGAAGGACGTATGCATATCCTTAATAAGATTACTGAAACAATTGCTGAACCACGTGCCGACCTGAAAGAACATGCTCCACGTATCGAAACGATGACAATTCCTAAAGAATTCATCGGTGCTGTGATCGGCCCTGGTGGAAAGATCATCCAAGGTATGCAGGAAGAAACTGGTGCTGTGATTACTATCGAAGAAATTGATGGTATGGGACGCATCGAAGTTTCCGGAACAAACAAGAAATGTATTGATGATGCAATGCGCATGATTAAAGCAATCGTTGCTGTTCCTGAAGTAGGCGAAGTTTATAAAGGTAAAGTTCGTTCTATTATGCCTTATGGTGCATTTATCGAATTCTTGCCGGGCAAGGATGGTTTGCTGCACATCTCCGAAATTGACTGGAAACGTCTGGAAACAGTAGAAGAAGCCGGAATCAAAGAAGGTGATGAAATCGAAGTAAAATTGATTGATATCGATCCGAAAACTGGTAAATTCAAACTTTCACGCAAGGTATTGTTGCCAAGACCGGAAAAGAAGTAAGAAAGCGATAGCTTCTATATATAATGAAGGCTGTTTCAAATTTAATTTTGAAACAGCCTTCTTTTTTATTAGTATCCTCCGGAGTTGAACTGTTTTATATATAGAGTTAGTATATATTAGATTTATCCAGTTTATTAAAACCTTTAAAAAGATGAAAGACACCTTATTATATCCTCCCCAAAAAAGAATCGGAAAGTACCCCCATACTTCCCGATTCGAAACAGTCAAAAATCGACCTTAATCAATTTATTAACTTAACACGTCGCAAAGATATGAGAAAAATTTCTTTGAAAGAGCTTTTTTATTTAAAAAGTTTATGATACAGGCAAATATACCTGTTAATAAGGTCGTTTTTCTTGCTTTAAAACCAAAGCTTCACTCCTTTTAAAGGAACGCCCCCTTCCTTTAAAAGGAAGAGGCCGTTGGTTCTAAAGAAATCTGGTGGGGTGTTTATATAGAAATTTGGATTAATGATTTTTCAATTATATAAATCCGTTTACAAGTTTGTTTTATACTCCTCTTTTATTCGTATTATGTGTGCTAAGTTCTTTTCCAGTAATTCATTTAGCTCATTATCCGAAAAACATTCTCCTAAATAGATCGTGCTTTCTGTTTCAAAATCAAATGATTCGTCGTCTTCATTCACAACAATCTCAATTTTTCCTTGTGCATCTGTAGAGATCACTGCATTGTATTTAGTCATCAATTCTTTGAGCTCTTTTATGAACCTGTATTCTTTATTTGTCAATATTCTTTTCATGTTCGTAAGCTCTTTTGTTTTGTTGCCCTTTCGTGCGGTAAAGTTCGTGATAATTTAACACATTATACGCTGTTTGAAGTATTCATTTTATTCTATTTGTCAGGTTGTAATATTCATTTTATCCATATTATCACATCTATTCGTTTTTTTCGTATATTTGCTTCGAGCGAAACTTTTCATTTGTATATTTGTTGGATTTTAAAAAGAAAGAAAATAAAAATGGAAACAGAAGAATTGACAATTGGGAGAGTCCATCACGGACGCAATATACGTCGTACCCGTATTGAAAAGAATATGAACCAGGAGGGTTTGAGTGAATTAGTACATCTCTCACAACCTGCTGTTTCTAAATATGAGAAGATGAAGGTGATTGATGATGAGATGTTGCAACGCTTTGCACGTGCATTGAATGTCCCTTTCGATTATCTCAAGACTTTGGAGGAGGATGCACAGACGGTGGTGTTTGAAAATAATACGGTGAATAATTCAGAACAAAGTGCAGGTGGGGCAAACATCAGCATGGGTATAGTTAAGTCTGATACCGAAGATAGTATTAATGATAGTCGAGTTAACAACTTCAATCCTATCGACAAAATCACTGAACTCTACGAGCGTCTTTTAAAAGAAAAGGATGAAAAGTATGCAGCATTAGAACGCCGTTTGCAGAATATTGAAAAAAGTCTGCAGAAATAAGGGACAGATAAATTGAAAGGAATCGCAATATGATGAAACAAATACCTTACGGAATAACTGATTTTAGCCGAATTCAGAAAGAGAATTATTATTATGTAGATAAGACAATGTTCATTGAAAAAATAGAGATGCAACCGCCTTATCTGTTTCTGATACGTCCCCGTAGATTTGGGAAGAGTCTGACTTTGGCTATGTTAGAGGCCTATTATGACGTAAATCATGCTGAACAGTTTGACGAGTTGTTTGGTCAGCTATACATAGGTCAGCATCCGACGAAGCTTCACAATCAGTTTCTCATCATGCGATTTAATTTTTCGGAAGTGAGTTCCAATGTCAATGAAGTAGAACTATCGTTTAAGCTGCATTGTTGTAGCAAACTTAAAGATTTTGTCTTTAAGTATGAAGATTTATTGGGAAAAGAAATTTGGGATGTTCTTGATGAGAAAATACAAGAAGAACCCGGTGTTTTTCTGTCTGCGATTAATTCCTATGCTACCCGTAAGAAAAATATTCGTATTTATTTACTCATTGATGAATATGATAATTTCACCAATACCATTCTTTCAACTTACGGTACGGAGTTTTACAGGAAAGCAACGCATGGCGAAGGTTTTATTCGTGGCTTCTTTAACGTGATAAAATCCGCTACTACCGGAACCGGAGCTGCTCTTGAACGCTTGTTTATTACCGGAGTGAGTCCGGTGACGATGGATGATGTGACTAGTGGCTTTAACATCGGAACTAATATCACAAATGATTCATGGTTTAATGATTTGGTTGGATTCAGTGAGAAAGAGTTGCGTGAGATGTTGACATATTATAAAGAGCAGGGAGTACTTCAAGAATCTATAGATGAAATAGTTGCCATGATGAAACCCAATTATGACAATTATTGCTTTAGTGAAGATACATTGGAACAGTGTATGTTTAATTCTGACATGGCACTTTATTTTCTGAAATCTTTTGTACTTCATCATAAAAAGCCTAAAGAAATTGTAGACCCTAACATTCGCACTGACTTTAACAAGTTGGCATACTTGATAAAATTAGATCATGGATTGGGAGAGAATTTTTCTGTTATAAAGGAAATAGCCGAGCAAGGAGAGATTATTACTGACATTGTTACTCATTTTTCTGCATTGGAGATGACGGACCCCAGTAATTTCAAGTCTTTATTATTCTATTTCGGACTTCTTTCCATCAAAGGTGTAGATATGGTGGGAAGACCCATCCTGCATGTACCGAATTTAGTTGTAAGAGAACAGCTTTTTAACTTCTTGATACAAGGCTACATCAAGCATGATATCTTTAAAATAGACATGAACAAGATGAGTGCTTTATTTGAGAATATGGCTTTCAGAGGAGATTGGAAACCTTTGTTCGATTTTATCGCCAACGCTGTTCGTGAGCAAAGCCGTATTCGTGAATATATTGAAGGTGAAGCGCACATTAAAGGCTTCTTGCTTGCTTATTTAGGAATGTATCGTTATTATCAACTTTATCCAGAATACGAATTGAATAAAGGCTTTGCAGATTTCTTCTTCAAACCTAGTCTGTCGGTTCCCGTACTTCCTCCTTTCACCTATCTGCTTGAGGTGAAATATGCAAAAGCCGGTGCTTCGGAAAAAGAAATACGTGCCCTTGCTGATGAGGCGCGCGAACAGTTACTTCGTTATAGTGAAGATGAGCTGGTGGCAGAAGCCAAGGCGAAAGGTGAACTGAAGTTAATTACTATTGTTTGGCGTAGCTGGGAGCTTGCCTTGTTGGAAGAAGTAACTCTTTCTTAAGAAATAAGTACCATAAATGTTACTACAAGGTTTGCGGTTCATCCATCTCACCTGATTCTTGAAGAATTGATAAATAAGGAGATAGCAGGTAAAAGTATAGAGTAAAATAAGATGAAACCGATGGAACCGATAAATCAATAGTTTATGTTACTTGTAAACTTGTATCGGCAATTCTCCTTTCAATGCTCCTATGGCATTAAAAGCTAATGACTCCATTTCATTCTCTCCCGGATAAACATAGATGGGAGCCAGGAAAGAGATTCTTTTTTTCAGCCTTGAAACCACATAGTCCGAATAAGCGATTCCTCCTGTCAGGAGGATAGCATCTACTTTCCCGCAAAGTACAGTAGCACTGGCGCCTATCGCTTTTGCAACATTATAAATCATGGCGTCCAGTATTAATTCCGCCTTTTTATCTCCTTCTTCTATCGATTGGATGATGGCAGGTACATCGGTCGTACCTAAATGAGCAGTCAATCCGGCACGTCCGGAGATACGTTTCTTCAATTCGTCTTTGGTATGCTGACCGCTAAAACAAAGGTCGATCAGTTGACCGGCAGGAAGTGTGCCGGCGCGTTCCGGTGAGAAAGGGCCTTCGCCGTCCAACGCATTGTTGGCGTCGATGGCTCTTCCATGATGATGGACTGCGACAGAAATACCTCCTCCTAAATGGCAGATGATTAAATCCAAATCTTCGTATTGCGTCCCTTGTTCTTTTGCGAAACGCCGCGCGATTGCTTTTTGGTTCAAGGCGTGCCAGATGGTAATTTTCGGCATTAACGGAGAACCTGTAATGCGGGCTATATCTTCCAGTTCATCCACCACTCCCGGATCAGCGATGAAAGCCGGGCAATCGGGTAGGGTGGCGGCCAGTTCGCTGGCAATTAGTCCTCCTAAGTTGCAGGCATGGGTACGCATGGCATGCACTGTATCACGTTTCATGGCATCGTTCACCTCATACACTCCGCCCGGTATCGGTTTCACCAAACCTCCGCGTCCAATGATTGCGTCAAAAGAAAAAGGGATCTTGTTATTCTCCAATTCTTGTAATACCAGATTTTTCCGGAATTCAAACTGATCTATTACCTCGGGAAACGCAGATAGCTCTTCTACGGAATGTTTTATATTGCTGATAAACAACGGAGTTTCGTTTTCGTAAACCGCAATCTTTGTAGAAGTAGAGCCGGGGTTGATAACCAGTATTTTCATGAATGGTGAGTTTTAAATGGTGAATTTAGAATGATGAGTTGGTGACCTGACTGGCCTGTTTTCTGCACTCGCAATCTCCTGACACTTGTAAGCATGCCATCGCAATGCTATAATATTTGGACAAGCCGGAATCGCTACGTGACGGAAGTACTACAGGACAAATAGGACCTTGCAGTAATCCTGCCATCTCTGCTTTTGCAAACAGGGAGACAGATTTGTAGAATGCATTGCCCGATTCGATGTTCGGGAATATCAGTACGTCTGCCTGTCCGTTGATAGGAGATACAATCCCTTTTATATCACCACTTGCCTGTTCGCACGCAGTACGTACATCCAGCGGGCCGTCAATAATCACATTTCCGAATTCTCCTGCTTCGGCAAGCTCTACGATATTCACATAATCTAATGAATGAGGGAACTTGGCACTCACTTTTTCCGTACAGTGAATCAAGGCGACACGCGGCTGCTCGATGCCAAAGTGGCGGCAGGTACAGATAGCATACCAAATCATCTCTATGCGTTGTTGTAGCGTGGGACGCGGAATGACCGCAGCATCCGAAAAGAAAAGCAGTTTATGATAAGTCGGAATTTCCATCACTGCCAGATGCGTGAGGATTTTTCCTTTCGGCAACAACCCTTTTTCTTTGTCGAGTATGGCGTGCAATAAGTTGTCTGTATTGATAATCCCTTTCATCAAAATATCGGCTCCCCCTTCGCGAACGATACGGACAGCCTCGCGTGCCGCTTCGTCCGAATTTTCGATATGGATAGTTTTTACATATTCGGGATATTGTTTGAGTGTGGGATACTTCTTCAGAATTGTAGAATCTCCAATCATTAGAAATTCTGCAATTCCCTCTTCCAGCGCACGAGAGATGGCATACTCTGTGTTAGGATCGTTGGCGCAGACCACGGCAATTCGTTTTCTATGGTTTAGTTTTTTGAGATGGGCCGTTAGCTGGGCAAAATTTAGAATAGGTTCCATAACGTTAGATTTTTAGCAAATATCAGAAAAATGATTGAAAAAATAACGATTATAACCCGAAAAAATGCATCCATTATGTAACATTTTGCTATATTTCATTTGTTTTGACTGTTGGATGTGCATGGAACCGTTTTTTCCTGTATTTTTGCAGATGAAAACAAATGCATCCGGGCAGTCTGGTATTTTATCAACGAAAGTCAATTAAATAAGAATATATATGGATATTCAATTTCCTCCCTTTTTGCAGAAAGGTGATAAAGTGGTTATTGTATCACCTTCGAGTAAGATAGACCAACAATTTCTGAAAGGCGCCAAGAAACGGATAGAATCATGGGGCTTGAAAGTGGCTATGGGAAAATATGCCGGAAGTTCATCCGGGAGATATGCCGGAACAATCAGGCAACGGCTGAAAGATTTGCAGGACGCGATGGACGACCCTGAGGTGAAAGCTATTCTGTGTAGTCGCGGAGGGTACGGGGCGGTACATTTGATTGATAAAATTGATTTTACGGCTTTTCATGAACATCCGAAATGGTTACTGGGTTTTAGCGATATAACGGCGTTGCACAATCTGTTTCAGAAAAATGGATATGCTTCTCTACATTCGTTGATGGCCCGTCATCTTACGGTAGAACCGGAAGATGATCTTTGTACGAACTATCTGAAGGATATCTTATTTGGGAATATCCCTTCTTATACGTGCGAGAAGCACAAACTGAATAAGCAGGGGACTGCACAAGGCGTTTTGCATGGTGGTAATATGGCGGTAGCATACGGTTTGCGGGGAACTCCATACGATATTCCGGCAGAAGGGACGATACTGTTTATTGAAGATGTCAGCGAACGTCCGCATGCCATCGAGCGTATGATGTATAATTTGAAATTGGGAGGCGTACTTGAAAAACTGTCCGGACTGATTATCGGCCAATTTACGGAATATGAAGAAGACTGTTCGTTGGGTAAGGAATTGTATGCAGCTTTGGCGGATTTAGTAAAAGAGTATGATTATCCGGTCTGCTTTAATTTTCCGGTAGGACACGTGACTCATAATCTGCCGCTTATAAACGGCGCAAAAGTGGAACTTGTGGTCGGAAAGAAAAATGTGGAACTGAAGTTTATATGTTAATAAACCATTCCATCTGAACGATGCTGTGATGAAAATAACTAATTTTGAAGCCCTAATAGATGAAAGGACGATGAAAAAGAAAACTATGATAGTATTAATGAGTGCCTTTTTGTTATTATCAGCATTCTCTTGCGGAGGAGGTAATAAGGCAAATAGTACGAGTGAACAAAGCGAAGAGACAGCAGTGAATGTACCTCAATTTGATGCGGATAGTGCTTATTTGTATGTAAAGAATCAGGTGGATTTCGGACCTCGTGTTCCTAATACAAAAGAACATGTTGCCTGTGGCAATTACCTTGCCGGTCAGTTGGAGGCTTTCGGTGCTCAAGTGACTAATCAATATGCAGATTTGATTGCTTATGACGGAACGTTGCTGAAAGCGAGAAACATTATCGGTTCTTATAAGCCGGAAAGCAAAAAACGAATCGCTCTGTTTGCGCACTGGGATACACGTCCATGGGCTGATAACGATCCTGACGAGAAGAATCATAATACTCCGATTTTGGGTGCCAATGATGGTGCCAGTGGTGTAGGGGCTTTATTGGAAATAGCTCGCTTGGTCAATCAGCAACAACCGGAGTTAGGTATCGATATTATTTTGCTGGATGCAGAGGATTATGGTGCGCCGCAGTTCTATACGGGGCAGCATAAAGAGGAATTCTGGTGTCTCGGATCACAGTATTGGGCACGCAATCCTCATGTACAGGGATATAATGCACGTTTTGGCATCTTGCTCGATATGGTGGGCGGTGAAGGTAGCGTGTTTATGAAAGAGGGATATTCTGAAGAATTTGCTCCCGATATAAATAAGAAAGTCTGGAAAGCGGCGAAGAAGATTGGCAACGGGAAGACTTTTATGGATGGTAACGGAGGATTTGTTACCGATGACCACCTGTTCATTAATCGCTTGGCACGTATTAAAACAATCGATATTATTCCATATAATCAGGAGGGTGACTTTACTCCGACATGGCATACCGTCAATGACAATATGGAGCATATAGATAAGAATACGTTGAAAGCAGTAGGCCAGACGGTATTGGAAGTGATCTATAATGAGAAATAACAGGATTAAATAATTATTTATAATGTCAATTAATGAATTACAGGACGAAGTGATTGCAGAATTCAGTGACTTCGACGATTGGATGGACCGTTATCAACTACTTATTGACTTAGGAAATGAGCAGGAACCACTTGAAGAAAAATATAAGACGGAACAAAATCTGATTGAAGGATGCCAAAGTAGGGTGTGGCTTCAAGCGGATGATGTAGACGGTAAAATCGTTTTTAAAGCGGAAAGTGATGCTTTGATAGTCAAAGGAATTATTGCCTTATTGATTAAAGTCCTTTCAGGACATACTCCTGATGAAATCTTGAATACAGATCTTTATTTTATAGACAAGATCGGGCTGAAAGAGCATCTGTCACCAACGCGTAGCAATGGTTTGCTGTCGATGGTGAAACAAATACGAATGTATGCACTAGCATTCAAAGCAAAAGAGGGGAAGTGAAAAACTTCCCTTTTTTTATGGTTGCTTTCTGGAAGTCAGATTGTTCATGGTCAGTATGGTGCAGATAAGTAGCAGGATTGAACCGACCAGAGTGACGAGATACGGGCTACCGTTAATCAGGTCATCCATATTCTCGGCTTCGGGATATTTGATGCTAAGATATACGGATAGCGAGTTGTTGAGCACGTGCATGAGTATACAAGGTATCAGGCTGCCTGTTTTGTAATAAGTCCATGCCAGCAGGATACCGATCAGAAATGCGGGAAGGATCTGGGCCGGATTTATATGAAAGACGCCGAACAGAAGCGCGGAAATCAGAATGGCTTTAGTCGGATTATATTGTTGAAGTAAAGCTCGGGTGATTGCTCCGCGAAACAAGATTTCTTCAAGTACAGGACCGATGATAGCTATTGCAAGAATACCGCCCCAACCGGATTGGAGAATGTCGAAAGATTGCTCCATGATGTTGGGTATCCAGTCTAGCAGTCCCATAAGTGCAGATACCAGAAAGCCAGCGGTGAGAATAGCCAGCCCGCTACAAATTAGGAATGGCACTGATACAGGCGACCATGTCGCTTTCTTTTTACTGATATAGCCGGCTTTCCATAGATAAATACCCATCATAATCTGACCGGCTAATTGGGCCGGAATCATAATCATTTGCGTCAGAGCAACCTTATCCAAATCTCCTGTGGTGACTAACAAATAGATCGTACAGGGAATCATAATCAGGATAGGGGCGACAATCTGCGCAATGAGAAGGTCTATTAATATCAGTTTGATAGCCGTTTTCATTGGTCTTTAGTTAGTTGTAAAGAAACTATAGATAAACATAGCTAACATCGAAATAGCTATTACCACCAAAGAGATGCTCATAAATGACTTTTGCATAAGAATCTATTTTTAAATTATTATTGTTCGGTTATTGTATTATTTATTTTGTTTCTCTGCTGTTACTGCCTGCCTTGCTGGCAAGAAGAATAGCTTCTGTCTCTTCTGCATCTTTATGGAGTTGCACTATTAACTCGTCGATACTGGAGAATTTCAGTTCGGGACGCGTCCGTTTTACAAAAGTAAGCCGGATGAATTTATCGTATATGTCCGAATGGAAGTGAAGGATATTCACCTCAATGGTCCGGTTAGGGCCATTATCAATCGTCGGGCGGACACCTATGTTCAGCATCCCCATATATGTCTTTTTATCAAATGTCACCCATACGGCATATACACCGTCCGCGGGGATCAGTTTATCAGGATCATCCACGCTTAAATTGGCCGTTGGAAAACCAATTTTGCGGCCTACCTGATAGCCGCCTACTACTATTCCGTCCAGGAAGTATTCATATTTCAGGCAATCGGCAGCCAAGTCCACTTCTCCTTGATGAAGAAGTTTGCGGATCAGGGAAGAACTTACCGGAACATTGGGTACGTTCTCTATTTCTATATTGCTGGTATATGCTTTGGCGCGGATCACTTCTATGCCAATTTCTTTCCCATAGCGTACATAATCCTCGAAACCTTCGCTGCGGTTGTGCCCAAAACGATGGTCATAGCCGATAACCAGGTATTTTACCTGGTAACGTTCTTTTAACAGCTGCGTCATGAACTCTCGGGCAGTAAGCCGGGAAATTTCTGGAGTGAAATCAAGCATCAGACAGTAATCTACCCCGATGTTTGCCAGCAGCCTTATTTTTTCTTCCGGGGTAGTCAGAAGTTCCGGACGATAATTCGTGTTCATCACTTTGCGGGGATGAACGGGGAAAGTAACCAATGCAGAGCGTAGACCTTTGGCGGCGGCTATCTCTTTCACTTGCTGAATCAGATAGCGATGTCCTGCATGTACTCCATCAAAGAAACCGATGGTAGCTACACTGGGTTTCGGGTTAATAGCCGATGTGTCACGTATAATCTGCATATCTCTAAAATTATTTGCTGTTGAAAAGATGGCTCCAGTCTTCGCCTGCTTTTGCTGTATAAGTGATAATTCCTAAATTTTGCGCTGCCTTACAGTTCATCTCGGAATCATCGATGAAGAGTGTTTCTTTCGGCTCGATACCGGCATCCTCTATGATTGCCTTGAAGATCTCCGGTTCGGGCTTGGCCATTTTCATTTCAAAAGAGAGATATGTTTTCTCAAAATAGTCTTCCACCCTAAATGTGCGGTAGGGAAATAGATGAATACATGTCCAGTCCCAGTGGATTTGGTTGGTATTGCTCAATAAATAGACGACATATTTCTCACGTAATTTTAATAATAAATCAAGTTTGTGTGTCGGTATGTCTACTAAAAAACTATTCCAGGCTGCATCTATTTGTGTGTCGCTCACTGCTTTGCCTATCATTTTACGAACTCCGTCACGGAATTCGGCGGGTGTAATCAATCCTTTTTCCTGTTGCATCAGGAGTCCGTTCGGATTATGGATATCCAGTAGGTCCTCCACGTTCCGGAGCCCTAATTTCTGAAAGTTCTCAATGCAACGTTGGCGGTCGAGATTGATAAGTACACCACCCAAATCAATAAGAAGGTTTTTTATTCCTTTACTTTTCATTTCTGTCTTTTTTGTGAATAATACGTTGAACAAGGCGAATAAGTTCTCCAACCCATAACACCGTGGACGAAACGCCTATAATAAGAAGCCAGGTTTGCCAGTCGAGCGGTTCCGTACGGAATACAGCTCCACCGAACTGTACGATCAGGAATTGTCCGGCAAGAATAGCTAGTACAATAAGCTCCATACCATACGATTTGGAAAGTCCCTTGAATGCCGAATCGGTAGTGCCGAATACACGGGCATTGAACAGATTCCAGAATTGCAACATGACAAAGAAGGTGAAGAAAATGGTCAGGTTGTGTGTATCCATTCTTTCCGTGCTGTGGTCGAAATAATAAATCATTCCGAGCAGTACGATGAGGAAGATGGAGCCCACACCTAATATATTAGACCGCATTGCCTTACTGATAATAAAATCAGTGCTGCGACGAGGCTTCTCAAGCATCACGGTTTCGCTGGGGGGAATGGAAGCAAGAGCCAAAGCGGCAAAAGTGTCCATAATCAGGTTCACCCATAACATTTGTGTTACAGTCAGCGGAAGTTCCGTACCGATCACAGAACCTAACAAGACAATGAGCAGTGCTACGAAGTTGATCGTTAGCTGGAAAACAATGAAACGCTGGATATTCTTATACAGGGAGCGTCCCCACATAACGGCAGTTCCGATACTGTTGAAGGAGTCGTCGAGCAGGGTAATATCGCTGGCCTCTTTGGCAACAGAAGTACCTGTACCCATTGACAAACCTACTTGGGCATGATTCAAAGCCGGGGCGTCGTTGGTCCCGTCTCCGGTTACGGCTACGACTGCTCCTTTTTGCTGAAGCAGCTGCACCAGACGTTGCTTGTCAGTCGGGCGGGCGCGGGACATGATTTTTAAATCCATCACTCTATCCAATGCTTCTTCATCGCTCAATTCGGCAAATGCAACACCAGTGATTCGATTTCGTTCGGTATCTGTTTCGGGGTTCCAAAGACCTATCTGGCGTGCGATTTCCGTTGCAGTTCCCGGAGTATCACCGGTCACGATCTTGATGCCGATACCTGCGGACTGGCATTTAGCAACCGCAGCAGGTACGTCCGGACGAATCGGGTCGGAGATGGCAACTACTCCCAAGAAATTCAGGTCGTTGGCTGAAACCAGTTCCGTACAATCGTTTGACTCATTTTCTCCGACAATCTTGAATGCAAATCCAAGTGTACGCATAGCCATATTCTGATAGCCCAACAGTTGTGCTTCTACTGTGGAGCGATATTCTACGGCGTCCACTCGTCGTCCGTCCAGGACTACTTCTTTACACTTGCCCAAAACAATTTCCGGGGCTCCTTTTATATAAAGTATTTTTTTTCCGATCAGTGGCGACTCAACAAGGGTTGCCATGAATTTCCGTTCGGTAGAGAAGGTGAGTTGGTCGAGGATATGTGCTTTCTCGCGAAGTTCCAGATAATTTCTTCCCTGCTTGTTAAGCCAAAGCAATAAAGCTACTTCGGTAGGATTTCCTACGCCTTTCGGCTTCTCACCGGTCGTTGACTCTTCGAGGAAAGCGGTTGAGTTAGCGCTTATTCCTTCTGCAATGAGTGTGCTGATATCATCATCGGACAAAACACTGCCATTTTTGATGCCGTAAAAATTAGGCTCGTGCACTTGCATTAGGTTTTGAGTCAGTGTACCGGTTTTATCCGTACAAATCACAGTGATGGCTCCCATTGTTTCGCAGGCGTGCATTTTCCGCACCAGGTTGTTGGTAGAAAGCATGCGGCGCATATTCAATGCCAGACTAAGAGTGACGCTCATTGGCAATCCTTCAGGCACAGCTACCACAATCAGCGTAACTGCCATCATAAAATATTTCAGTGTCCGTTCGAAAACAGGAAGCCACTCGTGCCATCCGTTCAGTGAACCGAAATCAAAGAATAATAATACGTCTTTGACAAAGAAAATAAGGAAAGCGAGACCGGCCACCGTAAAACCAATCTTTCCGATGAGGTTTGCGAGTTTGGTTAACTGTATGTTCAGCGGAGTAGGTTCAAGGTTGTCCTCCGTGCTCTGTCGGGCTACTTTCCCGATTTCAGTAGCATCTCCCACATGCAGAACGCGCATGGTGCCGTGACCGTCTACCACTGTCGTTCCACGCATCACCAGATTGGAAGCATAAGTTGCCTCCTCATCAAAGTCAGCTTCTACAGTTGTTTTATTAATAACGGGTTCGCCTGTCAGATTAGATTCGTTTACTTGCAAAGAGATGGCTTCCAGTAATTCTCCATCGGCAGGAATTTCTTCACCGGTTTCCAGAATTACAATATCACCTACCACTATGTCTTTGCGGGGAATTTCCTGTACACGTCCGTTTCGGATCACTTTTACCAATGTTTCTTCATTGACTGCATTCAGCAGATCAAACTTTTTGCTGGCATCATATTCGAAAAAGAAACCGATTCCGGTAGCCAGTAAGATAGCTGCTATAATTCCGATTGTTTCAGCGTATTCGTTTTCGATGATGGAAATGATTAACGAGAATACGGCTGCTACTAACAGTACGCGTACAACCGGGTCTTCAAATTTTTCCAGATAAAGTTTCCAGAGGGAAGGACGCTTGGGAGGTGTTAACAGGTTAATACCATTTTTCTCCCTGCTTTGTAGGACTTCGTCATCCGTAAGTCCTAAATGATAATAGTCATTTTTATTTGTACTCATGCAGATACATGCGTTTAGTTTGAACCGCAAAAATACAACATAAAATTGTGATAAATTGTTTAATTAAAACTTTTTATGAAGTCGAATTTGTTATCGTGGTTTACCACATGTGCGATAAGGAATTGTAAACCAGAATGTAGAGCCTTCACCTTCTACGGAATCCGCACCAATCTGACCGCCTAGTTTCGTGACAATGGTTTGAGAAATAGAGAGTCCCAGTCCGGCTCCTTTCTTATCTTTGTTCAGTTTTACAAAGCGCTCGAATACATCCGGTAGTTTTTCTGCCGGAATTCCGGCTCCGGTATCTTTTACATAAAAGTAAAGTTCAGTATCTCTTGCCTCATATCCGATGCGGATACTACCTTCATGGGTGAATTTAATGGCGTTGCCAGCAAAGTTGGAAAGCACCTGTGCCACCCGGTTGCGATCCGTCTGGATCATGCATGATGAACGAGACGGTTCTGCTATAATTTGTATATTTTCTCCGGCTTCATTGACTCTCATCTGGAAAAGTTGTTGTAAATCTGAAAGCAATAGATTGACGTCCACCGTTGTCTGTACAAATTCCAAGGTTCCGGCTTCGATTTTAGACATATCCAGAATGTCGTTGACCAACTGCATCAGAAGATCAGCATTCATTTTTATGATTTCCTGATATTGGGCTTTTTCTTCTTCGGTATTTGCGCTGCCTAACACTTCTGCAAATCCGGTAATAGCGTTGAGAGGAGTACGGATCTCATGGCTCATATTAGCTAAAAAGGCCGATTTTGAAATATCCGCTTTTTCAGCTTTTTCTTTGGCTAGTCTCAATTCATTTTCGGCCTGTTTCCGTCGGGTGACGTCATGTACGGTGATAACCATATTCTCTTCTTCATTGAGAAGGAAGTAGGAGCCGGATATTACTGCGTCACATTCCACAGTTGTATTATCCGATGTGACTACGGATAAAGTTGCTTCGAGGTCCGTGAAGTTCCGTCTCTGTTCGAAGGCCTGACGTATGGCGGTACGTATCGGACAGGAACCGCAGAAACTATGTGTGCCGCAGCCTCCTTCGGCAGCCAATGCGTTACGGCATTGCAGCAGGTCGCCCACTCTTTTTTCTTCTGTTCCTTTTCTGGTTCCGGTTTTTTGGTAATAGTTGGTCTTCAGTACTTTAAAATCGTTATCTATTAGCAGAATAAAAGCATGTACATTCTTTAAAACGGCACCGGCGATATGGCTGGTACGTTCCAACTTTCTGGATTCACGGAACAATCGTTGTTGCATCCGTAGGCATTTCCTGCGTTCCCATAAAAAACTGATTAGTAGGACTGCGCATAAAACTATTAAAGTTGACAATAGTGCTATAAGCATAGTATAATATTGTTGTTTTAGCTTGATAATATGACTACAAAGATAGCTTTTTTCTTTAGTTTGGAAAATAGTGTTGAACAAATATCCAGCTATTTGTGTTATATTATTCAGAAAACCATTTAAAAATACGAACGTTATGAAAAAGTACATTTGCACGGTCTGTGAATATATTTACGACCCCGAACAAGGAGATCCGGAAAGCGGAATTGAACCAGGAACAGCATTTGAAGACATTCCAGATGATTGGACTTGTCCATTATGCGGAGTCGGTAAAGAAGATTTTGAACCGTACGAAGGATAAAACCAAGAGAGAGAGAATTATTAAGAAGAGAATGGCCGGGTGTATAGATATATGCCCGGTCTTTTTTATTTTTGGGGGAGAGCTGTTTCGTTGTCTCCGCTTCGTATTTAAATGCAAAGGGGAAGGAGTATTAACCCTTCCCCTGCCTATTGAAAACTAACCAATCCCTTGTATTTATAACTTATATCCTAAAACTCTCAATTTCCCATTTACCTTTACTTCGATTTCCAATTCGTTTTCATTGAAATTCTTATTTTTAAAACGAGCGTTGAACTTGTCTTTGTTATTTTTGTCTTTGAAAGGATAGATAACAGTGATATAACGCACCGGCTTATCATCTTTTTTCTCTATATTAAACGCTATTGCAGGACGTTCGCTACGTTGGCGATAGCCTGTTGAATACCAGCCTTCCTCTTTAACAACTTTCATTTTGTCAGTGCTGAAGCATTGTAGTTTTACATTGCTTTCATTTTCTAAAGCTGTCGTAAGAGACATCTTTTGGAAGTCCAAAGCTGTTTTTCCTTCACAGAACTGATAATGCAAATTAACTGTGCCTTTGGCTTTTCCTATTGCCTCATCTACAATGACAAAGAATGAATTGTCGACAAAGAATACAGAACGACGGTGCTTCAAATCTTTATAACCCGGATTTTCTGTTACCAGAATTTGTGTATTTCCTTCCGGCTGCCATAATTTGGTTACTGATTCGGTGACCTCTATGGTACGGTTATCCAATGTCAACGTGTTATGTACGGCAGTTGCTCTGAACCAGTTTCGCAATCTCATCACTTCTTCATCGCCCGCAAAAACATAAGAGCCGGAGTCCGGGAACAGGTTCTTCCCGTTGAACCAGAGTTCGAATGTTCCGTTGTCCGGTTGGCAGTGCCATTCTCCTTTCGGGCCGGCTTTCACTACCATTTGGATAGCATCCTGTCCCCATGAATTACGGAATATAAAGAAGCCCGAGGTTGTGAATCCTTTAGACAGATAATCAGGACGTTTCCCTTCTTTGCCTTCTGTTGCAAAGTAACGGATGGCTTGATTATCCGGGAATAAAGCAGACCACTTTTTGTAATAGTTGATAGTCGGCTGCTTTCCGGTTAAGATAGCATCACTGAAACAGGGATTGCTGTAATCGGGGAAACAGATGTTGGCGTAGAACATAATCATGCGCTCAATGGTGTCTATATAGCTTTGTGGAAATTCATTCCGGAAGCCGTTGACTGTTCCCATATTCAGTGCATAATAAAAAATATTAATGGTGGCCAGGTGGTAATGAGGATCCAGTTCATATTGTCCGCCGTCCGGATATACCTGTATCTGGATTTCATTGTTTAATATATCTATTCCGCTTCTTCTCCATTGGGCAGCGTCTTTGAATTCGGGGAAGAAAGTGCCTGCATACAACATACGTTGTGCTTCGAAAAGTAAATGATTGCCGTGTTTGGAGTAATTTTTAGAGAGAAATAAGGCGTGTCTGTGGTAGTTCCACAGAAATTCGGTCAGGAATTCCGGAGTAAACGATTGGGCGGGCAGAAACAACAGAAATTGCACTAATTGTGCCTGTAACCTGTCGCTAACCTCTAGCGGACGCCATGCAAAACGGTTGTTCTCGGCTTCGTCCTGAAGGGTACTGTTATCCAGAATCTCATATTCTTCTTTGGAAATCTCCAGAAGTGGATTTTTTTTAATCCAGTCCATATATTGGAATGTCCATTCCTTAGCATACTTTTCATCTTTACCAGCCCTGTAAGCATACCCCATCGGGATAAACCATTTATGCCTGTGAAGCATCCAACGTATCTCATTATCCTTTATCGGCCAGTATTTCCAGTTGATATCTTTCCCGTAAAAGGTAGGTTCATAACCTTCCTGTCCATAAAAGATATGCTGCATTGCATCATCGGCGCGTTTTTTATTTTCCGGGCTCAGACGGATGTTTTCCAAGTTAATGTCGGGATGGTGGATGTCCTTGCGTTCCCGATAGTAACTGAGCAATGCTTGGGCCGCTTCTTCTTTTTTCTGTGCCTGATAGAGTGCTTTCACTTGTTCCAGTCCGGGATAGTCCAGATTGAGTAATGAAAATACTTTCTCGTTAACACTCGTCTGGGCATTAACCTCTGTTGTATAGCCTGTCAGTAGCCATGCACACAGTAAAAATAAGGTTATTCTTTTCATCTCAATGGCGTTTATAGGTCAGCGTATTTGATTTTCTTCACGTCCATGTATCTTTTCAGGGCTTCAAGATAATAATAATCGGCATAATTCAGCGGGGCGTCTATTTCGAAACCGTTGGGGATAGAGCCTGTCGAATGCATCAATATAAAATTTTGATTGTCACCTATTGGGGCGAGGTAAGTATCGCTTGACAAGTTTTTCAGTATTGTTTCTGCATAGTTGAAATATTTGTCGTTCTGTGTAAGGGTGCTTAGCTCGATGAATGCCGATGCCGTGACTGCTGCCGCTGACGCATCACGGGGCGTTTCCGGGCTCTGTATAGCGTCATAATCCCATAATGGAATCAAATCCTCGGTTTTTACCCGGCTGATAATCATGTTGGCTACATTCTCGGCATGAGTGAGGAATAGGGAGTCTTTGGTTTCCCTGAAACAAGATGTATAACCATAGACTGCCCATGCTTGTCCACGTGCCCAGGAGGATTCATCGTGTTTGCCTTGGTGGGTACGTTTGTATTCTACGGTTCCGTCGTTGTTATAGCTTACTACGTGATAGCAAGTATAATCTGGGCGGAAGTGGTTTCTCATGGTCGTTTTGGCATGTTTGATTGCAACCTCGTTATAGCGGTAGTTGGAAGTTAAGTTATAGGCGTTGAATAATAAATCCAGGTTCATTATATTGTCAATAATCACAGGATAGTTCCATTCTCCGAAGTCCCACGAACGAATACAGCCGATAGTATCGTTGAAACGTCCGCATAGGTTATCGGCGGTTTCTTTGATAACCTCTTTTATCGTATCATTGGGGGATAATCTCAATGCGTTTCCATAGCTGCAATTCACCATGAAACCGATGTCATGTGTATCTTTTATGTAGCGTACCGGATTGAGTTGATTGGTATAATAGATAGCGAGATTCTTTAAAGAGTCTTTTCGGGTCAGTTCGTACGCATACCATAATGAACCGGGGAAGAAACCGCTGGTCCAGTCGGATACAGGGCAGAGTAGGATTTGTCCTGCCAGTTCAGGGGTAGATTCCGATTCTATCGAATCCTTGAATACGGAAGGGTCGCGTTCCAGTTGCCGGCTTATGAACATAGTGTCGCAGACCTGATGGATACTTCGGGGAAACTTGCCTGTACCTTTTAACTTTTCCCCGGTAATCTTTAATTGGGCGGAGGCTGCATCCAAACTCTTTTTTAACCATTCGTAGTTTTCCTTTTGAGGAGTCTGGCACGATGCCAGCAGAAGGGCCGTGAAGAACAAAAATAGATTGTACTTTTTCATGTTATAAATTTATCGTTTTACTTGATTTTTTCTGTTTGTAAAAATAGTGAATGTTAACCGTATGCATGTGATAAGGTTGTTCAATAGAGTTTAGATTGTAAATAGAGAGCGTTAATTTTGTCTCTTATAATGTTGAATTTATCCAATAGAGCTGAAATCGGTACTGAAATCGCTACTTGGGGTGGTTGGGATACTCTTATTTTTAGTATAATGGGAATACTGTTGAATGGATGCTTCCCTTATAACCAAATCTTTTTCGGGTGCAATTACAACTTGTCTGACACCCGGGTGTCAGACATACTGAGACCCGGGTCTTGAACATGATGACACCCGGGTGTCAGGTATGACGAGACCCGGGTGTCGTATAAATCTTTATTGCAATAAAAATAAGTCTTTATTGTAGAGGAATAAATAAATGGCTTTATGAAAGATAATATTCTTTATCCGGTCGTCAAATCAATGAATCTTATAGCCTGAACGAATGTTCTTTTCTGCCCGGAACGGCTCTTATTGGGCTGTTGCGGCTTGTAGCTATATAAAATCTCAATCAAATTGTATAAAAACAACATCGTTCTAAAGCTAATGTCAATTGATTTAGACGATATGGAGACGTCTTCTTATTAAGAGTCCTTAACTTTGTTCCGATAGAAATTCCACTTCAGAAATGAGATAAAAAACAATAAATAGAATTAGTAAATTGTTAACTAAGTCAAGTTTGATTATGAAAATCAGAACAATGAATTATGGTACTTGCAGGACATTACTATTCGCGGGACTTTGTTTATCCAATGTATGTTTAAGTGCAGCGGAAGACATGAACCCGGATAGGAACTCCAATGCAGTGGAACGGTCCAACATTGTGTCTCAAGCGAGATTCAAAGTTTCGGGCGTGGTAAAGGACTCTAAAGGTGAGCCGATTATTGGTGCGACGGTTACTGTGAAAAATGCCGCAGGCGGAGTTTTAACCGATATAGACGGGCGTTTTGAAATTGAACTTTCTGACAAGAATGCAGTGCTTGTTATTTCTTATCTGGGATTTAACTCGGCAGAAGTGAAAGTGGCGGGACGTAAATCTGTGAATGTTGAAATGCAGGAAGATGTCCAAACTCTGTCGGAAGTTGTGGTTGTAGGTTATGGTAGCCAGAAGAAAGAAACTCTGACGGGAGCTATTTCGGGTATTAAAGGAGACGCTTTGCTGAAATCACCGAATGCGAGTATATCCAACTCATTGGCAGGTTCTATTCCTGGCATTTCTTCCGTTCAGACAAGCGGCGAACCGGGAGCCGATGATGCGAAGATTTTTGTTCGTGGTGTCGGTTCTCTCACGGAAGCCGGTGCTACACCTCTTATATTAGTAGATGGTGTGGAGCGCAGTTTCTTTCAAATGGACCCGAACGAAATCGAATCTATATCTGTATTGAAAGATGCTTCGGCAACAGCCGTATTCGGTGTGCGGGGTGCCAATGGCGTTATCTTGGTGACAACCAAACGCGGTACGGAAGGTAAGGCGAAGGTGTCCGTCACTTCTTCAGTGGGTGTGCAGACACCGACACGCATTGTAGATGTTGCAGATAGTTATACACATGCGGTGATGAAAAATATGCTCGACCGCAACAATGGTGTTTCTGAGGAAGAGCTGATATTTCAACCCTATGATTTGGAACGGTTTCGCTTGGGGGATGAACCGATTATGTATCCGAATGTCAACTGGTATGATTATCTGACCAAGAAGCTTTCCATACAGACGCAGCATAATTTGAATATTTCCGGCGGAACGAAAGATGTGAAGTATTTCGTGTCATTAGGTTTCCTTTATCAGGATGGTTTCTTCAAGAATTTCAAAGAATTGGATTACAATAGTAACTATCAGTATTCTCGCTATAACTATCGTGCCAATCTGGATATGAACCTGACCAAATCGACGGTTCTAAAACTGAATATCGGCGGAATTGTCGGAGTTAAGAACGCGCCCAAGAATCATGAAGATTTCTGGTGGAATCTGATGGCAACCTCTGCGCCGTTTTCTTCGCCCGGCTTGGTGGACGGGAAGAAGGTGGTGACTGATCCTGCCCGCTTCCCCGGCTTGATGAACGGGTATGAAATGTTTCAGAATTTCTACGGCACCGGTTATTCAAGGCAGGTAAGCAACACCATGAACTTTGATATGGTGTTGACACAGAATCTGGATTTTGTGACAAAAGGATTGACGTTAGAAGCCAAGGGGTCTTACAATACTACTTATTCTTACACGAAAGATGTAACTACTCAAACAGTAAGCTATATTCCTTTTTATTATTCATCGGTGAAAGACCCGGGACTGGAAATTGGTGATCCCAATTTTAATAAGGAAATTGTCTACAAAACGAGTGGCAGGGACGGAGAACTTCTTTATAAGCAAGGGAATAACAACCGTTCAAGAGACTGGTATTTTGAGACTAGCTTGCGTTATCAACGGAAGTTCGGGAACCACAATGTAGGAGCTCTTGCACTTTATAATCAAAGCAAAAAGTATTATCCCGAGCAATATGAGGCAATTCCTACCGCGTATGTCGGTCTGGTCGGTCGTCTGACGTACGATTATAGTTCGCGTTACCTGGCTGAGTTTAATATCGGTTATAACGGCTCCGAGAATTTTGCACCGGACAAGCGTTTCGGTACCTTCCCGGCAGGTTCTATCGGATACGTTCTCACGGAAGAACCTTTCTGGAAAAAGAATAACTATCTGACCTATATGAAACTGCGTGCTTCTGTCGGTTTGGTAGGTAATGACAATATGAGGAATAATCGTTTCTTGTATTTGCCCGATGCTTATGTGGTGGATAAACTGGATAAGGATAATGCTTATAAAGATTATTTGGACGGTTACAATTTCGGCCTTTATAATACGGTGGTTGCGAATGGAGCGGAAGAAAAACGTCTGGCAAATAAATTTGTGACGTGGGAGACTGCTCTGAAACAAAACTATGGAGTCGATATGAATTTCTTCAGTGACAAACTGCGCCTGACTTTCGATTATTTTATAGAAAAACGTAAGGATATTCTTATCACCCGCTCTACTATTCCTATTTATACTTCGTTGAGTGCTTCTCTTTTGCCGGTGGTCAATATGGGTAAGGTAGATAATAAAGGATATGAAATCAGCTTGAAATGGAACGACCGGGTGAAAGACTTTAGCTATTGGTTGGATGCCAACATGTCTTATGCCAAGAATAAGATTATCTATCAGGATGAGGTGGAGCCTAACGAACCTTATATGTGGCGTACCGGACAGTCGGTTGGCTCTATTTTCGGTTATGTGACGGAACGCTTCTATACGGAAGATGATTTTGATTCGAACGGAAAACTACTGCCGGAATTACCGCAACCGGGAGAAACTGTGCGTCCGGGAGACTTGAAATACAAGGACTTGAATGGAGACCATGTGATTAATGCGGATGATGTCTGCAAAATCGGTAATTCCAAACGTCCGCTTTATACATTCGGTTTTAATTATGGCATCGAATATAAAGGTTTCTTTGCGTCTATGAACTGGACTGCAGCCAAGGAAGCTAATGTGGAGCTGGCATATTCGTTTCAGACCCCGTTTGACAAGCGCCAAGTGCTTTATCAGTTTATAGCAGACGGCACCTGGACACCGGAAACGGCAAACACAGCCAAATATCCGCGTTTGTCGTCCAACAACAGCAATAAGCAAACATCGACTACCTGGGTGCAGGACGCCTCATATATCAAACTGAAGAATGCGACTATCGGCTATAACATCACGAACAAGAAGATATTAAATGCTATCGGCGCTTCTTTGATTTCGATCAAACTGACCGGATATAACCTGTTGACATTTGACAAACTGGATTTCATGGATCCGGAAGGAGAACCGAACCGGGCACAGTCTTATCCGATTATGAAGATTTATAATTTAGGAATCAATGTAACCTTTTAATTGAATATCAAGATGAACAAAAGTATAAGAGCCCTCTTATGGGTATTATTGGTCGGGATGACAACCGGATGTGAAGATTTCAAGCTTGGTAATGCTTTTCTGGAAAAATCACCGGGTGATGACGTCGATATCAATATCGTCTTTTCGAATAAAAAGTATGCCGACCAGGCTTTAAATCAAGCGTATAGGTCATTGCCGGATTATTTGCCTATGGAATCCCGCGGCTATCGTGGTAACTGGGGTAATACGGATGGTGTGACAGATATTTGTTATAACCGCGAAAGTGCTTATGTATCAGGTAGCCTTAAGGCATCTTACGAAATCGGTTTTCCCTATTATCCCAATAGTACTACGCAGAATATTGGTAATCCGCTGTATGGTATCCGGAAAGCGTATGTTTACTTGGAAAATGTAGACCGTGTGCCGGATATGACCGGAGATGAAAAGAAACAGCGCAAAGCAGAAATGAAGGTCATTATCGCTTACCACTATTCACAGATGCTGAGGCATTATGGGGGAGTGCCATGGATAGACCATGCCTACAATCCTGACGACTCTTTCCTGTTCCCTCGTCTGACTCTGGAAGAGACGGTCGGTAAGATTGTCGCTCTGCTGGATGAGGCTGCTGCTGATTTGCCATGGTATGCAAGCGATGCTGAGTACGGACATCTGACGGCTGCCGCCGCCAAAGCATTGAAACTGCGTGTATGTCTTTTTGTAGCAAGTCCTTTGTTTAATAATGATGCGCCTTATATGGACGGGGAAGCGGCTGCTCAAAAATTAACATGGTTTGGAGATTACCGCCAGGAACGTTGGAGAAATGCTTTAGACGCAGGTCTTGAATTCCTGAGACTTAATAAACAAAATGGTAACTACCATGAGGTTGTGAAAACTGGTAACGACCCCCGGCAAAATTATGTTGATGGCTATTGGAAACGTGGTAGCAGAGAGATTATTATGGCGTCTCATCGCTATCCTATATATGATATGAGCATGAAATCTTTAGACCGCGGACATAATGACTGGTATATATCCACACGTTCGAGTTATGCGGATATGTTTGAGTGGAAAGACGGAACTCCGTTCGACTGGGACAATCCGAATCATAAAGCTCACCCCTTTTTTGATGAGAACATGAAGCCTACCCGTGACCCTCGCCTGTATGAAACGCTGATAATCAATCAGGATAAATTCCAGAAACTGAATGGTGGGGCGCAATGTTATCAAGGCGGACTGCAAAGCAGGGAAAACTCAAAATATAATAAATCATCCATATACGGTTACAGTATCCGCAAGTTTGTGAGGGATAAGGGAGAGGAAGTGAAGAACCAGCCTTACCAATGCCCGTTGGTTCGTATGCCGGAAGTCTATTTGAGTATTGCGGAAGCAATGAACCAGTTGGGGATTGCCAAGCAGAGAGATGAATTCGGACGGGATGCTTACGATTATATTAATTTAGTCCGCAACCGTGTCGGGATGCCCGATGTCCGTGAGGTGGAAGGACAAGAACTGGTAGATATCCTGTTGCACGAACGTGTGGTTGAATTTGGTGCGGAAGAGATGCGCTACTTCGATTTGATTCGTTGGAAACGTGCCGATTTACTTTCCACTCCGTTGGAGATGTTGACTATCAAAAAGAATGGAGATGGTAGTTTTACTTATGAAAGGTCGACAACTGATGCAAAATATGATTGGAAAGACCATTGGTATCTGATTGCATTCTCACAGGATGAGATAAACAAGAAGTATGGATTAATTCAAAATCCCGGATGGTAATGGGGAGATAGGTTAACTCTTAAACATAGAAGATAAGAAAAATGAATAATAAATTATTATATATTGTCGGTATGGCATTTTTGCTGTCTACCACAGCGAATGGGCAGCAACATGCAGCAGATAGTCTTGGGAACAACGGACTTGATGCGGAGATGATAGACTTGGGATATATTAAGAAAAACCGGTCGAATCTGACACAGGCGGTTTCTACCGTTTCTTCCGAAGTCTTTGAGAACAAGGCTGCTACGATTTTGCAGAATTCTTTATACGGATTGTTCCCGGGGCTGTATGCGAAACAAAACGTTGGCTGGCATGCTGAAGCGACACTGAACGTACGCGGACGGGGTGGTTTAGGCGACGGAACCCCTTTGATTATTGTCGACGGTTTCCCTCGTTCGTTGAACACGATTACACTGGAAGAGGTGGAAACGATGTCTGTGTTGAAAGATGGTGCGGCGACGGCGTTGTATGGTGCACGTGGTGCCAACGGAGTCATTTTGCTCACAACGAAAAGAGGTGCTTACAACTCTTTTGATGTCGATATTAATTATAAGCATGGTTTTACTTTGCCCGTCAACAAGCCGGAGATGGCGGATGCCTATACTTATGCCCGTGCAATGAACGAGGCGTTGTATTATGACGGACTGACCCCCATGTATTCCGAGAGTGACTTGAATGCGTTCAAAAAACAAACCTCTCCGGATATTTTCCCGAATGTGAACTGGGTGGACGAAGGAACACGGAGCATGGGCGAAAACAATCAGTTGAACCTGCTGGTGCGTGGCGGGGGAAGCAAGTTGCGCTATATGGGACTTTTTGATTATAAAAACGATTTTGGCTTGCTGAATGAGAAGTATACTGAGTACACCGACCGTTATAAGTCGCAGATTCGTAACTATGATATGCGTCTGCGAATGAATATCGACGTAGATCTCACTTCCTGTACACAAATGCAGTTTGGCATTGTAGGGGTGTTGAATGAGTCGAAACGCCCGGACGAAACAATCAGTACTATTTTTGAGAATCTGTACAAGGTGCCGTCGGCAGCGTTTCCAATCAAGACTTCCAATGGTTTATGGGGAAGCAACTTGCTTCATAATATGAATCCGTTGGCTGTAATTGCCGATCAGGGATATTATCAGACTAACTGGAGAAAACTGGAAGCGAATATGCGAATCACACAGGATTTGTCCATGCTTTTGAAAGGTTTGAAGGCGGAAGCTGCCATCGCTTACGACAATACGGCTACTTTTTGGCAGGAAGGTTCCAAAACCTACTCGTATGAAGTAATTTCATATTCGGACGAGACGGGTAAAGTGGGAACTGTCTATAATGATAATCCTCAATATGTAGTGAACATAGGCAGTGGCTCTAATAAAGTATTGGAACAAACTATCCGCAGTAATTGGGAAGTGAAATTGGGATATGACCGTGCATGGAATAATCATCAGTTAAGCGTTGCCGCTCTTTACCGTCAGGAGATGGAAGAGTCGTTGGGAGTCAATTCCTCATGGTACCGCCATTCTCTGATGGGTATTGCAAGTTATAATTTCCGGAACAAGTATATGGTAGATGTGGTAGCCAATCGTTATGGCACCAGCGTCCTGCTGAAAGGAGACAAGTTCCGCTTTTATCCGGCAGTGTCGGCCGCCTGGGTGTTGTCCAATGAAGATTTTCTGAAAGACCGGTCGTTTATAGACTTGCTGAAGCTGCGTCTCTCTTATGGACGTTCGGCTGTCGATAATCTTTCTTACGGTTTGGGCAAACATTATTGGAGTAGCTTGCGCAAGTATTACTTCGGTGATAGTAACACTGAAGTATCCGGCTATTTGGAACGGAAAATACCCATGCGTTCACTGGAGCTGGAAACAGCGGATAAATACAATATCGGGCTGGATGTGCAGTTGTTCAAGAAACTGAGTTTCACTGCTGATATGTACTATGACAAGCGTTCTAATATTTTAGTTTCGAACAAAAAAGTATCAGGAATGATTGGTATCGACGTTCCACAGCAAAATGTAGGTAAAGTGGAAAGCAAAGGGCTGGAACTGAGCCTTGGCTGGAATGATAAAATCCGTGATTTCCGTTACTATGTCAATGGTAATGTTTCTTTCATGGACAGCAAAGTGCTGGAAAACGGTGAAGGTTATCAGCCTTATGACTATCTGTATGCGAAAGGGCACAAGGTAGGACAGGTATTCGGCCTTGAGGCTGTCGGTTACTTCCGCGATGAGGAGGATATCCGTAAGAGTCCTGTTCAGACGTTCTCTACGGTACGTCCGGGTGACTTGAAATACAAAGACCAGAACAACGATGGACGGATTGACGCTTATGACGAAGTGGCGATCGGTAAGTCGGCTACAGTGCCCGAAATGGTGTACGGCTTGAATCTGGGATTTGAATACAAGGGATTCGGAGTAGACGCAACTTTCCAGGGAGTCGGCGGTATCAGCACGATGCTGACTACTCCGCATGTCTATCGTCCGCTTCGTAACAATAACAATATTTCCACTTGGTATTTGAAAGACAGAATCCGCTGGACGGAGAGTACAAAGGACATTGCCAATCTTCCCCGCCTGTCTACATTGGACAATGCGAACAATTATCGCAACAGTACCCAATGGCTGGAAAACGGTTCGTTCTTTAAATTGCGTAACCTGAATGTCTATTATAATTTCCCACAGAAATGGTCAGAAAAGCTGCACATGGACAAACTTCAGGTCTATGTGCGTGCACAGGATTTATTCTCTTTAGACCATATTGATTATCTGAATTGTGAAAACCTTTCATTGGGTTATTTCGATACGATGAGCATTTCTTTGGGATTGAATATAAACTTTTAAAAAGAAAGTACGATGAAAATAAAAACATATATAGCGATAATGTGTGCTTCTCTTTTAGTGGCAGGATGTAGTCTGGATTTTGACGAAACCAATGGCGATACGAAAGAGACGGCTTATTCCTACTATGATAATCTGGAAAAACTAGTAGCTTACGTTTACAGCTTTCTGCCGACAGATTTAGATCGCAACAATGGTGCGATGATGGAGTCGGCTACGGACAATTCTATCTATAGCTGGGAGCAGAATACGATTTACGATATCGGCAATAATGTATGGAGTCCCATTAAGACGATTGATACCGGCTGGGATTATTTTGACGCTATCCGAAGCGCTAACTCTTTCCTGGAGAATTTCGATATCGAGGTACTGAATAAGTTTGAGTATAATGACGACTATGAAGAGATAATGGCCAAAGCTACCTTATTTCCTTATGAGGTGCGTTTCCTGCGGGCTTTCTACATCTTTGAGCTTGCCAAGCGTTATGGGAGCATTCCGTTGCTGCTCCGGACTTATGAACTGGAAGAAATCAATTTTGTTGAACCTTCTTCTTTTGATGCGGTGGTTGACTTTATCGTTACGGAGTGCGACCAGATTATTGCGGATAATGGATTGCCGGTGGATCATAGAGATTACCGGGGTGATACCGGTCGTGCGACGAAGGGAGCCGTACTTGCTTTGAAGTCCAGAGCGTTGCTTTATGCAGCCAGTCGGCTTCATAACCCAAGCGGCGATCCTGCAAAATGGGAAAAGGCAGCGAAAGCCGCGGCGGCTGTGATTGCAATGAATAAATATAGCTTGCCTAAAGTAGGCAGTGACCCGTTGTATATGGGTGATAACAATCTATTCAATTCGCCCCAGTTGATTTTCGAACGTCGCGACGGAGCACGGACAAGCACTTTTGAGGCACGCAATGAACCGATGGGATATGAAGGCTCGAAGGGAGGAAATACACCGACACAAAACTTGGTGGATGCTTTTGAAATGAAAAACGGTACTCCGTTTGATTGGGATAATGCAGAGCATGTACGTAATATGTACGTGGATGAACTGGGCAACCCGACTCGTGACCCACGCCTTTACCTGAATGTGCTGTATAATGGTGCTACGTGGCTGAAGCAAAGGGTGGAAACAAATGTCGGTGGTCTGCATACCGGTATGGAAGGTGCAACAAAAACGGGTTACTATCTGCGTAAGCACATGAATGCACAAGTCAGCCTGAATCCGGTGAGTCCGCTCGGCAAGGAACATCATTTCCCTTTGTTCCGCTATGCTGAAATTCTGCTGAATTATGCCGAAGCGATGTACCATTGGGTAGGAGAGGACACGAAACCAACCGACTATCCTTATTCGGCTCGTGAAGCTTTGAACCTGGTTCGGGATTGCGCGGATATGAAACATGTGGAGGAAACCGGTAATGCTTTCTTGGAGAAATTGCGCAACGAACGACGCATTGAGCTGGCTTTCGAAGACCATCGTTTTTGGGATATCCGCCGTTGGAAGACGGGTGAAGTCGTAAAGAATATCTATGGCGTCAGAATAACAGGAACCGATACAAACTTTACGTATTCAAAAGTATTGGTGAGACAGAATCAGTGGGATGATAAGATGTATCTGTTCCCTTTCCCACAAGAGGAATTGTATATGAATGAGAATTTGGTACAGAATCCCGATTGGTAACAACAAGTATAATTAAGAAAATATGGATACAAAAATCTTTTCAAGAATAATGTTTGCCTTGTTGTTCTTTATGGCAACAGGGTGTAGCGACGATCAGGAAATCTTTTTCGAGGATTATGCCCAAGAAGAGGCGCCGGAAGTGGTGCATCCCGACCAACGGGATAAACCCTATCCGCGTGAGGAACATGAACTTTATATTAATCCGGCACCTCTGTTGGTGCCGCGGGCCGCAAGAAAAGAGAATGAATTTTTAGAGTTCGAACTGTCGCAAGATGCCTCTTTTCCCGAACAGGGCACCTACCGTTCGGGAAAGCTGAACTGGAATGTATTTAACATCCATCAAGAGATGGCGGTAGGGCAGTGGCACTGGCGCTTCCGTACAGTGGCTCAGGATGGAAGGACTGCGGGTTGGAGTAAGGTATACTCCTTTACGGTGACCGGTAAGGAACCGGTGTTCGTTACTCCGGACTTTTCGGTGCTCCGGCAAAACATTCCTGTGGGATATCCCCGTATTCACTGTCACTTGGCTGCTGGTATCGAGACTGCGAAAGCGAAGATACAAGAACATGTGGAATATAGCGACATGATTTCCAGAGCCGATAGGGCTTGTACCGAACAAGGTATTGATGCCGCTAAAGGTTTGTATCTTCAGAGCGCTACATTGAGCGAATACATATTCGACTATCTTTATACGGCGTATTTGCTGACTGGTGACACAAAGTATTATGATAAGATGCTGGACTATGTGCGCAGAATGTTGGGTGAAACGTTGGCTGATGACACTTGGCGCACTAATGACTTCGCCGCTGCTGAAATCGTAACTATTCTGAGTACCGTCTATGATGCATGTCAGAATGACCTGACTGCCGATGAAATGGCAAAAATTGAGACGGAGATAATGAAAATCGCCACTTATTATTACAATCATTTCAGAGGACGTATGGAGAACTGGTTCTTTGACGAACACACTTGGCAGGCTACATTGCGTGGAATGGTGCAGGGAACGTTTGTGCTTTGCCAGAAGAATCCGGAAGCAATGACTATTTTGCAATACTTCTATGAACTCTGGACTTCACGTGCGCCATCCAACGGTTTCAATCGTGACGGTTCCTGGTTCAACGGCGCGGGATACTTCCAAACCAATCAGTATACCTTATATTATATGACTATGCTGTTGTCTCATCTCACAGGAGCGGACTTCTTGCAACATCCTTGGTTCCAGAATGCGGGAAGAGCGCTGGTTTATTCCTGGTTGCCGGACAGTCAGAATACTTCTTTCGGTGATTTCAACAGAGAGGACAGACCGGCCCGTTCCAGAATCGGTTTTGCCGATTTCCTGGCTCGTGAACTTAACGACCCCAATGCTATCTGGTATGTGCAGGAATGTCAACGGTCGAGTATCGCGTCGGAGAGTATGCACAATTTATATCGCAATTATGACTTGCGCCTGTATCGTATCTCTCAGGGAGATGCCCCTTATAATGTTGGTGGTCATGAAGATCCGGGATTGGAGAACTTTGTATGGTATAAGGATAGTGGTGAAGGAGTGGCTTTCTCGGATATGAACGAACGCAGCAGCAATATGTCTCTTGCTTTCCGTTCCAGTCCTTATGGTTCGGGCAATCATACGCACTCGGATCAGAACAGCTTCCGACTTCTTTATAAAGGAGAATACGTATATATGAATGCCGGTTATTATCAGGTTTATAATGATGCTCATGCCATTCTGCAATATCGCAATACCCGCGGGCACAACACGGTGATGGTGAACGGTGTCGGTCAGCCTTTCACCACAAGAGCTTATGGCAATATTGAGCGTGCGCTGAACGGAGATAATCTGGCTTATTTTATGGGAGATGCTTCGCAGGCATATTGCGGAACGACGGAAAATACGTATTGGATAAACAGTTTTGCCGGAGCGGGTCTGTCGCAGACACAGCAGTATGGTTTCGGCGATAATCCGCTGAACAACTATAAACGTCAGATTTTTATGCTTCGTCCCAATAAGGTGGTTATCTATGATGATTTAGGTGCTACCGAACCTGCCACCTGGCAGTGGTTGCTGCATAGTCCGGTGGAATTCCACGTAGCGGGAAACAAAGTGACTACGGTGAATGAGACGGTAGGATTTACTTCCGTAGCGCAGATATTCAGCGACGAGACACCTAAGATTACGACTACCAACAAGTGGTTCCCGGGCGGTGAACCGGCAAAAGCGGCTGACAAACAGTGGCATCTGACGGCGGAATTCGGCCCGGTGGCACAAAACAAGATTCTTACCATTATCCAGGTGAGTGAAAACGGTAACGTGGAAAATATTTGGCGGGTAGACGATACATTTACAGTGGGCGACTGGACAATCGAAGCTGAATTGAGTGCGGATAAGCCCGCAGCCATTTCTATTGCGAATACGGTGACGGGCACGGTATTCGACAATAGCGACCGCTCTCCGGTGTTAGGCGGTGCGCCTTACCAGCGTATGCAGGAGAAATCTTCCGTGCTTTATGATAAAGTGCGTGGTACGGCACAGACGCAGGAAATAGGAGACAAACCACTGCAGGTGACCCGTGCGTTGAGATAAGGTAAACTTTTTGTTTAATAGAAATTTCAGAAAGAAATGAAGAAAATAGTTTATATATTAGTAGCTTTGTTTATGATGCTTTTCGTTGCGTGTACGCAAGAGGAAAGTGTGGAAACCTTGAACGGGGACAGCCGGGTGAACTTTTCCTTGAAGTTACCGTCATCGGTAGCTTCCACGCGTGCGGCAATTACGGTTCCCGCGTCTTATAAGATGCGTTGTATCCTGGAAGTGTGGACTGCTGATGATGAACCGATGCTGAAACATCGTGAAGAACAAGCGATTGAGGGTGGTGCTATCCCCTCAATCGACTTCAAGTTGCAAGCCGGCGATTATACTTGTCTGATTTGGACAGACTTTATAGCTGCTGATGCTGCGGAAGAGCAAATTACTACGGAAGACGGATTGACTTATACACGTTATGCCGATACTTTTTATAATACGGAGAACCTGAAATCGATAACAATTAAAGATGTCAACGGCGCCAATCTGTTTGATACAGATGCATGCGACGCTTTCTTTGCCCGGATAGACCTGGAGAAAAAGTCGGAAGCTGTCGCACAGACTGTGACGTTGACCCGTCCCTTGGCAAAGTTGGTATTTAAAGAAGATGATGCGGAACAATTCTCTTTATTAACTAAATTAAGAGCTTCGTATCAGGTACCCTCAGGCTTTAATGTGGCGACCGGTGAACCGTTGAGTTCTATGCAGTCATTGAACTTTATAAAGAAGGATATTGATAAGGATAATGCCGGACGGGTGTTGTTTTCCAACTACGTGTTCATTCCTTCTGACGCAAAGTTGGAAATGGAAACCATTTCGTTTCAGTTTTCATTAGGCAGTACTGTTCTGAACCGTGAAATTCCTGCAGGTGCTGTTGCGCTGACGCGGAACCAGCAACTCAATGTGAAAGGAGAATTGATAGGTGACGGAACTTTTGTTCCCGAAGAGCCGGAACCGTCAGAACTTCCACAAGTTGGTGATTTCTTCTATGCAGACGGTAGCTGGTCTTCTTCTTATAAGGCAAGCGGAAGCAATCCTTGTATCGGAGTGGTATTTGCCGTGGCAAATGATGGTGGTGTAGCTTCTGCGGACACTCCGGAGAATTATCCCGGGACTGGTTTGAAAGAGATTAAAGGTTGGGTTGTGGCTGCTTATGACCTTAGAGATGATAATACCAAGAATAATCTGAAACCTAGAAAAGAAGGTGTGGTGATTCCTGAAGAATTGAAAGGAGATATGGATGATATTCAGGGGTTCTTGAAAACAGAACTGCTCAAGCAACAGACCCTGTCTGATTATCCTATCGCAGAAATGATTGTAAACTATCAAAATGATGAGAAGACGAAAGCGCCTGCTACTACTAGCGGTTGGTATTGGGGAGCTGTCAAACAATATGAGATGCTTGCGAAAGTGTATGCTACAGTATCTAAAGAGGGTCAGATGACAGAATCTTTGCCAGTTCGTGAGTCGTTGTTGCTTTTGGAAAATGCCGGAATAGGGGAACTGTTTCCTGTAGGTGGTAATGAAAGACGTCATTGGTATAGCACCGCTACTGACAAGAGAGGTAAAGGGCTTTGGGCAGGTTTTGTCTGTTTTGGTGTAGAAACGAAAGATTATGGAGGCATCGAAGACGACTGGTGGCCAGTAACAAATAGTGGCAATGCCCGTGCTATTCTGACATTCTAAATATAGTATTTAATTAAATCGATGAATATATGAAAAATATTTTCTTTAATATATTTCTTTTTTGCAGTCTGGGACTATTAACAGCTTGTAGCGAAGATGACGATAAAATTTCTACTGGCATTGACGCGAATGAAGTCCGCTTGTCTGCTTTGTTTCCGGAAAAGATGTCTGAGACACGTGTGGATGCAAGCTCACATAAATTGCGTTGTATTCTTGAAATCTATCGTAAGGAGAACAACCAGTTGGCTTATCGTGAAGAGATAGCGACAACCCCGGATGCATTGGCGGGAAAGCTTTCTTTCGCTTTTGAAATGGAAGCGGGAACGTACAACTGTTTGATTTGGGCAGATTATATTGACGCAAATGCCTCTCAGCTAGATGCGGGCGGCAACGCTAAAACTACCCGTTATGCGGATAAATATTTTGATACGTCCGATTTGACTGCCGTGAGCATGAAGAATCCTTTGGAGCTTGTTAATAACGACGCTTGTGATGCTTTCTTCTATAGCGGTGAGATGCAAAAGAACGATGGCGAAGGACTTGCTATGGAGATTTCCCTGGCACGCCCATTCTCAAAAATCAGTATCCGCGAGGAAAACCAGCGTGAATTTAATTTGCTGAAAGAACTGAAAACAATCTTCCCCGTAGCTACTACTTTCAATGTAGCTACCGGAATGGTGGCAGGTACTCCGGTGCAACAGGAACATCATGTGACGGATTTCAAACCGGAAGTAATGGCAGAACGTACATTACTGTCATTTTATACATTCGCTAACAGTGAAACACAGAAACTGGGTAGTGTGAGCCTGACTTTCACTACCGGTATAGAAGCAATACCGGAACAGACTGTGAACATTCCTGATAATCTTATCCCTATAGTACGTAACCGTCACGTGAAAGTGAGCGCAGCTATGATGCAGGAAACTCCCGAACCGGAAATTGACTTTAATATTACTTATGATATTGATGTAGCCGATTGGGATGTTGCGGATATGACTGTGATTGCGCAGCAGGGTAAAGTGAAAGTGGGTGATTTCTTCTATAAGGATGGTACAACTTCGTCCAATTATGTGGCAGATGCTGATAACCCGTGTATCGGTGTGGTATTTGCAGTGGCGCATAGCAACGGTGCGGCGGCTTTGGACTCTCCGGAGAACTATCCCGGGACAGCCTTGGCTGATTTAGAGACGATTAATGGTTGGGTGGTAGCGGCTTATGATTTCAGAGACGGAACTAATGACGCTAATCTGAAACCTAGAAAATCGGCAGATGTGGTTATTCCCGAAGGATTGAAAGGAGATATGAATGATATTCAAGGTTTTCTGAAAACAGAATTGTTAAAACAACAAACCTTGTCTGATTATCCTATTGCGGAAATTATCGTAAACTATCAGAAAGATGAGATAACGAAAGCGCCTGCCAATACAAGCGGTTGGTATTGGGGAGCTGTCAAGCAATATGATGCGCTTGCAAAAGCATACGCCACAGCAAGTGGCGGGCAGTTGACGGAATCTTTGGTTGTTCGGAATTCATTGCAAGTTCTGGCAAATGCCGGGGTGGGCGAACTGTTTCCTGTGGGTGGTAATGAAAGACGTCATTGGTATAGCACCGCTACTGACAAGAAAAGTAAGGGGCGTTGGGCAGGTTTTGTCTGTTTCGGTGTAGAAACGAACGACTATGGAGGCATCGAAGACGACTGGTGGCCAGTGACAAATAGTGGCAATGCCCGTGCTATCCTGACATTCTAATTTAAAAGAAAAGTTCCTTCAATATGAGGGAACTTTTCTTTTTGATACATTCAGTCTTTAGAATGACTGATTTCAGGAATTACTTTTTTCCTGATGCTTTTTGATATACTCGGTAGGAAGCATTCCCATATGTTTCTTAAAACTATTGGTGAAATAGGAAGGCGAGCTAAAACCTATTTTATTACTGATTTCAGCAACGGTATAGCGTCCTTCAAGCAGCATCTGGCATCCCTTGTTGAAGCGGATACGACGGATAAAGTTTGCCGGTGCTTCTCCGGATATGGCATTCATCTTGATATACAGGTTGGAACGGCTCATAAATAATTTGTTTGCCAAATCTTCTGTCGAGAACTTTTCATCACTGATGTTGTCTTCAATAATTTGTATTACTTTGCTCAGGAATTCATTATCCATAGCATTAGAAGTCATTTTAGCCGTATCTATATTGATTGTACTTGAGTAATATTGCCGGAAACGTTCTTTGGCTTTCAGTATATTATTGATTTTTCCCTTGAGTAAAGAGGTGGAGAACGGCTTTCCGATATAATCGTCTGCACCGATATCAATGCCGGAGGTTTGGTCTTCGAGAGAACTCTTGGCAGATAGAAGAATCACCGGAATGTGAGAGGTCTGTATGTTACGTTTGACTAGCTTACACAGTTGCAACCCGTCCATTTCGGGCATCATCACGTCCGAAAGTACAATATCAACCGGCTGTGTTTTCATTATGTCGAGGGCTATTTTGCCATTGGTAGCTGTTATAACCTGATATTTGGATTGCAGGATACCCTTCAAATAGTCCAACATTTCGATGTTGTCATCCACTAGTAGAATGACAGGTTTGTTCGTATCCTCATCCATGCCGTTCTCTTGATTGTCTTCTGCCGGGATGTAAGATAGGGGTTCGTCGATATAAAGACTGGAGTCGGAACTTTTGACGGGCTGTTTTGCCAGTTCCTCGGCCGTATATGTATTTACATCTTTGGGAAGTATAACGCTGAATATGGTATATAGTCGTTCTTTACTATCCACGGAAATACTGCCGTGATGTTTGTCCACCAGGCATTTCACCAAGGAAAGTCCGATGCCGGTTCCCTTGTCATTCTCATTAACCTGATAAAAGCGTTCGAAAACATGGCTCAGCTTTTCCTGGGGAATACCTTTACCGCTGTCTTTTACGTTAAATCCGAAGGTATCCTCTTTCTCCCAGAGTTCCAGTTCTATTTTTCCTTTGTCCGGTGTGAATTTGAAGGCGTTGGATAGCAGGTTGATTAAGATAGTTTCGATATACTTCTTGTCAATCGGCAATTGTGTGCTGGTGATTCCTGAATGAAACAGATAATCTATGTTCCGGGTTTCTGCCTGATTATAGAACAGCATGAATATCTGCCGGAACCACTCTTCGATATTACACGCTTCTACCTGAATGGGCAGAGCGCCGGACTCCGCTTTTCTGAAGTTTAAGAGCTGGTCGATGATATGTAATAGCCTGCGGCTGTTTTGATACACATATTGCAAGTCGCGTTGCAGCTTTTTATCCAACATTCTGCTTAGTTTCATCATATCTTCCAATGGAGCGATAATCAGACTTAACGGAGTACGCAGTTCGTGCGACATGTTCATATAGAAGCGCACCTTTTCAGTATTGATTTCCTGTAGCTTGTTGTGTTCCAGTGTCTCAACCTGTAGTTGCATCTTCATTCTGGTTCTTGCGATAAAGAAATACATAATCCAGCCGATGATACCTAAGCCGCACAGGATAAAGATACACTTGGCAATCCACGTCTGATACCACATCGGAGTGATGTGTATAAAGAATTCAGTCGGCATCTCGCACCATTTGCCGTCGTTGTTACACGCTTTCAATAGGAAGGTATAATGTCCCGGCGGAAGGTTGGAATAGCTGACATTACGTTCTTCGGTAGAATTCCACTCCTTGTCGAAGCCTTTGAGCTGGTAAGCGAACACATTGCGCTGGTTGCTGAGATAGTTTGAAACGGTAAACCGGATATTAAACTGTCGCTGGTTGAAGGGGAAATCTATGCCCAGCAGCCGGCCGTATTCACCCCGGTGTACTTGGGATATGCCGTTCTGGAGATGGGTGACCGATTGGTTCATAAGGGATATTCCTACAATATCAGGTTGGGGCATGAACGGGTTCTCCATAAACTTGAACGGGCTGAAATAAGTGATGCCGTTCAGGCTTCCGAAATAGAAAGTACCGTCGGAATCTTTGCAGTAACCATATACGTTAAATTCGTTGTGGCTCAAGCCGTCTTCCTGCCGGTAATTGTGAAATTGTTCTCTGTCAATGTCGAAGCAGGACAACCCTTTGTTGGTACTCAACCACAGACGCCTTGAACTATCTTCCAAAAGCCCGTATATGCAATTGTTGATGAGGCCGTTTTTAACAGTATAATGTTTGTGCAGTTTTATATCCGGTCCGTATTGGTATAGGCCATTGGCAGAAGTGACCCATATATTTTTCTGACTATCTTCGTGGATGCAATAAGCTATGATATGAGCTGAAAAGTCGGAAGACAAATTATCTGTCAGATGTTGTACCTTGGGAGTTCCGGTGTATAAGAACAGTCCTTTTTCGGTGGCAATCCAGACTTTGCCGGAGGAATCACGGTATAGAGCTCTTATTAATATTCCGGATAATTCCGGGTTGCTTTCAGCCAATGGATGTTTTCTGAATTCTTTGGTTGTTTTGTTGAAGAGTAGCAAACCGACCATTGAACCTACATAAAAGTTTTCGCCGTCATCCAGTAGGGAGTAGCAGCTGTTGTCCTCAGCTTCCATTTGCGGAATTGAGAAATTCTCTATTTTTCCTGTTTTTGTTTGGATATAGCTTAATCCGCCGGAGTGTGTACCTACATAGATATTACCGGATTTATCTAATGAAATGGCTTTAATGTTGTTGGAACGTAATCCATTCCCTTGCTTTGTGGCTCTATAATAAGAAAAAGTCTGTTTTTGACGGTCGTAATAGTTTACACCGCCATCATTTGTTCCGATCCAAAGATTCTTGGTCGATGGTTCTTCCACAATACAGCTGACGACTTTGTCATTCAGGGAGTTGAAATAAGGAGAGTATTCTAACGTTTTAAATGTCGGGGCAAACGGGTGGTAATAATTGATTCCATCATAGTAGGTTCCTACCCATATTCCTCCCTGATTGTCTATAAAGAGAGAACGGATAGAACTATGAGACAAGCGTTTTTCAAATATTTCGTGCTCCGGGTCAAAACTGAACAATGCTTCGGTGGTACCAATCCATATTTGTCCGTCTGTATACTGTTTCAGTACCCGCACTGTATTGGCGGGAGAGAATGTATCACTTTTGTCTATCTGATATTTTTTCAATATCTGCCATTTATTGTTGAAACGATAGATTCCTTTCTTTTGGGTACCTACCCAGTAGTCTTTGGTCTTAGTGTTATAGATAATACTGGCAATTGGCGTATCGAGTAGTTCAGGGAGTATTTTTTTTGTTTTCTTCGTATGGATTGAATATAGATATGCACCTTGAGAAGTACCCAATAATAGTTCGTCTTTTATTCTGCAAATAGTGTTGATGGTGAGATGCTTAAGTGTTGGGGTGATATGCAATTCCTTACTTTCTTTCTGAAAGGAGATAAGTCCGATGTTTGTTGCGAGAAATAGGATACCTTTATCGGAGGCATCCTCTATTGCCAATACCTGAAAAGGAGTATCAGGCAAGAGATAATTGGTGAAATTGTCCGTTTCCGGGTTGTAACGTGATAAACCGACCAGCGTACCGAACCACGACACGCCATCCGAATCGGTGCAAAGTGATATAATCTGGTTATTTGCAATAGAAAGACTGTCGTTGGAAGCGTGATAGTAGGTGGTGAACGTATAGCCGTCATAACGGTTCAGACCATCTGTCGTACCAATCCATACTTTGTTATTTGCGTCCTGCATCATTCCCCATACGGTGTTTTGAGACAATCCTTCATTTACGGAGAGTTTCCTGAAATTTATGTAATCAGTGGATGCAGCCCTGGTATTAAAACTAAAGAATAATATGAATGATAAGCAAATAATTTTGTGACCAGTAAATAATAGTGTTTTCATTTTATATCCATTTGAGGTTATTAAAAATGATAGATTAAAGACAGTTTTCTGAAATGATTCTTATCATGAGCAAATTTAATAAGAATTTATCAAATAGCTTTCTTGTTATTACCCATATCTATTTTGATTTTCTCTATTTTTATGTTGTTTGTGTCTAATATCCTTGTATAGCTACTCTATATCAGGTGTCAGAAGGGTGATTGGGAAAATAAAAAAGGAGAATCAGTTATACTATGATAGACTGATTCTCCTTTTCTATGATTCAATTAAGCGCTCTCAAGAAGTTTTTTTCTCTTTCACATCGCTGCTGGCTTCCACTACATTCACTATATAGTCGCCTAGCTTTTCACATTCGGCAATAATATCCATGTAATAAACCCCCATCTGATAATCATATTCTTTGTTGTTTACGTCCAGAATATTCTGATTCTTCAGTTGGTTACGGTAGTTATTAATTTCATTTTCGATGTTAAAGGACTTGTTGATATCGATGCTCTGATGTTCCGGTTTTTCTACTACCACAATCATTTGAGCAAGTGCATCATTAGTCAGCTTCATCATGAAATGAATATGCTCATATTGTTTCTCGGTAAAATCTTGGTTGGTCTGACGTTTCCGGTTGATGGTACGTGCCAGGTTATAACAACTGTCACCGATACTTTCAATTTCCGTCACTTCACGCAACATGGCACGTATCTGTAGTTTACTTTCAGAACTTAACCGACCTTCAGATACTTGATTCAGGTAGTTGGCTATTTCAAGTTCCATGTTGTCGCTGATATTCTCATACTTCTCGATCCGGCTGAACAGCTTGTTGAAATCGTCATCCTTTTCTGTGTGTAGCAAATCCTGCACCATGCCGAACATCCGGTGTGTACGTTCTGCAAAAAGATGGATTTCTTTGCGTGCCTGAAGGATAGAAAGTTCAGCGGTAGAAAGCATACCACCGGTGATAAACCGCAAACGGGGCTCTTCGTCTTCTTCTTTGGGGTGGATAAGAGCACATACGGTACGTTCAATCAGTTTAACCGCCCATATCAGAATACATACATTACAGATATTGAAGATTGAGTGGAAAGCAGATAACTTGTAGGAGATGGCAACTTCCGGATTGTTACTTTGGAAAAAGGTATCTACTACCCAGTTTACCAGTTCCATGAAAGGATGGAAGACAATCAAGACCCAGATAACGCCGAACACGTTAAAAACAAAATGAGCCAATGCTGCCCGCTTAGCCTGTGTATTGGCTGTAAGTGCGGCAAGATTGGCCGTGATAGTGGTTCCGATGTTTTCTCCCAAAACAAGTGCTGCTCCCAGTTCCAGACTGATCCATCCGTTGGCGCACATAATCAATGTAATTGCCATGGTGGCGGCGGAGGCCTGTACAATCATCGTCAATATAGTACCGATGAGTAAGAACAGAATGATGGAGAAGAATCCCATGTCCGTGTAGTTCTGTACGAAGGCAAGCATTTCCGGGTTGGCGTTCAGGTCGGGCGCGTTTGCTTTCAGATAAGAAAGCCCCATGAAAAGGAAAGAAAAACCGAAAATGAATTCACCGATGGACTTGCGGTTGCTTTTGCCGGAGAAGATGAGCGGGAGGGCGATGGCTAAGAGCGGAAGAGCGAAGGCAGCCATATCAACCTTAAATCCGAAAATTGAAATGATCCAGGCAGTCACGGTAGTACCGATATTAGCACCCATAATAACGCTGATGGATTCGGCAAGTGTGAGCAATCCGGCGTTTACGAAACTTACGACCATCACTGTCGTTGCTGAAGAAGACTGGATAAGAGCTGTTATCAACACTCCTGTTAAAACTCCCGTTACCCGATTGGTAGTCATTGCCGTTAGAATACTTCGCAATCTGTCACCCGCGACCTTTTGTAAACCCTCGCTCATAATCTTCATTCCGTAAAGGAAGAGTCCTAATGAGCCTATGAGCTTTAAAAAATCATAAAAAGAATATTCCATCTATAATATTTTTAATGGTTATTTGTTCTCTATCTGATTATAAGTATATTAGTCCCAAATTATTCACCTTTTAACGAACTCGATGAAACAGATGTTACAAATATGTTGCAAAAATAATAATATTTCTAAAGAATTCCCTATCGGGAGCTCACTTTTGGATATTTATTACGGTTTTAATCTTAATTTTCCTTACCAGGTGGTTAGCGCCAAAGTCAATAATCGATCTGAAGGGCTTAATTTCAGAGTCTATAATAATAAGGATATAGAGTTTCTGGATGTGCGTGACCAGTCCGGTATGCGGACTTATGTCCGTTCGCTTTGCTTTGTACTGTTCAAGGCTGTCACGGAACTGTTCCCGGAAGGAAAATTGTTTGTAGAGCACCCTGTCTCAAAAGGATATTTCTGCAATTTGCGGATTGGGCGTCCTGTGGAGCTGGAAGACGTGATGCGTATCAAGCAGCGTATGCAGGAAATTATTGCTGAGGATATTCCTTATCATCGCATTGAATGCCATACAACTGAGGCTGTGCGTATTTTCAGCGAACGGGGAATGAATGATAAGGTCAGATTGCTCGAAACTTCCGGTTCTCTCTATACCTATTATTATACGTTGGGAGATACGGTTGATTATTACTATGGTAATCTGCTGCCCAGCACCGGATATCTGAAGCTGTTCGACATTGTGAAATATTACGATGGATTACTTCTTCGCATTCCGAGCCGTGAGAATCCGGAAGTCTTGGAAGATGTCGTGAAGCAGGAGAAGATGCTGGATGTCTTTAAGGAATATCTGAATTGGAGCTATATCATGGGGCTTAACAATGCGGGTGATTTCAATCTGGCATGTGAAGTAGGACACGCGACGGATTTGATAAACGTTGCGGAAGCATTGCAGGAAAAGAAGATTGCTCAGATTGCCGATACCATCTTCCATCGGGGAGAAAACGGAAACCGGGTGAAACTGGTGCTGATAGCCGGACCGTCTTCTTCGGGAAAGACTACTTTCAGCAAACGCCTTTCTATCCAGCTTATGACGAACGGGTTAAAGCCGTATCCTATCTCTCTCGATAATTATTTTGTAGACCGTGAAGATACGCCGTTGGATGAGAACGGAAACTATGATTATGAATCGCTTTATGCGCTCGACTTGGAACTGTTTAATCGGCAGTTGCAGGCATTGCTTCGTGGAGAGGAGGTGGAACTTCCCCGTTTTAACTTCTCACTCGGAAAGAAAGAGTATAAGGGTGATAAACTGAAAATTGAAGATAATACGATTTTAATCCTGGAAGGTATTCATGCCTTAAATCCCGAGCTTACTCCTCATATTCCGGCAGAACGGAAGTTTAAGATTTATGTTTCTGCGTTGACGACCATTTCGTTGGACGATCACAACTGGATTCCGACAACGGACAATCGTTTGTTACGCCGTATTATCCGTGATTTCAATTATCGGGGATATTCTGCCCGTGAGACAATCTCGCGTTGGCCTAGTGTGCGTGCGGGTGAAGACAAGTGGATCTTCCCTTATCAGGAAAATGCAGATGTAATGTTTAACTCGGCACTTCTTTTCGAGTTTGCCGTGCTTCGTCTCCATGCCGAGCCTATATTGATGGGAGTACCGCGTAATTGTCCCGAATATTGCGAGGCTTATCGGTTATTGAAGTTTATCAAATATTTCGTTCCCGTACAGGATAAGGAAATTCCGCCGACTTCTTTGCTTCGCGAATTTCTTGGGGGGAGCAGCTTTAAATATTAAGTGGAAAGAGGGTGTGTATAATGATATTAAACGCTAAAAGCCTAAACCTTTGATTTCATATTCTGTTAATGTAGATTATATACAAAAATAGTAAGAGTATGATTTTTTATAATAATCTTTTGGCAAAATGGTTCTTAGGAAAAGGAAAGAAGCATTGTTTTATGTTGGGTGGTCTTTTTTTTACCCGATATAAATATTTGGAGATTTGGGAAGATATGGAAGTCAGAATCCATGCAAGGCAGTTCTGGGAATGCTTCTTGTTGACGTTGCTACCCGCTTTGGTCTTGTCGTTGTTCTTCTCATGGTGGTGGATGTTGCTTCCCTTTGCGACTTACCATATCTTTTATTGGTTGGAAAAGTCGTTCCGTCCTCACTCTGTCTTTGATTGGGAGGCACTGGAGAATTGTGGTGATACACTTTATCTTAGAAAAAGGAAGGCGTATGCCTGGATGAGGTGGTATGGAAAGAAAGTATTACCTTTATCCGATTGGGATGATTGAAGTCATTTTCACCACAGATTACACGGATTAACACAGATAATAAATAGATATTGATACTCAATGTATTAATCTAATCTGTGTTAATCCGTGTAATCTGTGGTAAACAATTATCGCAAAGCCTCCACCTCTTCCGGCGTTAAAGGAATCTTCTTGCCTAATCGACGGGCGCCGGTCTCGGTAATCAGATAATCTTCTTCATTGCGGATACCGCCGAAATCTTTATAAGTTTCCACTACGTCGTAGTTGATGAAATCGGTAAATTTCTTTTCCGCTTTCCACATATCGATCAATTCCGGAATAAAGTATATACCCGGTTCTACCGTATGTACAAATCCAGGTTCCAGAGGTATGGCAAGGCGTTGTGACTTGCGGCCGAACTGCGTACTCTTCGGCTGACCGTTGTAGCCTACCCATATTTCTCCCAGGTTCTCCATATCGTGTACATCCAGCCCCATCATGTGGCCTAATCCGTGCGGATAGAACAAGGCGTGCGCACCTTCGCGAACAGCGTCTTCCGCATTGCCTTTCATCAGTCCGAGAGCTTTCATCCCATCAACCATGACACGGGCGGACAATTCGTATACATCCATATAAGGAATGCCTGGTCGGAGTGCTTTAACCGATTCCAGATGCATAGCATTTTGTATCTCGTAGACTTCCCGTTGGCGGGGCGTGAATTTCTTGTCGGCAGGAATGGTAGATGACATATCTCCTGCATATCCCGATTCAACCTCCGCGCCGGCATCTATTAAAAACAGATCACCCGGTTTTACTTTATTGCCGTGATAATGGTTATGCAAAGTTTGTCCGTTGATGGTAGCGATTGTAGCGAAAGAAAGTTCGCAGTTATTGGACTCCGCTACTCGATTCATTTCCGCCACCACTTCATATTCATACATACCCGGACGAAGTACTTTCATGGCGGTGATATGCATATCTGCAGTCACATTGCAGGCCTTTTCTATCTCTACGATTTCTTCTGCCGATTTATAGTTCCGCTGGGCTACTACGGCACGGATGAATGGAACGGAACCTTCCTGATGTGCAGGGGGAATACCCAGCCAATCCATCAGTTTTAGCTTATGTTCGGGACGGTAAGGAGGCAGATAATGCACAGACTTCCCTTTCTGGACACATTTATGGAGATAGCTGACAATTTCTGCGGATGGCAGTAAGTTAGCCACGCCCACCCGTTCGCATTTTTCATGTAGTGTAGGTTGTGACCCCATCCACACGATGGCATCAATTGATAATTCATCACCGAAAATAATTTCTTTGTCTTCGTCAATATCGATTATTGCCGAAAGTCCTGCACATGACAGTCCGAAATAATAAAGGAAAGTAGAATCCTGACGATAGCGGAAGGTGTTATCTTCGTAATTTAGTCCGCACTCGTCATTTCCTAGAAATAACAAAACTCCGGAGCCTAATTTCTTTTTCAGCAGGGCTCTTCGCTGCATATACGTTTCTTTGGCAAACATATTGTTCTAATTTTAAGTTCGTGCAACAAAGATAACGATTTTTGTGTTATAGGATTAAAAATTATTCCTCTAATCTGTGTAATCTCTGGTTAAAAAGTTACTTTTGTAGCGAGAAACAGAGTAGAAAGCAAAAACGAATATGGCACAAGGTTCCCGTCAAATACAATCGCAGGCGCAACAGCAGATACAAACGCTCTCGCCACAGCAGATTCTGGTCGTGAAGTTGTTGGAGCTTCCCGCAGTCGAGCTGGAAGACCGTATCCATGCTGAACTATTGGAAAATCCGGCGCTTGAAGAAGGCAAAGAAGACGCTGCTACAGATGAATATGCCGATGGCGTCAGTCCGGAAGAAGGCATGGATAACGATGCCAATGATTATGATTCTTTAAGTGATTATCTCACCGAAGACGATATCCCCGACTATAAATTGCAGGAAAACAACCGCTCGAGGGACGAGCAGGCGGAAGATATTCCTTTCTCCGACGCCACCTCTTTTTATGAAATCCTGAAAGAACAACTCCGTGAACGTAACCTGACCGAGCACCAGTGCGAACTGGTGGAATATCTGATCGGTTCGTTGGACGATGACGGACTGCTCCGTAAATCGCTGGAAAGTATCTGTGACGAACTGGCTATCTACGCCGGTATCGAATCTACGGAAGAAGAACTGGAAGAGGCTCTGTGCATCCTGCAGGATTTTGACCCGGCAGGTATCGGAGCACGCAACCTTCAGGAATGTCTGATGATACAGATTCTGCGCAAGAAGAGCGAAGAGAAGAAGCCGTCACCGATATTGAACCTGGAAGAGCGCATCATCAGTGACTGTTATGAAGAATTTACCCGGAAGCACTGGGAGAAAATCATTAAGAAACTGGATGTCAGAGAAGAGACTTTCAATGAGGCGATTGCCGAAATAACCAAGTTGAATCCCCGTCCGGGTGCTTCGCTCGGAGAAACCATCGGAAGAAACCTACAGCAGATTGTTCCCGATTTTCTGGTGGATACCTACGATGACGGAACGATTAACGTAAGCCTGAATAACCGCAATGTTCCCGAACTCCGGATGAGCCGCGACTTTACCGAGATGGTGGAGGAGCATACCAAAAATAAGGCGAACCAGTCCAAAGAGTCGAAAGAAGCCATGATGTTCCTGAAACAGAAGATGGATGCGGCACAAGGATTTATCGATGCGGTGAAGCAGCGGCAGAATACATTGATGACTACCATGCAGGCGATTATCGACTTACAGCGTCCTTTCTTCCTCGAAGGCGACGAGTCATTGCTGAAACCGATGATTCTCAAAGATGTGGCAGAACGTACCGGACTGGATATCTCTACGATTTCCCGTGTCAGTAACAGCAAATACGTACAGACCAACTTCGGCATCTATCCGCTTAAATTCTTCTTCAGCGATGGCTATACGACGGAAGACGGAGAGGAAATGTCCGTACGCGAGATACGTAAGATTCTGAAAGAATGCATTGACGGAGAAGACAAAAAGAAACCGCTGACAGATGACGAACTGGCGGATATCCTGAAGGAAAAAGGCTATCCTATCGCCCGCCGTACGGTGGCGAAATACCGTCAGCAGTTGAATATACCGGTGGCAAGACTGAGAAAGTGAGTTTAAAGTATTAACTATAAAGTATTAAGTATTAGGTGCTGATGGATAAAGAAAAAGAGCATATCATAGCGGATAAAACAATGTTGCGGGTGGCACGGGTCACCTCCATCGTGTTTACTCCATTTTCTATACCGTTTCTGGCGTTTCTGGTGTTATTCCTGTTTTCTTATCTCCGTATCATGCCGATACTTTATAAGGGAATTGTGTTGGGAATCGTTTACTGCTTCACCATACTGACGCCCACCATCACCATTTTCCTGTTCCGGAAGATCAACGGGTTTGCCCGTCAGGAACTGAGTGAGCGTAAGAAACGTTATGTACCTATCCTGCTGACTATCATTTCGTATGTGTTCTGCCTGCTGATGATGCGGAAACTGAATATTCCCTGGTATATGACCGGAATCATTTTTGTTTCCCTGGTGATATCGATCATCTGCATTCTGGTCAATCTGAAATGGAAACTGAGCGAACACATGGCGGGGATGGGCGGTATTATCGGCGGACTGGTTTCGTTCAGTGCGCTGTTCAGCTATAATCCGGTAGTGTGGTTGTGCCTGTTTATTCTGATTGCAGGCATATTGGGCTCGGCGCGGATTGTGCTGGGGCATCACACCTTGGGCGAGGTCCTTTCCGGTTTTGTAGTCGGGCTGGTCTGCTCCTTTTTGATACTCCATCCGGCGTACAACCTTATATTCAGAGTATTTTTATTTTAAAAACAATATAAATCCTAAAAACTAATTATTATGAACTTTCCACAGAACTTGAAGTACACGAATGAACACGAGTGGATTCGCGTAGAAGGAGACATCGCTTACGTAGGTATCACAGATTACGCACAGGAACAATTGGGCGATATTGTATTCGTTGATATTCCTACCGTAGGAGAAACGTTGGAAGCCGGAGAAACTTTCGGAACGATTGAAGTGGTAAAGACCATTTCCGATCTTTTCTTACCGTTGGCAGGCGAGATACTCGAACAGAACGAAGCTTTGGAAGAAAATCCGGAGCTGGTAAACAAAGACCCTTACGGCGAAGGCTGGCTGATCAAGATGAAGCCTGCTGATGCCAGTGCTGCGGAAGACCTGCTCGATGCCGAAGCATACAAGGCAGTGGTCAACGGCTGAATTTGAATAAACAGTACTTCTGCCTTAATGGAAGCTGACTAAATAGTCGTTAGTAACTCCAACTCTCCTCCTGCTGGAAGGAGGAGTCCCCGTAGGGGGAGGTGGTAGGTAAATGAATGTATGTAATAACTTTTAGATTAGATGAAAATGACTCCAATTGTAAGTATCATCATGGGTAGCACGTCCGACCTTCCTGTTATGGAGAAGGCTGCGCAACTGCTGA
>ERZ773168.309-NODE-309-length-50335-cov-6.929018_pt1 | contig 50335 bp, 26 predicted proteins | sample MGYA00511261_ERZ773168 | MGnify/ENA primary metagenome ERZ773168 (study PRJEB29015, sample SAMEA2737855) | human gut metagenome | biome: human gut; feature: human-associated habitat; material: faeces | place: China | collected 2012 ... | reverse complement strand
TAAGAGAGTTTGGATTACTTTTTCAATTTTCAGGAAAAGATACCTGAGTAGTTACGAATAATGTAGCGTGGTTCTATAATGGAGAGCGGCATAATATTGGTCCTGAACGTTTAACGGCTATTGACGGGGAGCGGTTGCCGGTGATGACAATGAAAGTGGCAGATGATCTTTATCTGGCTGTTCATGAGGCTTGTCTGAATGAAGGAGAACCCTTGAAATTGAAATCGCGGAAAGGAGAATGCTCCATAACTGTTTCTTCCGGGATATGTTCGCTTTATCCCGATTATAAGTCTGCATGGCGGGTAGTATTATGTGGAAAACAACCGGGAGATTTAATCGATTCCCATTTGTTGGAGTTGTTGAATCCTGAACCTGCTGAAGAATTTGATTTTTCATGGGTGAAGCCGGGAATTGCTTTATGGGACTGGCGCATTAATGGTGCGCAGTGGGATAATTTTACATACACAATGTCTTATCCTTCTTGGGTTAAGATGATCGATTTTGCAGCGGAGCAAGGATTCGGTTATCTGGTATTGGATGCCAATTGGTATGGACCGGAATTTGAGAAAGGCTCGGATCCCGTTAAAGGTGACAAGGCGAAAGATGTTCAGAGGCTGATCCGATATGGTAAAGAAAAAGGTGTCGGGGTATGGTTGTATCTGAATGATGTTGCCGGCAGACATTTTTCGTTGGAAGAGACATTAAAACAATATGAAGAATGGGGGGCTACCGGTGTGAAGTATGGCTTTATGACTGGTAGCGCGAGAGAAAAGAACCTGAAAACAAAACATGTTACGGAATGTTGCGCGCGACATAAATTATTGGTTAATTTTCACGATTATCCGGTTCACCCTTACGGACAGATGAGAACATGGCCGAATGCGGTGACTCGGGAATATTGCAAGGCGCAATTAGACGGACATGAGATATTTTATCCCCAGACGTTTGTAACGTCAGTGTTTGTGAATATGATAGCCGGTCCTATTGATATGAATAATGGCATGTTTGACTTACGCCAAGGAAAGACTACTCGTGTAGATAACAATCAAGAGGTCCCTTCTACTGTAGTGTCGGAGGCGGCCCGAACTTTGATTACTTTTTCCGGTGCGACGGTAATACCCGATATACCCGAATATTATCGTAAATATCCGGCATTACTTCGTTTCTTGTCCGCACAAAAGATGCCTTGGCTGGAAAGCAAGACGTTATCCGGAGAAATAGGAGAGTATATCGTTATGATGCGTCAAGCGAACAATGGAACTTATTTGATAGGGGCGGCTACCAATGAGCAGTCCAGAGTGCTCCATATACCTCTTTCTTTCTTGCCACAAGGTAAGGAGTTTGAAGTGGAAATAGTAGAAGATGGAAAAGATGCTCATTATTTGACAAATAAGGAAACTGTAAGAGTTTCAAGTAAAAGAGTGGCTTGTGATGATATTCTAGAAGTTACCTTGGCGCCCGGTGGGGGAGCTTGTATACTCATCGTACAAAAATAAATATTGCTGTGCAAACACTAATGGCTGGTTTCTCTAAGATTTACTTCTTCATTTGCCAGAAATTAGTACTTATTATGAATAATTTTATTCGTCTGATAGTTGTGTTCTTTTCGTCTAACAGTTGTCAGACGAAAGTTTAACAACTGTCAGACGAATAGAATTATGCAGTATTAGGGATAAATACATTAGATGCAGGAAATAAATATATGCTAATTGAAATTTATTTGGCACTATATAAATACGAAGCTTCTATGTAAACGCATGATATTACAGATAACTTTAAAATGGGCTAACCCTTGTTGTCTAGAGTTAGCCCATTTGTTTACTGCAAACCTTAATCCCATAATACTAGCCCTATCACTTTGCAGTTGGCTCCTTATATTCAACTTTGGATTTATAGTTTGTAGAATTCTTCCCAACCTTTACGTGGAGGTTCGCCGGTCAATAGTTCATTTGCTAATTTATTGTTAGTAATAATTTTAAGTTCACGATCAAACTTTAATGGAGTATTCAATCGTTGTGCCAATACTCCCAGGCAGAATACTTGGCTTAATGGTCCGGACACTTCGAAGGGGGAACGTGTCTTTTCTTCTCCTTTGCAGGCACGGATGAAATTTTCAAAGTGATTGGACGGACTGGCTGGAACCTCCGGATACTTGATATTTTTTTCTTTATCACCGATAATAGATAACGTGCTGCCGTGCGATCCACCTTTGAAAGTAAATTCTTTGCTATAAATAATTTTGCCCGGATTGAGCTTGCTTGCCTGCAATTTTTGATTCCCTACCAACGGAATGTCAGCATTATACTCGGATGCTCCATAGCCTTCCGGTAATTCCGGTTGGTTATCAATGCCGTCATACCAGGTTATGTCTAATGCGGGCATATTTTTACGTTTCGGAAACCGGAAACAGATGGTCGATGACATAGGAAAAAAGAAGGAATTGTGTCCGGATAGTTTGACCGGATTTACTTCGTAAGGTAATCCCAACTCCAGGAATTCATGAGCAGTATCAATAATGTGAGCGCCCCAGTCACCTAAAGCTCCCATGCCATATTCATACCAACAGCGCCATTGCCCGTTAATGAAGTCGTGATTGTAGGAGCGTTGAGGGCGTGCGCCTTGCCAACAGTCCCAATCAAGGGTGGCAGGAACCGCCTCTGCAGGAGGAAAATCTTTCATGTTCACATCCCATCCATGCCAACGGCGTGCAGAATTCATATGCGCGGTGATTGCCGTCACGTCTTTTATGATACCGGCTTCTTTCCATGCTTTGAATTGGAAATAATTGGCCTCTGAATGCCCTTGATTTCCCATTTGGGTAACCACACCGTATTTTTTTGCTGCCTGCATCATAAGTTCACATTCCATGAATGTACGTGCCAGAGGTTTTTCAACATATACATGTTTGCCAAGACTCATTGCCAGCATTGTAATTGGGAAATGGGTATGGTCTGGTACCCCAATGCAGACAGCATCAATCTGATTGCTCATTTTATCGAACATTTTCCGGAAATCTTGAAAGCGGGGGACTTTGGGAAATCTGTTTAAGATACCCAATGTGTGTGCAGCACCTATTTCTGTATCACAAAGAGCCACAATATTTACCATTCCGGTATTATATAGATCGTTAATGATGCTTCCGCCCCGGTTTCCAATACCACAGCAAGCTAAATTGATTTTCTCATTGGGAGATATCGCTTTCAATGCATTGAGGCTGTCATCTATATTTTTTCCGATTAGGCAAGAAGGGAGCGCTGCTGCAGCTGAAAGTGTCATTACCTTTTTTATGAAATCTCGTCTGGAAAGTTCTTCTTTTTTCATTTTTTCTTTTGATATTGTTATTTAAATATGAAATAAGGAAAAGAAAAGTTTGCCAATATCTTTGAACGTTCCTGCTCAGTGGCTACAAATAATGCTTTAGATAAAGCTTCACCTTCTTTTCCTGTCGAAGTGACAACAGAAACCTCTCGAATTCCTGTGATCCATTGATTGGTTATGGGATGTTTAATATGTCTTTGTTTTACCCGTTTGTTACCTGAAGTTGTTAAAGTCTCGTTTTTGAGTATAATGCTTTTATCGATAGTGGCGTTGAAATTTGGAGAACCCAGTTCAATTTTCCATCCTTGTCCTAGAGGCTGATTGCCTATAGCCAATATGGAACTGTTGCCTAGATTAATCAGCGCATCGGATATGTGGTTTGTTTCCAGTATTTTCCGTATGCAATCCAGCACATATCCCTTTATATATCCACATAAATCGAGACTAATTCCTTTTCGTGTAAAATAAACGGTCTTTTGAATGTCGTCCATAATAAGCTTTCCCATCCTGTTTGCTAATTGGGGAACTGATTGGATAGTGATGTCAAAACATTGGCAGGTTTGAACATGTAGATCGCAGCAATCTGATAATATGGAATAAAGTTCATCACTTACGGAAACCGGCTTTATATGTGCGGTTTGATTGAGATTGAATAGCTCACTTGTTTCATCGAATCTATTACTAACCTTTTCTATCCTTTGTATTTCCTTTTCTATCAGTTGGGTAATAAGGATACTTTCCTCTTTCGTCTTATTGCATATAATAAGATCAATACGGGTATGCATTGCTTCATACCATGAGTAGAGTACCCCTTTTTCTCCATGAAGTTGCTTGAAAATGTTTTGCATCTATTTAGCCTGTCGGTTAATCCAATTCTTTAATTTTTATATTTTTGAAATGGACCTCGTCACCATGGTCTTGAAGCAGGATATGCCCTTCTTTTCCTTCTCCGAAACTGGGCCAGTCTGCATATTTGCTACCGGCTACTAAAGCTTTCCACATTTGGTTGTTACGTTCGTATTCTACGACTTTAATTCCGTTCAACCAATGTTCTACGTGATTACCTTTAACAATGATGCGGGCCGTGTTGAACTCATTTTTTTTGAATAATTTATTTGAGCCGGCAGGTATGAGATCATATAGTGAACCGACCGTGCGATTTCCTTTTCTTCCGGCTTTTGCGTCAGGATGCTTTTCATCATCCAGAATCTGGAACTCGCAACCAATGGCAGAACCTTTTCCTTTATTCAAGTCCGGGTCAACAAAATATTTAATTCCACTATTGGCTCCTTCCGTGATTTTGAAATCGGCTACTAATTCAAAGCTTTTGTAGGTTTTGATTGTAACAATGTCACCTCCGTTGCCTGATTCTTCTCCTTTACTTTTTTCGACTACTAAATCATTGCCGATAATTTTCCATCCCTTTGTCGGGAAAGTGGAGATTCTGGCACCTCTCCAGCCATTTGTTGTCTTTCCGTCCCACAATAATTTCCAACCTTCATTTTTCTCTTGGTTGGTTAATGCATTGTCTTGAGCTAAAGTTTTAATAGGAGTCATTGCAATTCCTATAAATGTTAAATAAAGAATAACGTTTTTCATGTGCAAATAATGTTTTGAAATGGATTAATATTATGTTAATAAAACTATTTCAAGTCTGAAATTTTATTGCATATCCTTGAATCTTTTTTTAAAGTTTCAAGGATATGTTTTGATCCGAATAAAAACAATCGTAGGATTGTCCATATAATATAGAGTGCAAAAGAACCTATTGTCACATAGCCTAAAGACATTATAACTTCTGTCCAGGAAGTATTGAATGTATATATTGAATATATATTAAGCAAATTCATAATAATAAAGCAAGCTAAAAGAGTTTTTAGCTCTAACTGTTTCCTTTTGGATGTGATTATGGTATCTTTCATATCTGAGTATTTTTGTGGTTTAAATAATCAAGTTTGAATTCGTCAGGAAAAGTGATAATTCTCTCTTCTTCTATGGCTTGATATCCTAAAAGAGTTAGAGCACTCGCGTAATATCCTTCTTCTGCGATGTTTTGTGGCTGTTTTCCTATGATGACAGCTTCAATATATGCGTCGAGTAACAGTGAGGTTCCATCCGTGCGGGGGCGTTCACCTAATATATATTCTCCCTTATTATTTTTCATGGTTTCGGGTTCCCAGCTGGAACCGGCAAAAGGAATAGCATCAAATAATTGATTCTCTATTTGGTTTAACAACTGCAAGAAGCCGGGTGCAGGTGGCGTTTTTTCGAAATAAAATTTTCCTTTTTCAGGCTCTACCGTACCTAAATTTCCCAGAATTTGTTCTTCTAATCCATAAAATTGATTGGAAATGACAGAGTCAAAAGTTAGTTTTACTCCATTATCAAATATATATATACAACTGATATTATCGTCAACGTCACGTCCATCTTTCCAATGCGTGATCGCACCATGTCCCATCACTTTATTGGGGATGGCACGCATAGCCCAGCTACCTATTTGCAATTGATGGCAGCCTAGTTCTGTCATCAACCCGCATGAATATTCTTTATAAAGGCGCCAATTAATGAGGCGCTCTAATTCAGGGGAAGGCACATTTCTGCGCCAATCGCCGTTTCTATACCAAAAAGTATGTATTCCTTCTATATTTCCAAAGACACCTGTATGAATCATCTCCATGACTTTGATATAACGGGGATCGAATAAGCGTTGTTGCCCGGTGAAAAATATTTTTCCGGTTGCCTTATGCTTCATGTACATTTGCCAGCAGTCTTTGACATTCATGGCTAACGCTTTTTCACAGAATACGTGTTTACCGGCATCCATCGCTGCAATGGCCATTTCTTTGTGCAGAAATAGGGGGGTGGTAATGATGACAGCATCAATTTCATTACTATCTAATAGTGCTCTGTAGTCTTTGTAAACTTTAGCTTTAGGTGCAATCTTTAAGGCATTGTCAATTGACTTTTGATAAATATCACAAATTCCGACAATTTCGACTTTAGGATTTTTCTGTATAAATTTTAAAAGGAAACATCCCCGTGATCCGGGACCTATAATTCCTAACCGGACCTTGTGGTTTATTGTGTGGTCAACTTCTGCAAAAGTTGATAACCAGGGACTGGAGGCTAATAGTAATCCTCCTCCCATAATGCCGATGTTTTTTAAAAAGGTTCTTCTGTCTAAAAATGCATTTCCCATGATTGAATCATATAATAAAAGAGTGTCGTTATTTCTATTGCAAATATGGATGTATTTTATTATTTATAACTTGTTTTTTGATACGTGTCGTTTATGTATTGAAACGTTCATTTTTATTTTTGTTATATAATCTATCAATTATTTTTTTTTCATATAAGCCTTTTAGGAATGGTGTGTTTCTGATAGCTTAGTAGTGGATGTTTCAAATATTATAAAATATGTATCATATATGTATCATGAATTGAAATTAAAACTTTTACTTTGCTGCTGCATATCTTAATAGTATATAATATGAAAAATACACTTATATCAATAATGTTGTTACTGATGTGCCATGTTTCACTTGTGGCACAATCTCCTCAATTGTTTACTTCTTCAGAGGGACTATCTTGTAGCCAGATTGAATCTTTAATGCAAGACAGTAAAGGATATATCTGGATTTCTACATCGTATGGATTGTCTCGTTTTGATGGAGTACAGTTTGATACATTTTATCATGATGATAATGATTCTTTGTCTCTAGCTGGGAATAAAGTAGTATCAGTGATAGAAGATAATCAAGGTAAAATATGGGTGGCCACTACTACTAATCTCCAATGGTATGATTCGGGGAATTTTGATTTTCGTAAAATCAAATTTGAATCTTTTGATGCCGCTCAAGCTTCTTCTTTAAGTATTAGTGGCATTGCTTTCGCTAAAGATGAGGATAAATTGTGGATTAGTACTTCGGGACGTGGTGTTTATGCTTTGAATGTCAAAACGATGCAAGAGGAAGGGACCATACATCAATATTTTAATGAATTATTGCCAACCAAATATTTGAGAGGGATTTATTTTGATTCATCCCAAAAGATGTGGGTGTTTTTAGAAAGGGGAGGGATTGTTCTTTTAGACGCATCGTCATTAAAAGTTATAAGGGATATATGGAGTGATGAGATGAAACCATTTGCTTCATCTATAGTAGTAACTTCGTATTGTGAGGATGAATTTTCTGGTAATCTGATCATTGGTACTTTGAATCATGGCATATTGATATATGACAAGCAGCATGGAAAAATACGTAGGGCGAAAGGGAAAAAAGCCTCTCGAACTTTGGCTCAATCTCTGACAGTAGGAAGGAATGCAATAGCGGACTCTTCTTTGATGCTGGTTGGAAGTGAGGGGGAAGGTGTATTGTTTTTTAACCCTTTAGAGGAAGAAATATATAGTCCGACATGGACATTGGGTGAAATTTCACCTTTTGGTCAGTTGAAGAGCAGTAAAATCCATGCATTATTGAACGATAAACAGGGAAATCTATGGCTTGGGCTTTATATGAGAGGACTTTTTATGATTCCTAAGTCTACTTATGGATTCCGTCCTGTTAACTTGTATGCTAATAATGACTCTGCAAATGGTGGTGTTTGTGTAACTTCTATACTACGCTCGCAAAATGGGGAATTATGGGTGGGATCAGATGGGGGAGGATTATACTTGATCTCTGGAAACAATAAAATTTTGAACTTCTCAAAACATAACAGCCAATTGACTAATAATTCAATTATGGCTATGGTTGAAGATAAAAGGGGGACCATATGGATTGCTACTTATTTAGGTGGATTATATACTCTTGCTGCCGGACAAAAGCAGATAGTCCCATATTCGAAGTTACATGATATGAAGTTAAGTTGTTTAGCTTATGATAAATTGCAGGATATTCTTTATGTTGGCTCTTTGGGTAATGGAGTAAAAGCCATTTCTCTTTCAACAAATGAAATAATTTCTATTACGGAAGAAGATACTCCGTTTTGGACGTTTACTTTATATCTGAATAGTGTCGGAAATCTGTGGATGGGAACAGCTTATGGTCTTTATTATTATGACAATGCTATTAAAAAAATGCAGGAAATTAATATGCCCAAAAGGGAACTGAAGACTCAAATTAATGCTTGTTGTCAACGAGGGGATACTTTGTGGGTAGGAACTAATAGAGGATTAATCAGGTATGATGTAAAGAATGGGCAGGGAAAACGTTATACAAGAAGTGATGGGCTTCCATGTGATGTCATAGAAACATTGCAGAAGACTCCTGTAGGAGATGTTTGGATAGGAACATTGAATGGGCTATCTTGTTTGACTCCTTCTACAGGATTATTTAAGAACTACTATTCTCAAGATGGACTGCAAAGTAATGAATTTCGTTTCGGTGCAACTTTTGTTGATAAAAATGGAGATTTGTATTTTGGGGGAAATAACGGATTCACGGTGTTTAATCCGAGAAGGGTAAATAGTTATGAATTGCCGGTTCTAGAACCTTTCTTTACGCGATTGACAGTTTTGAACGAAACTATTAAATTTAATTCAGAATCATCAATTTTGGATGCTCCTATTGATCAGGCGACTCGTATTATTTTGAATTATAGCGATGTTATATTTTCTTTGGACTTTTCAGTTGTAGAGTTTGCTTCTCCCAATAAAATTGTTTATGCATATAAGATGGAAGGTTATGAAGAACCATGGCAATATATGCCTTCTGCTTATCGTTCAGCCATTTATCGTAAATTACCTCCGGGAGAATATGTGTTTAAGTTAAAGGCTTATATTGAGGGTAGTGATTTTGATAAGGCTACAGTCAAATCAATAAAAATAAGAGTCTTACCACCTTGGTATCGCTCTTGGTGGGCGTATATCATTTACATATTTTTATTGGCTTTAGTTACTAAATATTTGCACGCGCATTGGTTGCGTAGGCGGAAACGTCAGGCAGAACAAGTAGAATTGCAGATAAAAGAGGCTAAGTTACGCATGTTTACTAATCTGTCACACGAGATTCGTACTCCCCTAACTTTAGTGATGACGCCTCTTAATAAGTTTAGAGAAAAAGAGCAACGTCCTCAACAGAAAGAAATTTATAATTTGATGTATCGAAATTTACAACGTATTTTACGTTTAGTAAATCAAATCATGGATATGAGAAAAATAGATAATGGACAATTAAACTTGAAATTCAATGAGATAGACTTAATTATTTTTCTGCAAGATATAATGAAGTCTTTTGAAGGGCTAGCTACTCAAAAACATATAAATTTTGCATTTCATTCTTCTTATAATGATTTAAAGACATGGATTGATGTGGCCAATTTTGATAAGGTTATATTTAACTTATTATCTAATGCTTTTAAGTTTACTCCTGAATATGGCTCTATTGATGTTTGCGTTGAGACTAAAAAGAAAGAAGAAAGAATAGGATTACCTTCTATTATCAAAGAATATGTAGAAATTAAGATTTACAATACGGGGCAAACAATCAGTGAAGAAAATTTGGAACGTATTTTTCAGCGTTTTGTCCGTGTTGATGAACATCATGAGCAGGAAGGTTCGGGAATTGGATTACATTTGGCTAAAGTAATAACCGAATTGCATCATGGACTTATTAAAGCTTGTAATGTTGACGATAAGGGGGTTGCTTTTATTGTAGATATTCCATTAGGGAATGTTCATTTAAGTAGAAATGAAATGGAAGTTGTTGATACTGTGGAGGATTTATATTCGATACATCGTTCAAAGATAGAAAAGATAGACAATGTCTCTGAATTTATTAATATACAATTGAAAGATAACGAAGAGCGTTCGGTGGTTACTAATAAAAAAAATGTTGTTATTGTTGATAATAATAATGATTTGCTTCATTATCTTTCGATGGAACTTTCCAGAATTTATAATATAAGAATCTTTAGTAATGGAAAAGAGGCCTTACAAGATATTTTTGAAAACGTTCCGGACGCAATCATTACTGATTTAATTATGCCACAAATTGGTGGGATAGAGCTTTGTAAGAAGGTTAAATCTAATGTAAAAACCAGTTGTGTACCGGTTATTGTTCTGACTTCATTAACTGATGAAGAAAGTATGGCTATGTGTATGAATAGTGGGGCCGATAGATTTCTGACAAAGCCTGTTTCGCTGGAGGTTTTGAAGGGGAGCATTACACAAGCCATATCAACTCGTGAAATTATAAAGAATAGGCTGCAGATAGACGCAGAGTGTAAATATGAAGAGACGACTTTGGATTCTTATAATGATAAACTTGTTTTGCGTGTAGTGGATGCGATAAAAAAGAATATAGAGAATTCGGAATATACGGTGTATGAGTTGAGCAGAGATATTGGTCTTAGTAGAGTGCATTTGAACAGAAAGCTGAAAGAATGTATGAATATCTCTCCGGTTAATTTGATAAAATCAATTCGTTTGAAACAAGCTGCTTATTTGTTAGCAAAGCATGAGGTGAATATATCTGAGGTTGCCTATAAGGTTGGATTTAAGTCGCATTCTTATTTTACAAACTCTTTTCATGAATATTTTAAGATGACGCCTAAAGAATTTATGAGTACGTATTCAGATTTTTCTGATGAAGAGTTATCTCATATAATACAGTGAAAGGATGTTTATTAGTGATACTAGCGCAACTTAGTACTGTTTAAATATGATTCTCAGGTTTTGTTATTGCGCCATATTTTAATATGGCGAGAGTGTCTATTTGTTTGATAATAAGTGATTATACTTTTTCTGCTGAAATGAAAATAAAACAGAGGGGGTTGCAATATTATCATTAAATGTATCAAAGTTAATATAGAATAATGCTTTTCTTAAATCATATGTATCTAAAAAAAGGTATAAAAATACTAGCATACGTAACTTTGCATTGCTATAATGATATTATAGGATAAATGTGTTGGATTATTTATTAACCTTAAAAAGTGTACATTATGAAACATGTATTTATTTTCAATGACAGCTGAGAGTTAGTTGCTTTTCGTCGGAAAAATGAGAAAGATAAACTAATTAATTAGTCTTAATTTAATAATGATGAGAAATATAAAAAAGAAAGCTAAGATTACCCATTATTTGTTTTTATTGATATTCTTAATTGAAAAGATAATACCAAATGTGCAAAGTGATATTATAGTGCATGAAATGGTATTTGGTCGACAAGGTGGGGTAATACTGGTTTAACAAATCTAATGAAGTACATGAGAAATAACAAATTCAAATTTAGAAAGATTCCATTCTTGCTTATGCTATTGCTGATATTCTCGGCGGTGGTTATGGCTCAAGGCAAGAGAACCATCACAGGTGTGGTTACGGATACGAACGGTGAGCCCATTGTCGGTGCAAATGTAGTGCTACAAAACAATCATTCAATAGGTGCAATTACAGATATCGATGGTAATTTCCGTCTTTCACTTCCTCAAGAAGCCAAAGCCCTTGTAATTTCGTTTATCGGTATGCGTGAAAAAGTAATACGGATAACAGACAAGGTAGATAAGATTAAAGTGGTACTCGAAGACGATTCACAGGCTTTGGAAGAGGTTGTTGTGGTAGGTTATGGTCAGCAGAAAAAGAAGAGTCTAGTGGGATCTATCACACAAACCGACTCAAGAACGCTGGAACGTGCTGGCGGTGTAACTAGTCTCGGACAAGCTCTTACAGGTAATTTACCGGGGGTAATCACTTACACGTCTACCGGTATGCCAGGAGCCGAAGATCCTAAAATTATTATTCGTGCGCAGAGTTCATGGAATAACAGCGATCCCTTGGTGTTGGTGGATGGTGTGGAGCGCCCTATGAGTACAGTGGACATCTCATCGGTAGAGTCTATCTCTGTGTTAAAAGATGCATCGGCTACAGCCGTGTATGGGGTGAAGGGTGCCAATGGTGTAATTCTCATCACTACGAAACGTGGTAAGGAGGGCAAGGCTAATATTCAGATTAAGGCGAATGCTACCATGAAAACTGTATCCAAATTGCCCGAGAAGTATGATGCTTATGATACTTTTATTATTAAGAATCGTACATTGGAACGTGAATTGGGGCTTTCACCCGAATTATGGGGAGATTATAAGCCTATGGGTATTATCGATAAATATCGTCATCCGGCTAATGCCACCGAGTGGGACCGCTATCCTAATGTAGATTGGGCTGATGTGCTCTTCAAGGATTATGCCATGAGTTACAAGGCAAGTGTGAATGTGTCGGGTGGTACAAAGTGGGTGAAATATTTCGCTGCCGTTGATTTTACTAGTGAGGGCGATATGTTCCGTGAGTTTGAGAATAATCGTGGTTATACTTCGGGCTATGGCTACAATCGTATCAATGCACGTAGTAACCTTGATTTTTCGCTTACTAAAACCACTACACTCTCCGTAAACCTTTTTGGCTCGAATGGTGTGCGACAGCTTCCCTTTGGTGCATCTGATAGCGATAATAGTTATTGGAAGTCGGCTTATCGTACTGCTCCTGACGCTATGCGACCTATCTATAGTAATGGTGTGTTAGGTTACTATAAACCTTCTACTTTTGACGTGCCTAACTCGGTTGCCACCTTGGCTACTTCAGGTATTGAGAAGAAGACCAACACACAGATTAACACAGACTTTACCCTCAACCAAAGCCTTGATATGCTGACCAAAGGCTTGAGTGTAAAGGGAACCGTCTCTTTTGATAACACATTTGTTGAGGAAAAACGCGGTATTCAGGATACTGAAGGACCACAAAATATGTGGGTAGATCCTGTAAGCGGAGTTATTTATTATAAGAATGAAGTAGATGGAGGTACACAACTAGACTTTTCGGATGGTATTGATTGGGTGAGTAAAGCCGGTAATGTAGATCCTAAAGCCACTTATCGTAAACTTTATTATCAATTGCAACTTAACTATGGTCGTCAGTTTGGTAAACATGATGTAGGTGCCATGGCACTCTTCAGTCGTGAAAAATATGCCAAAGGTAACGAATTCTATCATTTCCGTGAAGACTGGGCTTTTCGTGCTACTTATAATTATGCTCAACGTTACTTTATTGAGATAAATGGTGCCTACAACGGATCGGAGAAATTTGGTCCCAACAATCGTTTTGCTTTTTTCCCTTCATTTTCGTTGGGGTGGATGATTAGTGAGGAGAAGTTCATGAAGGGGCTTAAATTTCTTGATATGTTGAAGCTGCGTGGATCGTGGGGACGTATTGGTGACGATAATGTAGGCGGACGTTGGCTCTATCAAGACTCATGGGGCTATCAGAGTAGTAACACATACTTGGGACTTATACCTACTGCTACTCCTTATTCATATTATCGTATCACATCATTAGGTAATGAGAATATCTCTTGGGAGACAGTAGAAAAACGTAATATCGGTATTGACTACTCATTCTTTAAGGGTTTGATAGCTGGTTCGGTAGACATTTTTAGTGATAAACGTAAAGATATCCTGGTGGGTGGTAGCAGTCGTTCTATTCCATCTTTCTTTGGTGCCACAGCCCCCACGGCTAATTTGGGAAGCACTAAGAGTCATGGTTATGAGCTGGAACTTCGTCTCAATCATGTGTTCGCTAATAAGATGCGCCTATGGGCCAACACCAACTATACACATGCCGTGAATGAGGTAATCTTCCGTGATGATCCTGTGTTGCGTGATGCTCACCGTAAAGCCGCTGGTCATGCTATCGGGCAGACCAACAGTTATATCAATAACGGCATCTACACCACTTGGGATGAAATTTTAGGTAGTACCGAGCGTGAATCGTACAATGGTAATAAGTTACCTGGTGAATATAACATCATCGATTTCAATGCTGATGGTATCATTAATGATGACGACCAAGCTCCTTATCAATATAGTGGTGTTCCGCAGAATACTTACAGTGCTACCGTGGGATTTGAATGGAAAGGTTTCAGTGCATCGGTACAATTTTATGGTGTTAGCAACGTGACACGTGAGGTTACTTTCCCTACCTTCCACACTCAAAGCAATGTAGCTTACGTAGAGGATAATGTGTGGAGCAAAGAGAATGGCGGATCGGTACCCATGCCTCGTTGGAGTAATCCTATCAAGGAAAATGGTACACGCTACCTTTATGATGGCTCATACGTACGTTTGAAGAATGCCGAGGTTGCTTATCTTTTTAAAGGAAAGAAGATACAGAAGTGTGGTATTAAGTCGCTTCGCCTCTATTTGAACGGGGATAACCTACTTCTTTGGACTGATATGCCTGATGACCGTGAGTCGAATTTTAGCGGTGGTAGTAGCATGGGGGCTTATCCCACTGTGCGCCGTTTTAATCTGGGTATAGATATTACTTTATAATCTAAACGAAAATAAAATATGAATAAATATATACGAAATATTGCTTTAGCATCAGCTTTGTCGCTTGGGGTAATAGGTTTTGCATCGTGTACCGATTACTTGGATAAGGCACCAGCCAGTGACATTAACCCCACTGATGCTTATACTAATTTCCGTAGTTTTCAGGGTTTTACTGAGGAACTTTACAACTGTGTACCCGTCATCACCGGCAATGCCAGTCATAACAGTTGGGATTGGGGGGAAGATGTATATTGGATTCCTAATGATACCCGTACATTTGCTTACCGCGTTGATCAAGGTGACTATTGGGCATGGACTTCGTGTGCATACGGTTGGTTGAAAGATGGAGGTAAACCTGAGACTGGTACGCGTGGTGATAAAGGTCATTTATGGGGGCTCTCATGGTATGGTATCCGCAAAGCTAACATTGGCATTGCAAATCTTGATAAACTCACTGATGCTACTCAAGAAGAGAAGAATCTTATTGAAGGTCAGCTCTACTTCTTTCGTGGATGGTTTCACTTTATGCTGATGCAGTTTTGGGGTGGTTTACCTTACATCGACGAGGTGATTGCATCAGATGCAGAGTTTCGCATGGGACGTTTGAGCTATCAGCAAACGGCTGATAAAGCGGCAGCCGACTTTCGTCACGCGGCTTCATTGCTACCTGTGGATTGGGATAAAACCACTGCAGGAAAGCTTACCTTGGGAAACAACAATCAACGTATTAATAAAATTATGGCTTTGGGCTATTTAGGTAAAAATTTGCTTTATGCAGGCAGTCCTTTGATGAATCAAGAGTCTACCGGAAATGCTACTTATAATAAGGAGTATTGCCGTCAGGCTGCCGAAGCGTTTGCCGAAGCACTGAAGTTGTGCGATGAGACAGGTCGTTATGAATTGGCTTCGTTCGATGAGTACGAGAGTCTTTTCTACACATACAAACAGAACAACAAAATTAACGGTTTGAAAGAGGCTATCTTTCAGGAAAATTTAGTAGAGGTATCGAGCCGTTTTCGTTGGAACCAGATCATGGACTATCGTCCCAAATGTTTGATCACATCGGGGGTGAAGGTTTATCCTACAGCCAACTATGTGGACTATTTCGGTATGAAGAACGGTTTGCCTCTTGATGATGTTGATTCTGGCTTTGATAAGACTTATCCCTGGAAAGATCGTGATCCACGTTTCTATAAGGATATTGTGGTAGATGGTACCAAGTGTGCGCTTAATACCAAAGGTAATTTGGCTGAAGATGTGCAATATGCCAGCCTCTATACTGGTGGTACTTATCGTACTTACAAAGATCCCGAAGGTATTCGTTCCGGTTATATGATGACTAAGTTTTGTCCCTTGTTGATCAATGATTGGGATGGCTATCTGAGTGGTAATATTATGGTACTGAGCTTGATGCGATTGGCCGATGTCTATCTGATGTATGCTGAAGCCGTGACTATGGCTAATGATGACATCTATGCCAAAGTTGCGGGATATGATCTCACAGCTCTTGAAGCAGTGAATATAATTCGTCAGCGCGCAGGTGTAGATCCTATTGCTGATAAGTATCTGGTAAGTGTGGATAAATTTATGAGTGAATTGCAACGCGAGCGTGCTGTAGAACTCGCATTCGAAGGACACCGCTTCAATGACTTGCGTCGCTGGATGCTCCTCCTGAAACACCCCTACAATGTGAAACTGGCTGTAGAGTTCGATCGCGACATGAGCGTGAGTAATGAAGATCGCTATGCTGACCCCATTAATAATGGGAAAGTTCAGAACTGGGGCTATTCAACATTGATTGAGCGGAAGCTGTCGCAAAAGCACTACTGGTTGCCTTTTCAGAGAGATGATGTGAACATATATCCCGAGTTCAAGCAAAACCCCGGATGGTAAAACCCACTTAAATGTTAATAACTGTCATGAAACATATTAATAGAAATAAAAGCTACCTCTTGGTTACGGTCGTGCTCATTGCACAAACGGTGCTTACCACACTAAGTGCGCAGATAAAAGGCGACTCACTGGTTAATGTGGCCTTTAGCAAGGCAGAAAGCAGAGACCTGCAGGGGGGGATTGCGAGTTATAACGTACAGGATTTGTTGGAGAAAAATTACTTTACAGGTAGTCTTGATGGATTACAGAGCCAGTTGGCAGGCATGAAGGGATCTTCTATCTGGGGACAAGGCGGACTGTTGCTGGTTGATGGTGTTCCCCGTAGTCAATACGATGTACAACCCACCGAAATCGAGAGTATTACTGTGCTCAAGGGAGCCAATGCTGTGGTACTTTATGGTAGCCGTGCTGCAAAAGGTGTCATCCTGATTACTACAAAGCGTGGTAGAGAGGGAGCGTTACGCATTGACGTACGTGCTAATACGGGTCTTTACATCCCCAAAACTTATCCCACTTATCTCAATGCTGCTGAATACATGACCCTTTACAACGAGGCATGTCTCAACGATGGCAAGAAAGCACAATATGATGCTTCTACTATTTATAACACTGCTGCTGGGACTAATCCCTATCGTTATCCCGATATGAGCTTTTATACCGATGAATACCTGAAGAAGGTGTATAACAAAAGTGATGTGACAGCAGAGATACATGGTGGTAGTGATCTCGCCCGTTACTATTCGAACATTTCGTTTACTCATAGCAACAGTTTGATGAAACTGGGAGAGCAGAAGAAGGACAAAAATATTGATTTCCGTGTGCGTACCAATGTCGATATGAATCTTACAAAATGGCTCAAGGCATCCACTAGTGCGGCGGTAAAGATTCAAAATGGCTATGATGGCCGTGGTGACTTTTGGGGACAGGCAGCTACACTTCGCCCTAACTGGTTTTCACCTTACCTACCCGTGGATATGATTGACCCCAACAACAGTGCTTTACAGGAGATGGTGAATGCTAATCGTCATCTCATTGATGGCAGGTATATGTTGGGGGGTACCTCTACCGACCTGACCAATACTTTTGCCGACGCACAAGTAGCAGGTTACATCAAGAACCGAAATCGTTCATTCCTCTTCGATGTTATGGCCGAAGCTGATTTGAGTATGTTAGTGAAGGGACTCTCGTTTAAAACAGCCTTCAGTATTGATTATACCGATGCTTATTCCGAAGCCTATAAACTGAACTATGCTGTTTATCAGCCCACGTGGAGCAACATGAATGGCAAGGATATGATTGTCGGTCTCACAAGGTATGGGGTTGACGACCAATCTACCAACGAGTTTGTGGGCAGTTCATCTTACACTCAAACCATGATGTTCAACGCACAGTTTAACTATAACCGTACCTTTGCCAACTACCACAATGTGCAAGCAGCCCTTTTGGGGTGGGGATTTCAACAGCATAACTCGGCGGATAGTGACCATGACGGTAGTGACTATCATCGTTTGAGTAATGTAAACCTCGGCATTCAAGCCGCTTACAACTACAAGCATCGTTACTACTTAGACTTCTCTGGTGCCGTGGTTCATTCGGCTAAGCTTCCCGAGGGTAATCGCAACGCCTTTTCACCTACTGTTACGCTGGGTTGGCGCTTGAGCGATGAAAACTTCTTCAAGGAGAATGTAGAGTTTATGAACAACCTCAAACTATCGGCTTCTTACGGTGTACTCAATCAAGATATTGACATCAGTGATTACTATATGTACAAGGGCTACTTTAGAACAGATGCCGGTTGGTATCCTTGGAACGATGGTGCTGCTGGAGGTAATGCAGCTGCATCTGCCCGTGGAGACAATATGAATCTGGGGTTCATTCAGCGCAAAGAATTTCGTGTAGGTTTAGAGGCTGCGTTGTTCAACAATGCCATCGTGCTTGATGCCAACTATTTCCATCAAGACACTGAAGGCAAACTGTCACAAGGTAAGAATACAATCTATCCCTCATTTTTTGCTAGTAACAACTTCAATCAGCTTTCTTACACTAACTACGAGAATGACCGCCGTCAGGGTGTCGACCTTAGTCTGCAACTCAACAAGAAGATTGGCCAGGTAGAAGCACAGCTTGGTTTATTGGGCACTATTGCCTGGAGCGAAGCCCTTCGTCGTGATGAAGTATATGAAGATAGCTATCAATATCGTACTGGTCGGGCACTTGATGCATCGTTTGCTTATGTGTGTGAGGGTTTCTTCAAAGACCAAGCTGATATTAACAGTCATGCTCAACAGACTTTCGGCGATGTGAAGCCTGGAGACTTGAAGTATAAAGATATCAATGGGGATAAACAAATTGATTCGAAAGACCAGATCGATTTGGGGAATAGTGGAACTCCTTTTTATTTCGGCTTGAACCTCACATTGAGGTGGAAAGACTTTACCTTTTATCTGGAAGGTACGGGCAATACCGGAGGTATTGGTTATAAGAACAATTCCTACTATTGGGTGAAGGGAAGTAGCAAATATAGTGAAGTTGTGCGTGGCAGATGGACTCCCGAAACTGCAGCTACAGCTACTTATCCACGTCTTACCACTACCGACAATAGTAACAACTTCCGCAACTCTACTTTCTGGATGTATAAGACCAATCGTTTTGACCTTACTAAGATTCAACTCACCTATGATCTGCCCAGACATTTGTTTAGCGGTAAACTGGTAAAAGGATTGAGCGTATATGTTAGCGGTTCTAATCTGCTTACCATTGCTAAAGAGCGTGAATATCTGGAGATGAATATAGGTAATGCTCCGCAGACTCGTTTTGTGAACCTTGGTTTTAAAACAGCCTTCTAACTATTAATGAATACTATCATGACAATGAAAAAGATAAACATATTTTTGGCATCTGCCGCCCTCTGTCTCTGCTGTAGTTGTGAGGACCTTTTCACTCCGGCTCCCGAAAACTATAAGGACACCGAACAGATGAATAGCGATGCGCAGTACGCTCAGCGTATACTGATGAATGCCTATCGTATCATCCCCAAATATTACAACGATACCGACTACGCTACCGATGACGCAGTGACTAATTCAAAAACCAATAGTTATATGAGGATGGCCACCGGTTCGTGGACATCAAGCAATAATCCTGTAGACCTCTGGACTGATGGATTTGCCGCCATACAGAATGTGAACCTTTTCCTTGAAAAAGTGGATGAGGTGCATTGGACCGATGATGAAGAGTCGCGTAAACTCTTTGCTTGCCGCCTCAAAGGCGAGGCTTATGGACTGCGTGCACTGCACACTTACTTCCTGCTGCGCAACCATGCCGGCTTTAGTAATGATGGCGAGCTTCTGGGTATACCTCTTTATGACAGCTATTTGGGCAGTGACGCCAACTTCAACCAGCCTCGTGCTTCTTTCTATGATTGTGTAAAGCACATTTATGATGATCTTGACAAGGCAGAGCAGATGCTTCCCATGGAATACAATGATATCAGCAATGAAAGCGAGATACCCGAGCGATTCAAGTCCTACACTAATCGTAAGGAGACTTACAATCGTGTGATGGGACACTATGGTCGCCAGCTCTTCAATGCACTTATCGCTAAAGGACTGCGTGCACGCGTAGCTCTGTTTGCTGCCAGCCCCGCTTTTGTAGATGCTACCAACGGAGCCACTTGGGGCGAAGCAGCCGACGCTGCCGCTGAGGTGATTGATTATGCCGGTGGAGTGGGAGGCATCGACGCTAAGGGTTTTTATTGGTTTGGCAACACCTCTGAACTTGATAAGTTGGGAGAAGGATTAAACCCTGCTGAAATTATTTGGCGTGAAGGTTTGAGCACCAATAATACAGAAGAGGGCAATCACTTTCCCCCATCGCTCTTTGGTAAGGGCTATATGAACCCCAGTCAGAATCTGATAGATGCTTTCCCTATGGCCGAAGGTGGTTATCCAATTAGCGATATCCGGGGATATTTTGATAAGAGCAAACCCTATGAAGGGCGTGATGCCCGCTTTACACAATACATTATTTATAATGGAAGCAAAGCCGGTGTAACCGATAAGCCCGTGATGACGGGTTCGCAAAGTGGTACCGACGATGGTATCAATGTAAAGGAAACCTCTACCCGCACCGGTTACTATATGAAGAAACGCACTCGTCAGGATGCCAGTAATAATCCCTCGGGAGTTGTGAAAAAGATTCACTACAATCCGCGTATGCGCTATACCGAAATCTATTTGATCTATGCAGAGGCTGCTAATGAGGCTTATGGACCCATTAATACCGGTGGCCATGCATATTCAGCTTACGATGTAATGAAGGCTTTGCGCAGTCGTGCCGGTATCAAAAATGATGTTTACCTCGAAGAGTGTAAGGTGAATCCGGAAAAGATGCAACAGCTCATCCGCAACGAGCGTCGTCTCGAACTCTGCTTCGAAGGCTTCCGTTTCTGGGATTTACGCCGTTGGAAAGCGCCCCTCAACGAAACCGTTCGTGGCTACGACTCCTCTACCGGAGAAGTGTTCGATGTGGAAGGGCGTCTCTACAAAGACTATATGTACTATGGTCCTATACCATATAGTGAAACTTTGAAGTACAGCAACCTTAAGCAAAATAAAGGATGGTAAAGTTGTAAGTAAAAGAATTATTTCAAAAATAACAAAAGCAAATTAATATGAAATTCAATCATTATATATTTGGTATTGTACTCGTAGCCGGTTCATTAGCTGCGTGCGACAATCAGGACATTGAGTTTGATGATTACAAATTCCAGGCGGTGTATTTTGGTAGCCAATACCCTGTGCGTACCTTGCAATTAGGGGATGATGAGTTCATGGATCTTACACTCGATAATCAGCATAAATTCAAGATTATGGCTACCATGGGTGGCACGTATAGTAACAATCGTAATCGTATCATCGACTTTGTAGTTGATGAAGGGCTTTGTACCAATCTCTTCTATGCTGACAATGATGACCCTGTGTTGCCTATGCCTAAAGAATACTATCAGTTGGCTTCTGATCAGATTGTACTTCCGGCAGGCTCTGAACTCGATGGTGTAGAGGTGAAGCTTACAGATGCATATTTTGCCGATGACAAAGCACTCGCACGTAATTATGTTATCCCCTTGCGCATGACCGGTGTGCAGGGTGCCGACTCCATTTTGAGTGGTTTAGCTGGTGTGGATAATCCTGACCTCTGTGTGGCTAGCGATTGGATCAAGGCTCCCCGCAACTATGTTCTCTATTGTGTGCGTTATGTTAATCCTTGGCATGCGGTATATGTGCGGCGTGGTAAAGATAAAATCACTGATGGCACAGGTACTACCACCGAAACTATCCGCCATCAGGAGTATGTAGAGAAAGACGAAGTGGTGAATGTCATCACATCAGCCTACAAGAAGGTGCGTTTGCCGCTCACCATTAAGAAAGACGATGGTACAGATGTAAACTATGAACTCACACTCACCTTCGACGAAAACAATCAGTGTACTGTAAGTGCCGAAGCCGATAACCTCGAAGTGAGCGGTAGTGGTAAGTTTGTAATGGATGGTGAGAAGCAGAGCATAGGTGGCTTGGATCGCAATGCTCTCTACCTTGATTATCAAGTGAAGTTCAAGGAACTCAATCGTACTTATGTTACTACTGATACGCTTGTGGTGCGCGATCGTGGTGTAAAGCCAGAATACTTTAGTGTGAAGCGGGTGAAATAATCTGTTTGTTGAAAAAAATACTAAAATGTTATGAGAAATTACAATATAAAAAGTCTGCTGATAGTGGCATTTCCACTACTTTGGGCAGCTTGTGCTGACCTCGAAGATTATAGCTCTGCTTATGATGTAGAGAAGCCTGGTGATGTATCGAAAACTGATTACCTCAATAGCTTTGGTTTACTTACTGATCACATTGATGTTACTGCCAACCCCAACTTCGTGTTGGCGTTGGCTACCGATTACGCTACACTCTCGGATAATGCTAATTTAGGTAGCATACTTAGTTCCAATTTCCAGGGAGTGAGCATTAACACTGGTTTTGCCCATGCCGAGTGTATGGATGAGAACAATGCTTTAGACTATACTGTTGCTACGAATATTGTGAACTATGCCATGGATAATGGAACATTAGTGCATGCCGGTTCACTTTGTCAACACACGAAACAGAATTATCAGTATCTTAATGCACTAATTGCTGATGTGATTATCCCTGGCAATGAGAGGAGTGGGAAAGTACTTGTTCATGATTTTGAGGATTTAGAGATCGGTACAAGTTTTAAAATGACTGGTGGCGGTGAAGCCATCGTGGCAAATGATCCTGATGGTCAGAGTGGTAAAGTACTACATATAGGAACTACGTCTACGGGTTCTAAAGCTGCGTATTCTATTCCTGTGTTTAACGTTACTTTACCTGAAGGTGTTACTCTTGGTGATTGCATAGCATTCGTTATGGACTTTAAGACGACTAGTACAAATGGTCTTTTTGGCAACGGTATGCGAATGAAAATTAATGACGGACCAGATATTAAATATGGCAATGCGTCTTCGTTTGGTTGTAGTAGTGGTAAATGGAATCGTGGTGGTGTGGCACTCGATTTTGCTACTGCCAATCTTAGTGAAGAGCAGAAGAAACTCACTACATTTACTATTGCTGCCGGAACACATTCCGGTGAGGCTATTGCTGATGTCGATAATATCTATATTACTTGGAAGCAGGTAGAGGAGGGAGAAACCATTATAAAAACTCCTGCCGAGAAAAAAGAAATTCTTTTAAAACAACTTAAAGCCTACATTGCAGGTATGATGGAAGTTGCTGCAACTAAGATTACCCGTTGGGACATCGCCTCTTGCCCTATGAGTGATATTGACGGATGTATGCTCCGTTCAGCCTCTAATGAGGCTAATGCTGCGTCATCCTTCTATTGGCCGGACTATTTAGGTGAAAACTATGTACAAGATATAGTTGCTATGGTTCGTGCGGCTTATGCCGAATATGCTGAAGAAGGTTCTGGTGAACTTCAACTCTTTGTCGATGAGTATGGACTTGAACAGCCCGGAAGTCGCAAATTAGAACGTCTGCTTCAGATGATGACTAAGTGGGAAGCCGATGGCATTACTAAGATTGATGGTATTGGCACCCAGATGCACCTTGAATATTCACTTGATGCCAATCAACAGAAGCGTAATGAAGAGTCAGTGGCTGCTACCCTCACCAAACTGGCTGCTACTGGCAAACTCATCCGTATCAGTGACCTCAATTTCACTGTAGTGCAAGCGAATGGTATTGAAGTCAGCGAAAGTAAAGTGAACTTTGAGCAGCAGATTGCTTTATCGCGTTACTACAACTATGTATTGAATAAATACTTCGAACTGATTCCCGCTGCTCAACGTGCGGGTATCACCCTGCACACTGTGGTAGGTACACTTGGCTTGTGGGATAAAGATTTCAACCGACAGGTTATCTATGGAGGTGTATACAATGGATTGGCCGGAAAGCCAAATTAATTTCAGTAATAATACCAAGAAAAAGATCGTATGAAAAAAAAATATATACTTTGTTTGATGATGTCGCTCGTGACATTGTTCTATACTTCGTGTTCTGATGATGAGGTGGTGCGAATGAGCGACAAGAAAGTTGCTTTCATGCAAGAGGAGATTGCAGTGACTCGTGCCGGGGGAGATGTAATAGCCCTTATGGAGTGGAATCAAACCGCCTGGACACTAGAAGCCGCCAATGAAGGTGGTATTGTGAAAAGCTTCTCTGTGAGCAGTGGAGGTGAAGTAGGTAAGAATGGTTTCGAGCAAATAGTGATTACCTGTAACGAAAATACTACGGGTACTGAACGTAAGCAAATCGTTTACATCACCGCTGCCAATGGTAGTGATCGTACCCAACTTACCCTAATACAAGCAGCCGTAGATAAGAGCTATCAACATTGTTATTATGTAAAGGCCGATGTTGAGACCGAAGGTGATGGCTCTAAAGAGGCTCCTTTCAGGACCATTGGCATGGCAGCCTCGAAAGTGCAGGCCGGGGATACCGTATTGGTTATGGGGGGATTTATGTAGAAGAGAATATTATTCCTGCCAACTCGGGTACTGAGAAGGCTATGATTGTATTCAAGCCTGCTTCAAAAGATGATGAAGTAATCATTAAGCATTCGGGAATAGAGTTTACTAAAGATGGTACAAAGGTATTCGATATAAACAGTCGTAACTACATTTGGATTGAGGGATTCACCTTTAAAGGCTACCACTATGCAGGCTCGACTATCGAGTTAAGAGATGCCACAGGGTGCGTTATCTACAACAATCGGTTTGAAGATATTGGCAACGACCAGATAGTGAATGTGGGGCAGGCACTCATCAATATATATCGCTCTAGCCTCAACGTGGTGTGCAACAACTATTTCTACGACATTTTTGGTGATGGCGTGGGGATGGGACGCACCTCGAAAAATAACTTGATTTGCGACAATACTTTTGATACCTTCAAAGGTAAAGCACGCGGATGGGCTGGCGAAGGTTCCTCATATACCACCAACATCACTTTAGGTGATGAAATGGAGTATGCCGACAATTTGATAGCTTTCAATACATCTACCAAAGGTAAGCCTTTTGTCTGGTTCGACCGTAATGGTAGCGACAACATTGTGTTGCGTAATGTGGGGCACGATAGCGATGCCTTTGTGTTCAACGAATCACGCTGTGTACGTAATCTTATTCAAGAGAATATCTGTTATAATATCAAGAATGTGGGTTACGAAACTGCTCGCTATGAGACAGGCTATACTGAAGACGCTCGTTGGGTGAACAACGTAGCCTACAAATGTAATTCGGGTTTCTATATATCTAAGGCATGGCGTAATGATTTCCGCAACAATATTGCCGTTCAGTGTAACTACTATAGTATGGAGTTCACTGACTTTGCCCAAGAGTGTGGCCCGCACAAGTTTGAGTATAATATGTTTGGGGTAACTAAAAACAATGGTGACAATTGTACGAAATTAGGCAGTGCTAAGCGCACGGCACAGTATTTCTTTGATAAGGTAGGTGAGGTGTCTGGTCTTTACGGAGATCCGCTCTTTGCCAACCCCGACAATGGTGATTTTACTCTGCTGGATGATAGCCCTGCCAAAGGCAGTGGAACCCTGAATTGCGACCGTGGTGCATTTGCTGTCTATCCGCCCACTGCTGTAGGGCGCAATGAGCAACTCTCTCTGTCCGAAGACATAATGGTAAGTTTCTATACACCCGTATCGCAAGCCAATACAGCCGGGCAACACTTTATTACTTTGCAATTGAGCTATGCCGCTCCTCATGCCATGAGTGTGAAATTGAAAGCTGTGGCAGGTGATGCCCGTCCTAATACTGATTACGATCTTGAGCAGACCGTGAATTTTGAGCCTGGTGAGAGAAGTAAGAGTGTAATCGTTAATATCAAGAAGAGTGATGCTCCTTACGACCAACTTCTTTGCCTGCGCCTTACTGATGCCAACGGTGTACAGGTTGGTGCACGCAGCTTACACGCCATCCGTATTGTGCGACCGTGACACGAGATAAGTGAAACTATTTAAATTATATTTTTTGAAATAAACTTCTTAAACTTCTCATCTATATATGATACGCAAATATATTATAGGGGTCGTAGCTTTGTTGGCAACTTTGGTGTTGCCAGCATTGGCTATTGACCATAAAGGAATAACGAGCGACCAGCTCGATAAAAATAGCTTCACATTGATGCAAAATGGTAAACCAACCCCTATTTTGATGGATGTTACCGATGAGCGTGGTATCAGCATCGCTGTAGAGAACTTAGCTGAGGACTTTCGTCGTGTGGGAGGCACTAGGGCGGAAGTGCTTGCTACTCCCCGTGTCAGTCGTTTTGTCTTGATAGGTAGTCTGCAGAGTCGTTATATTCGCCAACTCATAAAAGATCAGAAGCTTGATGTTTCTATATTAAAGGGGAAAAGTGAGCAGTATCTTATTACTACTGTCAATCGGCCTTTCGCTGATGTTGATGAAGTTTTGGTTGTAGTAGGTAGTGATCGTCGGGGTGCCATATATGGTACTTATGAACTTAGTGAGCAAATTGGAGTTTCACCTTGGTATTGGTGGGCCGATGTCCCCGTGGTACGTCAACAAAATCTTGCCATTGAACGTGGTAATTATACAGCTGGTGAACCTGCAGTGAAATATCGTGGTCTTTTTCTTAATGATGAGGCTCCTTGCCTTACCAACTGGGTAAAGCATGCTTTTGGTACTAATTACGGTGGCCATGAGTTTTATAGTAAGGTATGTGAACTTATTCTTCGTTTGCGTGGTAATTTTCTTTGGCCTGCTATGTGGTGTTGGACCTTTTATGATGATGATCCTTTGAATAGTAAGGTGGCCGATGAGATGGGGGTAGTGGTGAGTACCTCTCATCATGAACCTATGGCTCGTAATCATCAGGAGTGGAGCCGCCATCGTAAAGAGTATGGTGAATGGAACTATGCCACCAATCAGAAGGTGATCGATAAATTCTTTGCCGAAGGTATCCGGCGTATGAAAGGTACTGAAGATGTGGTCACTATTGGTATGCGTGGTGATGGTGACGGTCCCATGAGCAAGGATGCGGACATTAGATTATTGGAACGTATCATCAAAAATCAACGCAGCATTATTGCTAATGAAACAGGACGCCCAGCTAAAGAGACTCCCCAAGTATGGGCACTTTATAAAGAGGTGCAAGATTATTATGATAAAGGGCTTCGTGTGCCTGATGATGTAATCATGCTTCTTGCTGATGATAACTGGGGTAACGTGCGGCGTTTGCCAAATGCCGAGGAGCGTAAACATCCGGGCGGATGGGGGATGTATTACCATGTAGATTACGTGGGCACGCCTCGTAACTCGAAGTGGCTTAATGTTACCCCTATTCAAAATATGTGGGAACAACTTAGTCTCACTTATGAGTATGGTGTAGATAAACTTTGGGTACTCAATGTGGGTGATCTTAAACCTATGGAATATCCCATTAGTCTCTTTATGGATATGGCTTGGAATCCAATGCATTATACGGCGGAATCACTTCTTAAGCATCCACGTGCTTTCTGTACTCAACTTTTTGGCGAAGTTCAAGCCGATGAGGCTGCTCGTATTCTCAACCTTTACTCTAAATATAACGGTCGGGTAACGGGCGAAATGCTTGATGCTAAAACTTACAACCTTGAGACTGGAGAATGGAAGCAAGTACGTGACGAGTATATTTGTCTTGAAGCAGAAGCCTTGCGACAATACAATACATTAGCATCCGAATATAAAGATGCATACAAGCAGATCATTCTTTTTCCTGTGCAAGCCATGGCTAATCTTTATGATATGTATTATTCACAAGCAATGAACCATAAACTTTATAAAGTGGGAAATCCCGAATGTAATTATTGGGCTGACCGTGTGGAACAGACATTTAAGCGGGATGCAGATTTGGCTTATGATTACAATAATGTGATGAGTGGTGGCAAATGGAAACATATGATGAGCCAAAAACACATCGGATATAAAACATGGAACGATAACTTTCCTGCGGATACTTTGCCTGAAATCTATCGTATTATGGAAGATGAGATCGAGCAAGAAGGGGGATATATCTTTTGTGAACGAGATGGGGTAGTGTCTATTGAGGCTGAGCACTTCTTTGCCAAGCAAGAAACAGAGGATGCTAAGTGGACTATTATTCCTTACATGGGGCGTACATTGAGTGGTATCACTCTGATGCCACGTTTGTCCAAAACTGATGGTACATCGCTTACCTATAGGATGAAGTTGCCCACTGATGTGAAACAAGTTAAGGTACACGTGATAGTAAAGAGTACCTTAGCATTTGCCCGCCCTGAAGGGCATCGCTATATGGTAGCAATGGATGGTAGTGAAGCCAAAGAAATTAATTTTAATCATAATCTTAATGAGAAAAAAGAAAATATCTACAGCATCTTCTATCCCACTGTAGGGCGGCGAGTGGTAGAAAAGAAAGCAACGTTCAATTTGATGCCTCAAGTTGATGGGATACATACATTAACTGTTAAACCGCTTGATCCCGGCATTGTATTTGAAAAAATTGTTGTAGATTGTGGTGGCTATCAGCCTTCATATTTGTTTATGAATGAATCACCGTTGAAGAGACAAATCAAATAAAATATTAATAATAAAATGAAAAAACAGATTACATTACTATTTGCTTTGTTGTTTAGCTTTGCAGCTAATCTCTTAGCTCAAAAAGAGGCAAGGCAGCAGCTAAACTTTGATTTCGATTGGACATTTTCGCTTACGGATAGTGAACGGTATATAACAAAACCTTTTGTCAAGGGTGAATGTGTTGAGGTGCAACTTCCTCATGATTGGAATATCCGCCAAGAGTTTGACAAGAAATGGGGCGGCGCTGTTGCTTATTTGCCTGAAGGTATTGGTTGGTATCAGAAAAGTTTTAGTTTACCTGCCAGTAGTAAAGGTAAGCAGGTGCGCATCGTATTCGATGGTATTTTTATGCAGAGCGATGTTTACATTAACGGTCATCATTTGGGGCATCGTCCTTATGGCTTTTGTAGTATTGTCTATGACCTAACACCTTACCTTAAGCCGCAAGGTGAAGAAAATTTCATGGCTGTGCGTGTCAATACCACAGGAGGTCGCCCACGTTGGTATGCTGGTGCAGGTATTTATCGACATGCTTGGCTTGAAGTAACTAATGGCGTACATGTAGAAACTTATGGAACTTATGTTACCACCCCTAAAGTGAGTGCAGCTGAAGCTGAGGTGTCAGTTGTAACTACCTTAAAGAATAGTACCACTAAGGAACAGACTATCAGTCTGCTACAACAGGTGAGAGATTCGAAAGGTCAATGTATAGCTAAATGTAAAAGTGAAAAGCTAAATCTTGCCGCAGGTGGTAAAACAGATGTGAAACAGGATATAAATATTTTTCAGCCTCAACTTTGGAGCCCTAATAGCCCTGTACTTTATGTCTTAGAAACTATTGTCAAGGTTGGAGGACGTACGGTGGATGTTTACAACACTACTTTTGGTGTTCGTACTGCTAAGTTTGATCCTAACCGTGGCTTTTTATTAAATGGAGAGCAAGTAAAATTGCAAGGAATGTGTCTCCATCACGATGCTGGAGCTATGGGGGTGGCTGTACCTTTTCGCTCTTATGAACGTCGTTTGGAAATTCTAAAGGAATATGGCGTGAATGCTTTACGTATGTCGCATAACCAACCTTCAACAGAATTTTTGGACCTTTGTGATCGTATGGGATTTTTAGTAATTGATGAGGCCTTTGATAAATGGAAGAGTGGCAATAGCTATTATACTCGCTTTTTTGATGAGTGGTGGCAACGTGACTTAGGTAATATGTTACTGCGTGATCGTAATCACCCTAGTGTTATTCTTTGGAGCATTGGAAATGAATTAATTGAGGCATGGAGCAAGAGTGACGAAGGTGTGAAACGTGCTGCTATGCTGCAAGATTTTGTGCATAAAATGGAGCCAACTCGTCAAGTGATGCTTGCCGCACAAAATAATCATCAAGATAAGTTCTCCGGTGTGACTGATGTGATTGGTTATAATTATCTTGAGGCTCGTGCTATAAGTGATCACAAAAAGCACCCTGAACGTTGCTTCCTTATTTCCGAAGAATTACCTTATTATAGTGGTGCTGAAGGTAATTTACGGAGCTATACTCCCATTAATCCTTGGAGTGTAATTGCAGCTCATGACTTCATTGCCGGTGGCTTTATATGGCCTGGAGTAGATTATTTAGGTGAAGCAGGATGGCCAAGTAAAGGATGGCCTAATGGGCTTTTTGACGTATGTATGTTCGAAAAACCACGTGCTGCTTATCATCGTGCCATGTGGAATTCAGAGCCGATGGTGCGAATAGCAGTGAAAGATCCCTCGCTTGATATTGATCATGGCCGTGATCTTTGGCAATGGCCTAATATTGCTGCGCATTGGAACTTTCCGGAACGTTATCGCGGTCTCGTGATGGAAGTACTGACTACTACCAATTGTGAGGAAGTAGAACTCTATATGAACGGTAAATTGATGGGGCGTGAACGTACTGACAACTATACTAATAACACTATAGTATGGAATCTGCCCTATAATCCAGGTAAGCTTGAGGCTAAAGGATTTAATCAAGGTAAGGAGGTCGCTAATTATGAAATACTAAGTGCTGGTAAACTGGCAAATCTCAAGATGGAGGTTGACCGTAGAGAAATAAAGGCAGACGGACAAGATCTTGTACACCTTTCTCTCACTTTAGTAGATGATAAAGGGGTGCGAGTACAAACAGACAATCGTCATATCAAGGTGCATGTAAGTGGTGAAGGAAGGTTGGTTGCTTTAGATAGTGGTGAATTGCGTGCCGAAAATACTTTTTTCAAAGACAATGTGCAGAGCTATTTTGGCCGTGCTTTGGTTACTGTGCAAGCTACGCGCAAATCGGGTACTATTCGAGTTGAGGTAGAAGTAGAAGGATTGGAGAAGTCTTTCATACAAGAAATCTTGGTTCGATAAATAATGGAATTTAGCTATACAATTTATTATTAACATCCTTCACTATATCCCGCAATAAATAAAGAGTGGCGGTTGAGGTGGAGGATGTTGTATTTTTGAATGATGATGGTGAAATCTTATTTTAAGATTAAAAGCTTCTTGTTTTAAAATTGCATGTTAAACCAGACAATGAAATTCCTTCCTTTGCGGTAAATAATATTGGATTAGTTATTGTTTGATTTTTTATTTATAAAGTTTTTGACATGTCTTTATCAATCTGTAAATGGATTAAGGATTATTAGTAGGTAATAAAAATATCGATTCCTTTTTATGGAAATAGCCGATATTTCAGTATATTATAAAAAGGCATTGGATATATAGTTTATATAATGGAGAATAATTCTTGTTTTATAAGTACTTATGGACGGAAGAGATAGATAATGCTGGTGCTTCTTAATTTTGTGTACTTTATTCTATAATATAGAAATATCAGTAATCCCGTTACGAATTTTATTATCGATAATGAGAGTACTGATACTTCTATTTAAGAGAATATTTTATGCGGTCGGTTCCTGTTTTTTTATTTTGTAGTTAGAATAATTTTGTATGTCTTGACTATACCCTTATAATCAAATTTCACAAACCCTGTTCCTGGAACTGATTGGGGTTGGGAAACCTGAACTTTTACATCTGAACTGCTTGCTGATGCTGATATATTCGGTATTTTAGTGGCATTGAATGGGAGTTTGACACTGGTTTCATACTGATCATAATCTAAAATTCCATTAGCATTAGTAGCTCTTACTGGATATTTGGGTAAATTAATAGTTTTTCCATCGACAGTGATATTTACTGAAGGCACTACAGGATAGGTGATTTTTTTCTTGTCTGAGCTGAAGCCTAATCCTGCAAAATCGAAAAGTGTCTCCTGTACATTACTTTCCGCAACTAAATAAATAGCATGTTTTTTGTCTAAATGATCTACGACACTTGATATGTTAGCCACAAATTTTGTTACGGTTTGTGTTGATCCTGCAGGGACAGTTATTTGTCCGATTTTTCTTCCTTTCCACGCATTGTTACTCCAGGGACCATCGAGCCAGATGTTTATTTTGAATGCTTTGTTTGTTTTGGGCGTAAGAAATAAATTAATTTTAGTATTATTCCCCGGTTTGGTTCCCTCAAAAGCTTTCAATCCTTTTTTGTTCTGATTGAGTCCACCGAATCCAAAGTATTTATAGCCGATGATTTGGCCATCTTTTACATTGGTAATTGGCATGTGGTTATCCCATATATCCCATGAATCCTGCATCGTATGTATGTCTGAAAGATAACATGCATATCCGGCCGAATAATATTGATAAGGGTCGAGTCCATAGATATGGAATCCTTCTGAAGTCACTTCAGCTCCCGTATATTCTTCTCCGTTACTGCTTCTTGCCGTCCACTCATTATCTTTACGATAGGGGTCATAAGCCCTTATAATCACTTTCCCTCCTTCCGCAACCGATTTTTCATCATACTCGATTTTAATTGGAGCCACCATCGACTGACGTGCAAAGCCGCTTCCTCGTGGAGGCCGATGATAGAACACATACCATTGACCGTTGATTTGCTCAATACTACCATGTGTATTGTGCGCGGCATTCGTTGTTTGCAGGGCTGTACCGTCTTGATTAAGCTCTGGTGCACGTGAATCGACCAAAACGCCTCCACCTTTCCACGGTCCCAAAGGAGTGTCACCAAAAGCATAACGTAGCGAAGAATTGGTACTGTTTAGTCCATAATCAGGACCGGAATATCCGCTGTAGATCCACACGTATTTGTTTCCGACTTTCCGTATGGAAGAAGCCTCAAAGAAGTTAAATGCTTTGAGATCTTCACCCGGATAGATATAAGGGAACTGGGTGCCTTCGGCATCTTTAAGTACACCATATTTATGACTGGCAGGTATAAAGGACTTGATTATTTGTTTTCCCGGTTTTAGTGAATACATCGTCTGCTGGTCTAATTCGGCAGCAGATGACTTTTGAAATCCCCAGAACCCATAAGCACGAAACCCGATTTTATAGTCAGGGTCGGCAGGATCTGTGATGTTCTCTACATAGACAGACGGATCAAAGCCCATGACGCTTTCCGGCAGTGTGCTTTTGCCGTCAGCACTAAGATTAATCGGGGTAAAGGGACCGTCTGGACGATTTCCCTTTGCCACCATTGCTTCTCTTTTCTGTCCACGGCTATGAGGATATAAATAATATTCTTTCGTACCGTCTTTTTTCTTTATTTCAACCAAATCCGGAGCGAACATTACATCCCATTGCCCGTCTATAGCATAAGTAAATATAGGTCCTTCATTCCGCCAATCGGACAAATCTTCCACCGGAGCCGACCAAGCCCTTATATCCAACCCGCAATAACTATCGCTCCTGACATCGTGAGAGCCTATGATATAAATACGGTATTTTCCCGGATTATCCGGATCTTCAAAGACACGGGGCTCACCATCCGGTACGTGCTCCCACAAAGGGAGGTAAGGATTGCCTTGTGTATGGAATGAATGTTTCGGAGAGTTTGGTACAGTCTCTTTAGACTTGCCAAAGTTCTCCGGTGCAACTATCAAAAGAGCGGTTATGGCTACTATCAGCCATTTTTTATCGTTTCTGAAATTAAGTGTATTCATATTAATCGACTATTTTCTTTTTACTTTCATACTATTTATTACTTTCACATATTCATTATTCTCTATATTTCATTACTTCATTGGTGGCCTCGGATCTAAGATGCTCGCCTACTTTCTTATTGAAAGTGATTTTGAATGAATAAGCATAGTCACATGGTTTATTCTTTGGGAATGATAATTTTAAGCCTTTGTCTGTTTTTGTCCATTTTATTTGTTCTTTTGAACCTAAAAGGCTCACGCTCAGAATCTCGGCATCAGCAATAGTTTCTTTATCCAAAGAGGTAATTAATAACTCGTTTTTATCCCAATTTAATGCAATGGCATAGAAGTCGTTCCCTTTCGTTGTAAAACGAATGTCACGTGCTGTATAGGCGGTTGCTTTATTGTCACTAAAAGTTCCTTTTGTAGGATTGGCATCACCTTCCCCGAATTTTTTCCAGCAGCGTGTTCCATAAATAGCATCTCCGTTTACCTCCAGCCATTTTCCGATAGAAAGTAGAATACTCTTCTGCTCTTCAGTAATAGTGCCATCGGCACGCGGGCCGATATTAAGCAATAAGTTCCCATTTTTGCTTACAATGTCAATCAAATCATGGACGATTTGTTCAGGTGTCTTATTTACCTCGCCATCAACATAAGCCCAGGATTTTTTTCCTACAGATGTGTCGGTTTGCCAGGGGAATTGCATCATCTTACCGGATTTTCCACGTTCCATGTCCCAGACTTGGATATTGGTTGGGTAGCCCTGCTTGGTATTCACTACCACACCCTCTCCCCAATCAAGTGCATTGTTGTAATAATAGGCCATGAACTTATTGAAATAGGGCATCAGAACACAGTTGTTTACCGTCCAGTCAAACCATATCAGTTTAGGCTTATATTTATTGATCAGTTCATAGGTATGGGTGAGCCATTCACGGGCAAAATTATCTGTATATTTTTCATTTTTGTATCGTCTGCCATACAAAGAGAGGGTTGTGTCTTGTACATCGGAAGGAAAATCCATACCTCCATTGAAAAACCAGGCATTTTCAGCCTTATGTGTAGATAATCCGAATACGAGACCTTCTTTTTCCAGTTCTTTTTTCAATGCCCCGATTATGTCTTTCTTAGGCCCCATTTTCACAGAGTTCCATTCGTTGAGATCACTGTTATACATGGAAAAACCATCATGATGTTCGGCGACGGGAACAACGTATTTTGCTCCGGACTTTTTAAATACTTCCACCCATTCTTTTACATTAAATTTTTCTGCTTTAAATAATGGGATAAAGTCTTTATAGCCGAACTTTTCTTGAGGGCCCCATGTTTCAATGTGGTGCTTATATACTTTGTGATCTTTCAAATACATATGACGGGCATACCATTCATTATTAAAAGCAGGAACCGAATAAGGCCCCCAATGTATAAATATGCCGAATTTGCCATCGACAAACCAGTCCGGAAACTTGTAGTTTTCTGCGATATTATCCCAATTAGGCTGAAAAACGTCTGTTCCTTTGGGTGATGCAACTGATTCGATGTTGCATGCCAGCTTTTTTGTAGACTGGCAGGACAATAGTATTATTGCTGTTAATAGGAATATAAAGCTCTTTTTCATATCTGTCTCAAGTCTCTAATCATTATTGATAGGCGTAAATTTGAAGTTACTAAAACGGGCCTTACCATTGCCACAGGTAAATATGCCTGGTAGCATACTCATGAATCCGCCAAGCGTATTATTGTTAAATCCGGATATTTCCATGCCCCAATCATCCTTCAACCATGTTTTACCGTCCAGACTATACGTACCCGACACTACGTGGTGGTCGTTCTTCAGACGAAGCCAAATGCGAGAAGTCTCTTTGTGTGAACCTCGTCTGGAAGTGTTTTCACGACGATAGGAGTAACGTGCCGTTGGACTGATGCCTGTCCCTACCATATATTTATTGTTGTACCATAACACTAATCCTGCTGTTGCATCACCTTCAAATTCTATTTCAACTTCAAGTTCATAGGCATGACATCCGCCCACAAACAATAGCGGAGAAGAGTTGTGGGGTGAGTTCCCTTTCCCTTGAATAGTTATGGTATTGGTATCAACAGAGTATCTGTCTGAAGAAAATTCCCTATAGAAGCGCCATTCCTTTCCGACACGGAACTCGCTCAAATGTTGAAGCATACCGACTTGTCCCTGAGAGACAATAGGCTTTTTTATTGGTTTATCGCAGGCGACTCCTTTTTTCAGACGAAGCCAGCCATCATTCGTCCATTCAAGCGGTTCAATAAGAGTTGGGCGTCCAAGATTGAGGTAGCTTTTTTCATATGCATGATATACGATGTACCAATTGCCATCGGGCGTGTCAATCAGAGAACCATGTCCCTTGTTCCACCATTTTTCATCATTATCGGATGTGTGAACTACAGGATTGTATGGCGAATTCTCCCAAGGTCCATTGATAGATTTAGAACGGGCTAATACAGCCATGTGGGCTGTGGGAGGTCCAAGCGTACCACCTTCGGCACACATCAGGTAATAATAACCGTTGATATATCTCACCTTTGGAGCTTCCAGCCCAAATCCGGTGGTAATCCATTCTTTGGGGAAGCGCCAACCGTTATAGACTTTTTCTACATTGCCTTTGATCGAAAGGCCATCATCAGCAAGTCTTACCCTGTGACCTCCACTTAGGAAAAGCCACCGCGTGCCATCTTCACTTGTAGCGTGTCCCGGATCAATATGTTTAACATTCAGGTTGATAGGCTCACTCCACGGACCATAAGGAGAATTGGCCCAAACCACATAATTACCTCCCTTTGACGCACCGGCCACGGTGAAGTAGATGTAATACTTGTCACCATGCTTCAATATGTCAGGTGCCCAAACTGAGCCTAGGTATTCTTTCAGTGCAAAACTGATAGGTTCCCAATTCACAAGGTCTTTGGAGTGAAGTACCGTCAGACCGGGCATATAATCGAATGAAGAATGAGTCATGTAATAATCCGAACCGTCACGCATAATTGAGGGATCGGCATAATCACCCTGAAGAATAGGATTGAGATAGTATCCATTATGCTTTTGGGCGAAGCAGTCTCCACTAGTCGATATCGCAACATCGAACAACAACAATAATATAACTATGATATTCTTTATCATATAGTATTTTATATTTTTTGAAGAAAATGTGCCTTATTTGTCACTGATCCTGGAGGATAATACCACCCATGGCTTGAATGGTTACTTTAGCATATCCTTCTTCTATGTAGGTTATCAAAAACTTTTAGAGGGTTTTCCCATATAGCTATAGTGGCTGTTATCAGGGTTGACTACGATCTTTTCAAGCACTAGCTCCGGGTCTATCATATATATTTTTATAGTATGCATACCAGATTTACGGCTCCCCATTGTTTCGTCTACCCATCGCATCCCGTCAAGAGTGTCCGAGCGCCTTTTTTTATCATATGCAGCCAGAGCAAATTTCTTGTTGACAGGCGGCAATGGTTTCAGATACTTGGACCGTGCAATGTTTTCTGGAGTATATTCTTTGAATATGTTGTTCATACCTTTGCGCATGTCCAATATGTGCGGTTCTTCATTATCAATGGATACAGCCATTCTTAATCCACGGGCCGGATCTATATCTTGTGTCGGCAATATGCCGAGGGCTATGGTCAAATCTCCATCTTCAGGTAGGTAGATGTCGTATTCCATGCGTGGGGCATCAACGATTTTTGCACTAGGAGCAGTAACAGGATCAATAAGCATACACCCTTCTTCGCGACCAAGGTCGGGAGCAAATGTCCATTGGGCTTTTTTACCCGCAGCAATACGGTTGTATTGATAAGCAGGAATAGAAAACTCTCCTGCTCCACCAAAATAGTGACTTTCTACCGAAGGAATGGGGTATTTCTTTGCATTGACTTTAACAGCTACTCTACTGTTGCCATCCGATATATTCACCTCGCCTTGATGATTACCTAATACGAGTTGATTCCAATCTATGGAGACTGTCAAGCGAGTCTCTTTTTCGACATTTCCTTTACTTTGACTGACCTTAATCCAGGGCTTATTGGTTGTAGCTGTGAAAATGAAGTTTCCTATGCCTTTATTGTAGACATCTATATAGTAATTATTGTTCTCAAGCACTTCGAAAATGGGTAGAGAGAGTGTTGGGACAGTGCTGGACCACGAAAATTCACTTCCTTCAACAGCCACTCCCATAGTAGGGGCCGAGAGAGGAGTGACAAGTTCGAGTGGAGGGAGTTCGTTTACTTTAGGCATAGGCCAACTAACATAGCCAATATGGTTATCGCTCATCATATTGAGCCATTTGCCATCGGATATACATTGATTGTAGTAATTACTGAGTTTTTTATCAAGTTCAAACAGCGCGCCGGCTCTATCTGCAAAGTCGTTAGCCGACACACGTCCCTGTTTGGCATAGATATGATTCTTGCCTGCCGCAATATACATTTCAGCCACTCCTGCCGATGCTTTAGTGGGATAAAGCACTAATTGATAGTAGGCGTCTTTGGTCTCGGGAGCTATTTTATATTCCAGAATCTCGGCTTTGGTTACAATGTCATGCCACAGCTGAAGCATACGGTCTGATTCATGATAGTTGACATGACTGAAGATTTCCGGATTTTGTACCTCCGCCTTGCGCATCAGGTTATATTTTGAATACTTGGACACAATATCAGCAATTTCTGCTGCATGTTCCTCTCCAAAAATCCGTTTAGCCCATTCTATGGTATAATCATCAGTATCATTTGGAGAAATTGCATCCGGCTCCCAAGCATAACGCATGATGAAATCTATAGGTAGTTCTTTAGGTTTCAAATCGCCTACATTTATAATCCAAATCCGGTCAATTCCTGTTTGATAGGCCAGATTGAGCTGTTCTCGCAGTTTGGGAATGGTACTCGTATTTACCCATCTATCGTTAGCGGGGCCACCGTTCATGTCAATGTGGTAGTATAACCCCAAACCGCCTTTGCGATTTTTTTCCTTTGCAGGTCCTGTACGCCGGATTTGTCCCCAATTATTGTCGCAAAATAATAACGTCACATCATCAGGCACTGTAAGCCCAGCATCATAATAGCGTTGGACTTCGGTAAAGATAGCCCAAAGTTGTGGTATATCGGAGGCTTTCTTTCCATATACCTCTTCTATGATTTTACGCTGCCCCTTGACCACATCCTTAAGAACACGAATATTTTCTTCATCATCACCCTTGCCCATAGGTGAATCACCGTCGCCACGCATGCCTATGGTGATGATATTGTCAAAGTGTTTGTTTCGTTCCAATCCCTCTCTGAAAAACTTGTCTATGTTTTCTTTATTATTGATATAATCCCAAGGACCTATTTCCTTACGGCGTTTGGTATATTCCTTGTGAGCGCGCATCATAGGCTCGTGATGCGAAGTTCCCATTACAATGCCATATTCATCGGCAAGTATCGGACTCATCGGGTCGTCCTCATTGAAAGCATTAGCCCACATGGCGGGCCATAAATAATTAGCTTTCAGACGCAGGAGAAGTTCAAACATGTGAACATACAATTTCGAATTGACACCGCCGAATTTCTCACGTCCCCAGCTGGCAAATGACGGATGTTCGTCGTTGATAAAGATGCCACGATATTTCACTTTAGGTGAGCCTTGAACATATTTCCCTGCTTTTACATAGATATTGTTGCTTTTCTTAATAGGTACATCGGCCCAATAATACCAAGGAGATACACCTATTTTTTCAGAGATGTCATAGACTCCATAGATTGTTCCGCGTTTGTCGCTACCAGCAACGACCAGATAGTTGTCCACTGCTTGGATAAGGAATGATTCCCATTTACCTCTGACTGAAGATACATCAATTTTCTTTTCAGCAATGAGTTGGTCAATGATTTTACTCTTACCGATCGTTCCGACAATTATTCCAGCTTGTCCAATGGAAACAGTTTCGTTAAGTTTGGGAGGCACTCCAGAGACTTTTTGTATATCTTGTGTCAGATCTGTCACTGCCCGTTTTACACCTTTCCAGTCCGACGGGTCAACATATATGTCTGTAGCTTTTTGGTTCTCTACTATGGTGAAAACATTCCCCGATTTTTCAGATATAATATACTGGGGGAGTAGATCGTATCCATTTCCTGCCCATGAATAAGCGGAGATTGTCATACATACTGCACCAAAAAGAATAGTAAACTTTTGTTTAACTGACATCATTACTTGTTTGATTAATGTTATTTTATAAGGGATTTTTCATTAGTAGCCTATATTTGCACCATAAAAGTATAATGCTCCATAACTCCAATTGGCTCCTTTGATACCGGGGAAGTTCGGCCTGTCCATTGTCAACAGAACATATCGATAAGGAAATCCTTCCGGAAGTGGTATAAGGCTTGCCCAAACACGTTGAGCTGGTTTAGGCCAATGAGGTTGCAAATCCAGATTCAATTCACCGAGCAATTTAAGGTCAGGATAAGAATGTGCCCGTAAATTGCCAAGTCCACCCATAAATGCGTAATATTTGCCCCCTATTTTTTGGATAGATGTGCCTGTTGAATTCATTTTGATAGGTTCTGCAACGGGGGTAAATTCCCCATCCCAAGTGTCCGATTCGAAAGTTCCTGAAACAATGGTACGATTCGTTAATACGCTTGTCAGTAGCCTCCATTTTTTTGCATTTGTATCATAAAAAATGCAAGGGTCTTCGTTATGCCCGGCGATATTGCTTGTTTCAATTCGTCTTGCTTTCATGACAGAGAATCCTCGCCGGGGATCTTTCGATGATGTAGCTGTTATTAATCCGCTTCCTGATCTTAGTTCTCTGTTGGCTGTTCCTCCAAAATCGCATGCATAGGCTTTCCATTCATTTGTGTTCCGGTCATAGAAAAGATGTGATGCATAGTCGTTTCTTAATAAACCGTCTCCATGGTCGAACACAATCATGCCTTCGAAACGGACGTCAAATACAGAGGGATCCACACTAAGTATCCCCTGTGCAGATTGAAAAATGTCAATGCCTCGACAGCTGAAAGTAAACCAGAGGCGATTTTGATCCATATAAGGGCTAAGATCTTCGTAGGATATCAAACGAATGTCAGCCTGCCCGATTCCTGTAGAAAGAAAAGAACGTGCTCCGGAAATTTCAGCTTCTCCCTGAAGATTGGAGATCAGGTTGAATGTTGATTCTGCTGCTGTCTGTACGGAGCGAAAATCTATCACACTACTAAAGTTCTCTTTAACCGATACGTATCCTAAATAAGTGGTATGACCATACTGCTCGATAAATGCTCCCAATGAATGACCGTAGAGTTGTGCCCTTAGTGTAAACTTGCCATTGGGAATAGTAGATGAATATTTCACTTCCCTTTCCACATTCCCATCTTTATAAATTCTTAGGTAGATACCGTTTTCGGTTGAAGAAGACTTTGCGAAAAGCTGAACTCTGTCTTTCAATCCCAAACGGGCCAGTTCAAAGCCTACTTCGGCAGCTTTGTCTCCATCGTAAGAGAGGGAATGGATATCTATCTCATAAGTAGCATATGGATTGACTGCACCTATATAGAAACTTGCAGGAATTTTACCACATTCTTTATTAAGCAACAGTCGGCCTTGATTGCTTTTGGCATGGAAAGAGGTGTCGCATTGCTGCTTCCCCGACAGGGAAGGAGCGAATGCCGGATGCATGGACTCGAATGAGACGATCTCGGAAGGAACAAATTCAGATAACGGTATGTTATTTGAGAATATGAACCTCCTCACAGCGAGTCTGTGAAACTTAAGATCCAAAGGATTCACAGAATCTGTATCTGCGTTTTGAGCAAATAGATCAGTGAGGCCGGGAAGGAAGCAAATGAATAAAAGTAAATAGCGTATCATATCATTGGCATTTTTATGTTTATATAGAACTAGTTTTCGCTGTAGGAGAAAGTGCTTGAATTATCCATTGCTGAATGAGCGACAACAGACACTTCGTATTTATTCGCTGTTATTCCCCATTCTTTATAGTTTGAGTTCCATCTTAATAAATCATCTTTAGATATATTGAAGTTTATACTTTGGGTTTCTCCTTTTTTTATGAATATTCGTTTGAAATCTACTAGTTTCTCTTTTAGTCCCTCTTTTTCCCATTCTGGTGATGATACATAACATTGAACAACTTCTTCTCCGTCATACTGCCCGTTATTGGAAATTTGAGTGGTAACACAGATAGAATCATTCCCTGTAAAATGAGTTTTATTCACTTTCGGGGAGGAATATTTGTATGAAGTATAACTTAGACCATAACCAAACGGAAATAAAACTTCTCCTTTAAAGTATTGATAACTTCTTCCATTTTTAACATTATAATCATCCATGGGTGGTAACTGCTTCTCATCAGCGAAGAAGGTAACTGGTGTTTTTCCTGAAGGATTTACTTTTCCGAACAGTATATCACTAATGGCTTGTGCTTCTCCTTGTCCGCTAATCCATATATTTAATAACGCTTTCGGCTTTTGTACAATATTTTTAAGTGATATGGCAGTGCCGCTACCTATTAATAATATTGTATTGGGATTGGCTTTGGTGACTTTATTAATCAGTTCTTCTTGAGAATTATTTAGGTGGAGATTCTTTCGGTCTCTTCCTTCCGATGAATTGTCATCCCTTAAGAATAAGATAACGAGATCAGAATTCTCGGCAATCGTCTCAGGGGTTTCTTTTTGGGTGCTGAAAGGAGGTCTCCATGATAATTCTACAAGAGACTGAACATTTATTTCTTTACATTCTATTTTAATGTTATACTTCTTGTCTTTGTTTAAGAGTAAATTGAAAGACTCTTTGATTTTTTTGTTACTGGTTTTGTTGATAACTATGGAATCATTAATAAACAGTTTGATATTACCAGAACCGCTGAAAGTTAATGTATAATTGCCGCTGTTTGGAGGTGTTAGTGTTGATTGCCAACGTGCAGATAGTTGTTGATAATCTTTCAATTGTTTATCTTTCGACGGAATAAAACTTAGGGATAAATCTTGGCGTCTTAAATCCGGTTCTCCTGTCAGCTTGCTATTATTGAAATACTCTCCTGTGAATCCTAATATGCCATCATAAGCTTCTTTTTCAGAACGGGTTAAATAATTAGAAGGTATTATTTCGTCATTTACCTGTTCATTAATCCATGTCACCTCTGCTTTTTGACCGACTTCTGCAGTAATGCATTCTAGAAGTGTTGTGTTATGTTCTGGTGTGCCACTGTAATCTCCATAATAAACACTTGTGAATGCTTCTCCGATCAGACCAATTTTCTTTATCTTTTGATTATTAAGTTTTAATGGAAGTATCTTATCATTCTTTAGTAGAATGATTGATTTTTGTGATGCTTCTAATGCCAATTGTCTATGCTGGGAGCACTCTACAACAGAGTCCGGTATGTGTGTATATGGGTTTTTCCCTGATGGGTCATTCATTCCAAGGCGGAAACGCAGAGTTAGTACCCTTTTGAGGGCTTTATCTATGTCTCCTGTGTTAATCAGTCTTTTTTCATAGGCCTTTCTTAGCCCTTCGCGATATTCATCCCGTAGAGACATGTCACAGCCTGCTTTTAATGCTAAAGCAGCTGCTTCCTCTAAAGTTTTCGCATATTTGTGATGTGTATATAATTTATCAATAGCTGAACCATCGGAAATGACGACTCCTTTAAATCCCCATTCTTTTCTAAGGATGTCTGTTAATAGATAACTGTTTGCACAACAAGGAATTCCATTTAGTGCATTATAAGCCCCCATTACAGATGCTGCTTTAGCAGTTGTAATGGCTGCCTGAAAAGCAGGGAAGTAGTATTCCCGTAATGACATGTCATCTACAGTAGCCGAGCCACCCAACCTTCTGTTTTCTTCATTATTGGCAACAAAATGTTTTGCTGTAGCTACTGTTTTTAAATAGGTCGGGTCTTCTCCTTGTAACCCTTGAATAAAGGCAACTCCCAACTGGCTTGTTAGATAAGGATCTTCACTGAAACATTCGGATGTTCGTCCCCATCTTGGATCACGGGCAATATTGAGCGTTGGAGAGAAGAAAGTAAGCCCTTCATGGCGATCACTATACCCTTTATTACGTAATGCTTTATGATATTTGGCACGGGCCTCATCCGAGATCGCAGTGCTGATACGTTTTATCAGATCAACATCCCACGTCGAACCTAACCCTATCGGTTTGGGAAAAACCGTAGCTTTACCTGCTCTGGCAACTCCGTGTAAGCATTCACTCCACCAATCATACCTTGTTATATTTGCATGGGCTATTTTCGGAGCTTTCGCACAAAGAAGGTCAATTTTCTCCTTGGTTGTTAGTTGCTTTTCCAGTGTTGCTACTTTTTCTTCTATGCTACTTTGTGCATAGGTATTTATGGAAATAGCACTAATTGAGATAATAAGTAATTTTTTTATGTTCATGGCATTTAATTTTTTTATAAAATAGCTTCTTGAAATCATGACGTTTGCAAATGTAGATTATTTGTTGTTTTTATAAATCATGTTTTGATACGTATACTTTCAGAAAAGATACATTTTGTTTTTTATTTCTTTTAATTACAGGTGGATTAATGTTTCTAAATTGTAGTTACGTGAAATAAAGTGTTGTGTTGTCTTTTATACTTTTCAAAGTGCAACTTTATGTGTATTTATAATTTAATTAATTATTTGTTCTCGTAGTTTTTATGTGTCTTTTGATTATGGATTTTATGTTTTCAATGTTATATTTTTGCAAGAAAATGTAGCATATGTAAGTTGTGATGTTTCGGTTGCGTTATGAATTGATTTGAATTATAGGAGGGATAAAGGAAAAACAGTCTAAATTTGCAATGTGAAAAATATTGCAAATTTGATTGTGATAGAATTAAATAAATTCAAAGGTTAGGTATTAGATTTATAAAGTTAGATTAGTAATTTTCTTCTTTGCTCCGCTTTTTAGTGGGGCAAAGAGAAAATTTACAGTTTGGAGGAATAAGAAAGTATTTAAATAATAAATTTCATTGAAATATAATACTCTAAAAGATCTATGGTTGAAAAAATAGGCTATAATTGGGGAGATGGGGATGCAAATCTGATTTCTCAGATGATAATGTTCCAACTCTTTTTTATACAGATATATTGGGTTTTAAAGCAACGGTAACTGGGGCAATATTACTGTTTGTTACTTATCCTGATGTGTTTATAAATTTGATTCTAGGTGTTTCCGCTAATAGAACGAATACTTATGAAAAAAATATCGTCCATGGCTGTTGTGGATTGCTATTAATGTACAATAATCTTCTAGGAATGATAAAGTCGATATTCACATAATTCAGCAGCAATTCAGTTCTATTGTAGCTGCGAATTACGTAGAAAATAAAGAAACTCATTCAGAGGAGGGACGATGTGATTTTAAAACAGGCTAATAAGTTTGTTGAATTTAGAGAGAAGAATAATTTAGTAATTATAGGTTATGTTTTAATATGGAATCGTAACTTGCTTCATGATTCTATGTAAATGAAAAAGGGAAAAATGTATCTATAGAAATTCTAAAACAGTCGATGAGAAAAGATATCATTACGGTTATGAAATGATATAGAAGATGTATAATAACTCTTGAAGACAAGTGATAGCCTATAATTAATTTTTATTTATATTCCGTATAAATTTGTTGATTTGATAACCATAACATTGCAAAATAAAATACTGTCAGGCTACTTCATATCCCTGGCAATTGTCGGGTGTATGTCGTTCATTTTGTTCTATGAACGATCACGGGTACATAATATTGAGAATGAATATTCGGAAATTGTACGTATACGCCACCATATTCATACCGCTCATCAGGACATAACCGAACTTGCCACTTTGGGTGAATCGGTTATGGCTTGGGAGAGGGAAGACTACCGGGAATATCATAACCGACGGTTATTGGTAGACAGTTTATTGCAGACTCTGGAATCCGAATGTGGGGAAATGGTACAAACCGGTGCGGTAGACACGTTGCGTTATCTGTTAGCTGATAAGGAGTATCATTTGCTTCATATTATGCAGGTGTTTCATGGACAGGAAAAGGCTGACAGTCTGTTGGCAAGGCAACTTCCTATAGCCTTAAAGCAGATAGCTCGTCCCTATCGGACAACCCGCAGGAAGGGAGGAATTGCCGGACTGTTTGGGGCTAAGGAAACTGTACAGGTATTGCCGTCTTCTAAAGAACTATATTCTTTGAATGAGAAGTTGGTCTCCATGCAGGAGAAACGTGTACATGATATGGCCATATACACAGACAGTCTGCGCAGGAAAAACAAGGAGCTGAACCGTAGGTTATCCGAACTTGTCGTTTATCTGGATAAACAGGTACAAAATGCTTTTTCTCATAGGGAACAGCAGATGAATAATGCCTGGAAGGTATCCCACCGTCTTATGACCGGTGTATTTACCGTAGCTGTTATTCTGTTGCTTGTGTCATATCTGATAATTCAAAAAGATATTGTAACCAGAGAAAAACAGAGGAAGAAACAGCAAGCGATAATTGAAGAGAATGAGGGACTGTTGCGGATGCGCAAGAATATTATCCTTACCGTATCGCATGATATACGGGGACCACTCGGTAATATTATCAACAGTGCTGAACTGGCTATGGAAACGCGTGAAAAAAAGAAGAGGAACGGTTATCTGGAGAATATTCTGGCATTGAGCCGGCATATTCTGCATCTGGTCTGTGACCTGATGGACGTATACCGGATTAATGAGGCGAAGGATACCCGGAACAGTGTTCCTTTTCATCTGTCCGGTTTACTTGGAAGAATTGCAGGAGGTTACCGGCAGAAAGCCAATGGGAACGGCCTGCTTTTTGAGGACCGGCATGAACATGCGGACATTACGGTAAAAGGGGATGCGGACAAAATTGAGCAGATACTTGGCAACCTGCTGACCAATGCCATCAAGTTTACACGTTTTGGGAAGATCAGTTTTCTTTCCGAATATTCCGCCGGTAAGTTGTCCGTGAAGGTCATTGATACGGGGATAGGTATGGATGAGGAGACACTCAGCCGTATATTCCGTCCTTTTGAGCGTGCTGCACAGGAAGTCAGTTCGGAGGGGTTCGGACTGGGGCTTTATATAACAAACGGATTGGTTAATGCTTTGGAAGGCCATATTCATGTGGAGAGTGTACCGGGTAAAGGAACTACCTTCCTGCTGACTTTACCTCTTCCGGAAACGGATGAGGAACCGGAAAGGGAAGAAGTTATATCGGAGACTTCTTTGGTTCTTCCGGAAAAGATACTGGTTGTGGATGACGATCCTGTCTTGCTGAGAATAATTTATGATATGTTATTGCGTAATGGCATTATCTGCATCACTTGTTCCAATGTGAAGGAGGCGGTGGCGGAACTACGGAGGGAGAATTGCGACTTGATACTTACAGACATCCAGATGCCTGAAACAGACGGTTTCGGATTACTGAAACTATTACGCAATTCGGATATCGGTAACTCACGTCGTATTCCTGTAGCTGCCATGACAGCCCGTGGTGACGGAGATTCGGGAATTTATGTAAAGCAAGGGTTCTGTGGCTGTTTGCATAAGCCTTTCACCATGAATGGGTTACTTGTATTCATCTCTGCAATGGTCTCCCGGAGCGGTGATCCCGAAGCGGAGTTCTCATTCAATTTCTCCCGTTTGCTGGAAGAAATCACAGACAGGAAGGAGACGTTCGTTTTGCTTATAGAGGAATCCCGAAAAGACATAGAGGAACTGGAAAAAGCCCTTCAGATTTTTGCCCGTGGAGACATGCGCATGGTGGTACACCGGATGTTTCCGGTATGGGAATTACTGGATGCCGGTTTTATCCTGCAAACCTATCGTAATGTATTGCATGACAGGAATGTGGATAATCATATCGTAATGAAGCATACCCGGAGGATTATCGGATGGATAAAGCGGTTGATTGACGAGTCTCAAAAAATCTTAGAAAATGAAACAGATGAAAAAGAAAATATTGGTTGTGGAAGATAACCTGCTTCTTTCCGGTATATTGAGGAAATGGCTGAAACAGGCGGATTATGAAGTCTTGACCGCCGGAGATGAACCTACGGCACGCAAACTGATATGTAAGTGTCCACCGGATTTGATTCTTTCCGATATCCGTCTGCCTGTTGGTGACGGGATACGGTTGCTACAATGGGTTGTAGGAGAGAATTTTTTACATATTCCCTTTGTCGTGATGACTGAATTTGCCTCTTATCCCGATGCTGTCCGTGCCATCAAGTTGGGAGCTGTGGATTATTTGCATAAACCGGTCCATCGGGAACCTCTGCTGGAGTTGTTGCATGAAATCCTGAAATCCCCCGTAACTTCCCGCAGGAACAGTCCACGACTACAGCGGAATAGTCGGAGAATTCGGGAAGTGGAACGGATTGCCCGCAAAGTAGCGCCTTCTGACATGTCGGTATTGATACTTGGTCCGAATGGTAGCGGCAAGGAGTCTGTGGCACAGATCATTTATGAATACAGTTTGCGTAAAGATAAACCATTCGTAGCAGTAAACTGCGGTGGAATACCGAAGGAACTGGGGGCATCCGAATTCTTCGGATATGTGAAAGGGGCGTTTACGGGTGCTGATGCGGATACTCCCGGATATTTTGAGGCGGCACGCGGTGGTACTCTTTTTCTGGATGAGATTGGTACCATGTCCCATGAATTGCAGACATCGCTGCTCCGTGTACTACAAGAACGCGTATACAATCCGGTCGGTAGCCGGAAAATGCAGGAAGCGGATGTTCGTGTCATAGCTGCCACGAACGTGGATATGCAGCGTGCCGTAGATGAGGGAAATTTTCGTGAGGACCTTTATCATCGTTTGGCCGAATTTGAAATCAGGCAGCCTTCGCTCGCTGAATGTCGGGAAGATATCCTTCCTTTAGCGAATTTTTTTCTGAACCGTTCCTGTGGTGAGTTGAAACGTGGATTTTTCAAATTTACAGGGGAGGCTGAAACCGCTCTGCTTTCCTACCATTGGCCGGGAAATGTGCGTGAATTGTCCAACCGAGTGAGGCGGGCTGCGCTTTTGGCGGAGGATACGCTGGTTTCTTGTGAGGATCTGGGACTGGATGAGGCTTATTTCTGTAATGGAATGTTTAATAGGACCACTGCCGGACTGAAAGATAAGGCAGAGGAAAGAAAACGGATTGTAATGGCTCTGCAAACTACTGGAGGGAATATTACCCGTGCTGCCAAACTGTTGGGAGTCAGCCGCCGTACTTTATATAACAGAATGTTTAAATACGGGTTGAAGTAGTTATGGGCAATAGTATAGGGAAATTATGAAGATAATAGTGTAATAAGAAACATACAGGATAATGGTGATGAATTTATTTATGAATGCTCTATAGGAAATATACCATTATATTTTATGAAGTTTGTATGGGGATAAATTGTATGATGATATGAAATTTATATCTTGTCATTATGCTCCTGGAGATTATTCTCCAACCCCAGCCTTTTGCAAAGTTCGGGATCACTTTTAATACGTTCCATCTCCGTATTGACGATAACCTGTGCATCCGCTTTTATCTGGTCATAATTACGTTTGATCTGCTGCATCATGATATCCTTCCCGTCATTGTCTCTGAATTCATTAATGACAGGGATCGGCTTATATGCCTTCTCCTCCGCGCTGACCTTTGCATGGTCGACGATGATCTCCGCATGAAAGATTTTCTGGTCTATCTTCTCCCCGAAATTATCCGATACGGCACCGACGAAGGTCCCCTGCGAGAGGTTTGCTATCTTGGAAGCAGGAATAAGAGAGTCGAGTTGCGTGTTGATGGAGGTGGACACATCCTGACGGTTGATGGATACGGACTGCCGCTTCTGGAGTACTTTCCCGAACCGCTCTGAAAGTGTCCTGGCGGTTTCCCCTACCACCTGGCCACTAAAAATATTGCCCACAGTATTTTGCACCACCTTGGATTCTTTTTCACCATAATCGCGGTTTAACTGGCTGAAATCCTGAAATCCCAGACAGACCGCTACCTTGTTGCTTCGTGCCGTGGCAATCAGATTGTCCAGTCCCCTGAAATATATAGTCGGTAATTCGTCAATGAGTACCGTACTTTTGAGTTGTCCTTTTTTATTAATGAGTTTTACAATGCGGGAATTGTACAATCCCAGCGCCGCCGAATAAATATTCTGCCGGTCGGGATTATTGCCTACGCACAGCAGTTTCGGCTCATTCGGATTGTTGATGTCTAAGGAAAAATCATTACCCGTCATTACCCAGTAAAGCTGTGGAGAAATCATTCTGGTGAGCGGGATTTTTGCACTGGCAATCTGTCCCTGGAGCTGGTCCTGCGCTCCGGATTTCCAGGCGTCCATAAAGGGTGAAAGGTAGTTCTCCAGCTCCGGATAAGAGGTTAGTATAGTAAATAAATCTGAATACGGTTTGTTCAGCAGTTCCACCGCATGCGGGAATGTACAATAAATACCGTTTTTGTAAATTTTTAAATACCAGATAATTGCTGCCAGAAGAATGATGGGTGATTCCACAAAGAAATCCCCCTGTTTTTCAATATCGGGTAAGTCAAGGGCATTGCTGCCCCCTCCTCCCCTAAGAA
>ERZ773168.304-NODE-304-length-50596-cov-16.394630_pt1 | contig 50596 bp, 49 predicted proteins | sample MGYA00511261_ERZ773168 | MGnify/ENA primary metagenome ERZ773168 (study PRJEB29015, sample SAMEA2737855) | human gut metagenome | biome: human gut; feature: human-associated habitat; material: faeces | place: China | collected 2012 ... | reverse complement strand
CATATTTGTCCTTGCAGAGGGACATTAAAAACTACTACTTTATTATACGAGGAGAATACACATGAAAAATAGTAAAATTAAAAAATTTTTTGGACGGACTTTATCTGTAATTCTTACGGTATTTCTTTTGTTAGGCACAATTCCAATTGTTGTAGTTAGTGCTGCTGAAGTAACAAGCAATTTTGAATACACTTTGCTTGATGACGGAACAATTGAAGTTACAAAATATGTTGGAACTGATCTTAATGTTGTTATTCCTAAGGAAATTGATAAGAAAAATGTTAGTTCAGTTTCGTCAAATTGCTTTGCCAAAATAGGTTGTGAAGTAGAAAGCATATTTATACCTAAGACTATAAAAAGTCTAGGAGAATATCAAATGGAAGGTGCTCCTAAAATATCACTTACGACCTTTATAACATTATCAAATTTAAAAAGTATTAATGTTGATAGTGAAAATGAGTATTATTCTTCTATTGATGGAGTCTTATTTGATAAAAATGTTGAAATGTTATTGTTTTATCCTCGTTCAAAGGAATGTACGGAATACAGCGTCCCAAGTAGTGTAAAAAATATATCTAGTTACTCTTTTTCAGAAGTATTGTTTTTAAAATCACTCAAATTTTCTAACAAATTGGAAAACATAGGTGGAATGGCTTTTTCTTATATGTATGGGTTAGAAGAAATTTATTATCCAAGTTATAATAATAAAGACCAATTATATGATAAGATTTTTTCATCTTGTTCAAACTTGAATAAAGTATTTATTTCTAAAGAAATAAATAATATTTGTAGTGAGGATTTTGATCAATCAACCAATGTAACTCTTTATGTTTATAACAATTCATACGCACTTGAATGGGCAAAGGAGCATAATTTTTCATATGAGATTATGAAAGATGAGGCAATCGAAAAAGAACTCATTGATACAAATACCGGTATTAAAGTAGAAGGAACAATGGACACTAATGCAGCTCTTAAGGTTGAGAAAGTTGAAAATTCAGTGGAAGACGCTGTTGCAACATATGACATAACCTTGCAAAAGGACGGTGCTGTTATTCAGCCTGACGGCACAATTACTGTCAAAATTCCAAGCAATGCAGAAAATTGCAAAGTAATGTGGATAAAGGATGACGGTACAGCCGAAGATATGAACGCAGAATACACAGACGGCTGTTATGTATTTACCACAGACCATTTAAGTGTTTACGCATTGGTACTTAATAAAACAATTCTCACAGGCGACGCAAACCAAGACGATATTATAAATGTAAACGATGTTACATATTTCCAAAGACATATTGCAGGCGCTAAAAATGAGGACGGTACACCGCTCATTGATGAGAACGACAAAATATTATTTAAATGTATTGATCTGAACTATAACGGTAAACTTGATGTTCAGGATATAACAGCTCTTCAAGTTTTTATTACCGAAAACACATATTAAAATTTTTTAGAAAGCGGTAGGCTTACACTTACCGCTTTCGTTATGTATATTTTTAAATTCTGAAAATAATTTCTAAGACATTTTATATAAAAATGATTACTTAGAAAAACAAATTGCACAAAAACACAAATTGTTTGCATTGGGGTATTGATACTATCGCTTTTTTGTGATAAAATGGTAATCAACATAGATTATTGCGATTATTTTTATAAAAAGGAAATATTTTATGAAACTTTGTACTAAATGCAAGCATTTACATAATGACGAAGATACTGTTTGCAGTAACTGCAATGCGCCGCTTGAAAGTATTACAGACGAAAACACTCCCGTTTATCTGCTCTCTGCCGAGGGTTTTGAAATTGAGCGAGTGAAAACCGCATTGGAGGATAACTCAATTCCTTGCGACAGCGTTATTAAGGACAAACAGCTTAAAAAGCAGGAGCTTTTAAATAAAAATTCTGCCGAAAGTGATATTTTGGTTCCGTATGCCGCTTACGAAAAGGCTTACGATATATGTATAGGAATCGGCGCTATCAAAGAGGGAAATACTCAAATTCTCGATGATGAGGCAGAGGAAAATAACAGCGAACCTACATTGGACGAGAAATTTGAAAAAATGAGCGGAGTTAAGCGCACAACAGTACGAGTGCTTTCTGCCATAGCATTTCTTGCTCTTGTAGCACTTGCTGTGTATGGTACAGACGCTATAACAGGCTTTATAAAAGGTCTGTTCAGTTAAACAAATTTTTGTGAATTAAATTTTGGAGGATAGAAAATGAATATTGAAACAAAATGTGTTCAGGCAGGCTGGCAGCCAAAGAAAGGCGAACCGAGAGAATTACCTATTTATCAGAGCACAACATTTAAATATGACACAAGTGAGGAAATGGGTAAGCTCTTTGACCTTGAGGCAGAGGGATATTTTTACACACGACTTCAGAACCCGACAAATGACAGCGTAGCGGCAAAAATTTGCGCTATGGAGGGCGGCGTGGCTGCAATGCTTACTTCAAGCGGTCAGGCGGCTAACTTCTTTGCTGTATTCAACATTTGCGAGGCAGGCGACCACCTTATTGCATCATCTTCAATTTACGGTGGTACATATAACCTCTTTGGTACTACTTTAAAGAAGATGGGCATTGAATGTACTTTTGTAGACCAGGATCTTCCTGAAGAAGAACTTGCCAAGCTCTTTAAGCCAAACACTAAGGTTGTATTCGGCGAAACAATTACAAATCCGACAGTTTCTGTATTTGACATTGAAAAGTTTGCAAGACTTGCACATTCTCATGGTGTGCCGCTTATCGTTGACAACACTTTTGCTACTCCTGTAAATTGCCGTCCGTTTGAGTTTGGTGCAGACATTGTTACTCACTCAACAACCAAGTATATGGACGGTCACGCAACAGCAGTCGGCGGTTGCATTGTTGACAGCGGTAATTTTGATTGGCTTGCTCATGCTGACAAATATCCGGGACTTACAACTCCGGACGATTCATACCACGGTATTGTTTATGCCGAGCGTTTCGGTAAGGCGGCTTACATCACAAAGGCTACTTCTCAGCTTATGCGTGACCTCGGTGCTATTCAGTCACCGCAACACGCTTATTACCTCAATATCGGTCTTGAGTCACTTCACTTGAGAATGAAAAAACATTGTGAAAATGCGCTTGCTGTTGCCAAGTATCTTAAAAGCAACGAAAATGTTGCATGGGTTAGCTATCCCGACCTTGAAGACGACAAGTACCACGAGCTTGCTAAAAAGTATCTTCCGAACGGTTCATGCGGCGTACTTGCTTTTGGAATAAAGGGCGGCAGAGAAGAGTCTATTAAGTTTATGGATTCTCTTAAGTTCATAACTATTGTTACTCATGTTGCCGATGCAAGGTCATGTATTCTTCACCCCGCAAGCCACACACACCGTCAGATGACAGACGAACAGCTTATCGAGGCAGGAGTAGCTCCTGACCTTATCCGCCTTTCTGTAGGTATTGAAAATGCGGATGATATTATCGCAGACCTTGCACAGGCATTTGAAAAAATTTAAAAATTATACTCGGGAGTTGATTTTATGTCAGCTTATGTTTCTGCCGTAATCGTTGCGGCAGGCGGCTCTGTAAGAATGGGAATTGCAGACAGCAAGCAATTTATTCCGTTGCTTGACAAGCCGGCTATTCAATATACTTTAAAGGCGTTTCAAAAATGCTATTTAATAAAAGAAATTATTGTTGTTTGTCGTGAACAGGATGTTGACCGTATAAATGCACTCATAAATGAAAACGGCTTTTCTAAGGTCAGCAATGTTGTTCTCGGCGGTTCTTCTCGCTCCGCAAGTGTGCGCAACGGAATTAAGGCGGCAAATGAAAAGGCAAAATATTTTGCCATTCATGACGGTGCTCGTCCGTTAATTACCGTTGATGAGATAGAAAGAGTGGTTGAGGCGGCTTTTGAAACAGGTGCGGCAACTCTCGGAACATCTGTTACCGACACAATCAAAATTGTTGACGGCTTTAATAAAATTGAAAGCACACCGCTCCGTTCTCAGCTCAGAGCAGTGCAGACGCCGCAGGTTTTTGAAAGAGATTTGTATATGTTTGCACTTGAAAACGCTGGAGAAAACAGCCTTGCATACACAGATGACTGCGCCCTTATAGAAAATATGGGCGGCGAAGTTCTTGTGGTAAAGGGCAGCGAGGAAAATATAAAGCTTACAACTCCTGTTGATGTAATTCTTGCGGAAAGCATACTCAAGAACCGTATTGAAAACGGTAATTTTTGAGTGAAAGGATAATATATGAGAATTGGTCATGGTTACGATGTTCATAAATTTGCAGAGAACAGAAAGCTGATACTCGGCGGAGTAGAAATTCCGTATGAGCTTGGCTTGCTCGGTCACTCAGACGCCGATGTGCTTGTTCATGCAATTATGGACTCGTTGCTCGGTGCTGCGGCTCTCGGCGATATTGGCAAGCATTTTCCCGATACCGATGAAAGGTATAGGGGAGCAGACAGCATTGCTCTGCTCAGAGAGGTTTGCAGAATACTCACCGGAAACGGCTATAAAATCGGCAATATCGACTCAACCGTTATTGCGCAGAAGCCTAAACTTAAAGACTATATAACACAAATGAGGGAGAATATTGCAAATGCCTGCGGTATTGATGTTTCACTTGTGAGTGTTAAGGCGACTACCGAGGAAAATCTCGGCTTTACAGGCAGACTTGAGGGTATTTCCGCTCATGCGGTCTGCATAATTTACAATGAATTAAATTAGGATATTAAGCATACATATTTATCTATGAATGTTTTTATCATACACAAAGAATAATGGAGGCACAAAAAATGAAAAATTGTCCAAGATGTAACGCACAGATGGAAGATAACGCAGTTTTCTGCCAGAATTGCGGTTTCTCAACAGCTCAGCAGCCTGAGCCACAGCCACAACAGCAGCAGTACAATCAGTATGCAGCAGCTCCAATGCCTGCTGTAAATCCTTACGATCACACAGCAGAGTTTTCAGCTGAAGATGTTTCAGAGAACAAACTCCTTGCAGCTGTAATTTATGTTTCAAGCATTCTCGGTATTATTGTTGCACTTATTGCACAGAGCTCAAGAAAGTCTAAGTATCTTGATTTCCATATCAAGCAGGGCCTTAAGTCATTCGTTGTAATGTTCTTCCTCGGCGTAATCGGAGCCGTTTTATCATGGACTTGTATTTTTGCGATTGCGGCAGCTGTTTGTGAGGTTATCGTTCTTGTTTGCAATTATATCTGTCTTTTCAAGTCACTTGCCAACAAGTCAATCGAAATTCCGATTATTCGCAGCCTCGGTTTTCTTAAATGATTTAACTTAAATCATACAAGCCACACCTCGTTCATATTATTGAACGAGGTGTTTTTATATGATAAAAAAGCTATCATTGACATTGGTAATTGCTATTGTATTTACCTCAACACCGCTGTTTTGCGCAGAGGTAAATGCTGTAACGGAAGAAACAGTCACCGCTCCGTCTGCCATACTTATGGAATCTTCATCGGGAAAAGTTTTGTTTGAAAAAAATCCGCACGAACAGCGTCCTTGCGCATCTATCACAAAGGTTATGACCATGCTGCTTGTGTGCGAAGCAATCGACAGCGGAAAGCTGAGTCTTGACGATACAATTACAGCGTCTGCTCACGCAGCGTCAATGGGCGGCAGCGACATATGGCTTGAAGAGGGCGAAACCATGAGCGCAAATGATATGATAAAAGCCACAGTGGTTGCCTCTGCAAATGATGCCGCCGTTGCCCTTGCCGAGCACTTGTGCGGCAGTGAAGAGGTATTTGTGCAAAAAATGAATGAAAAAGCAAATAAGCTTGGAATGAAAGACACCGTATTTAAAAATTGCAACGGTCTTGACGAGGACGGTCACATTACCTCGGCATACGATGTTGCGGTAATGTCACGAGAGCTTATGAAACACGAAATGATATTTGACTATACATCAATTTGGCTCGACAACCTGCGTGACGGAAAAACTCAGATTGTAAATACCAATAAACTTTTAAAGACATATAAAGGCATAACAGGACTTAAAACAGGCACAACAAATGATGCCGGCTGCTGTATGGCGGCATCGGCTACAAGGGGAGATATGAGCCTCGTTGCGGTTGTACTCGGTTGTAATTCAGGCAAAGAAAGATTTTCGGACGCAGCCGCTTTGCTTGATTACGGCTTTGCAAATTTTTCTGTTACTCAGCTGAAAGCTCCCGACGATTTGCCTAAAACAATTAAGGTTGATAACGGTATGCAGAAAAATATAGGAATTGGATGCGACGTAAATTCAAGTATCGTACTTGATAAAAACAGCGGTTCAAAAATAGTTTCAAAAATTGATTTGCCCGAAAGTATAGAAGCGCCTGTTGCAAGCGGACAGAAGTTAGGCACTGTTACATATAGCCTTGACGGAAAAGCCGTAAAAAGCTTTGAAATTACCGCTTTACAGCACGCAGAACAAATTTCTTTTGCCTCCGTTTTCTCGGTTTTATTAAATTCTATAATTTCTTTATAAAATATACAAAATGACCTTGCAAAAAGTCGGGAATTATAGTATAATAAGACAGCAAAGATACTTGTTTCGGTTTATACCGCCTAATTACGCCGTTTTTGGCATTATATCCGGCAGTATTATTCCGAAAGGGAATTTTGGGGGAATTAATAATGGCTACAAAACTTACAGACAAATATTTGAAAGGCTTCGTTAATGAACACGAGTATGACGGTGTGGCTGCCGAAGTTAAGGCTGCTCACAAGGTACTCCATGACGGCACAGGTCTTGGCAATGATTTCCTCGGTTGGCTTAATCTTCCAACTGATTATGATAAAGAGGAATTTGCAAGAATTAAGGCTGCTGCCGAAAAAATCAAAAAGGATTCCGATGTGTTTATCGTAATCGGTATCGGTGGTTCATACCTTGGTGCAAGAGCTGCTATCGAATTTCTTACTTCACAGAACTATAACCTTACTTGTAAGGATACACCACAGATTTACTTTACAGGTAACTCAATCAGCTCATCTGCACTTGCAGAGATTATGGAGCTTTGCGAGGGTAAAGATGTTTCTGTAAATATGATTTCAAAGTCAGGTACTACAACTGAGCCTGCTATCGCTTTCAGAGTATTCCGTGAAATGCTTGAGAAAAAGTATGGCAAAGAGGGCGCAAGAGAGCGTATTTACTGCACAACAGATAAGGCTAAGGGCACACTTAAGGCTCTCGCAGACGAAGAGGGTTACGAAACATTCGTAGTTCCTGATGATGTAGGCGGTCGTTTCTCTGTTCTCACAGCAGTAGGTCTTCTTCCAATCGCTGTTTCAGGTGCAGACATTGACGCACTTATGCAGGGCGCTGCAACAGCTCAGAAAGAATTTGACAATGACGATCTCGCTACTAACGATTGCTACAAGTACGCAGCTCTCCGTAACATTCTTTACCGCAAGGGCAAGACAATGGAGGTTATGGTATCTTACGAGCCTGCTTACACAATGATGTCTGAATGGTTTAAGCAGCTTTTCGCTGAAAGTGAGGGCAAGGATAACAAGGGCATTTTCCCTGCAAGCGTTATCTTCTCAACAGATCTTCACTCACTCGGTCAGTACATTCAGGACGGCAGAAGAACTATGTTTGAAACTGTTGTTCTCTTTGATAAATGCAAAAAAGAAGTTACACTCGGCACAGATCCTACAAATGTTGATGGTCTTAACTTCCTTTCGGGAAAGACAATGGGATATGTAAACCGCAAGGCTTTTGAGGGTACAGTTCTTGCTCATAATGACGGCGGTGTTCCTAACATCGTTCTCAATGTTCCGGAAATGAACGAATCAGAGCTCGGTTATCTTATTTATTTCTTTGAAAAGGCTTGCGCAATTTCAGGCTATATGCTTGGCGTAAATCCATTTAACCAGCCCGGTGTTGAGAGCTACAAGAAGAATATGTTTGCTCTTCTTGGTAAGCCGGGTTATGAGGATCAGAAGGCTGCTCTTGAGGCAAGACTCAAGTAATTTCTTTAGTAAATAAGTTTAATATTCTGGAGGAACTAATATGGTTACTTTACTTATCGGTAAAAAAGGAACAGGCAAAACAAAAAAGCTCATCGCTCTTGCTAACGAGGCAGTTGCTGCTTCAGCAGGCAATGTTGTTGTAATCGAAAAGGGCGCTAAGCTCACATACGATGTAACACACAAGGCAAGACTTATTGATACAGAGCAGTACCTCATTGAGGGTTATGATATGCTTTTTGGCTTTATCAGCGGTATTTGCGCAGGCAACTACGATGTTACAGATATTCTTGTTGACTCTACATTCAAGATTTGCCCAACAGGCGTTGACGGTGTAGAAACTTTCACAAAGAAGTTGCAGGAGCTTTCAGAGGCTTCTTCAACAAACATCGTTCTTCTTATTTCAGCTGAGGAGTCAGAACTTCCTGAGTCTATCAATGCTGTTTGCCAGAAGGTTTAATTAGCTTTTGAGTATTAACGGACTGCTCTCTTTGCAGGGCAGCCCGTTTTTTCTGCGACAGCGGGGGATATTTTCACCTTATTATCACACAAACTATATCTTGCTGTCAGTTTTAGTTTATATTATGTTATTGAGAAACTAAACAGGAAGGACAAACCAATGAATAATAAAAAATTGATTGCAAAATCAGCCCTCGGCGACAAAAAGTCGCTTGATTTTATCTGCGAAAAATACGGAAAGTATGTATATTTTTTCTGTACTACTGTAATTTCAGACAATAAAAAAGCTGAAAATGCCTTTAAAAAATCTTTTAAAGCTATATTTTCGGCAATTTCTAAAAATCCAAATACCGATAATCTTGATGAAATAGTCAAAAGTGAAACCGCAAAGGTGTGCAAGTCTGCAATTTTTGATGAAAATAATCATGAAAACGGCGCAGCTAAAATGCAGCCTTTCGGTGATAAAGACAAAATTCCATCTGCATCTGCAATTACAGCAGAACAGAAAAATATCTTTGTTAATGCTCTCAAATCAATAAATGCCAATCAACGCATTGTTGTTTTGCTCAATTTACTTTGTGATTATAATACTAAGAAAATTGCCGATATTTTAAAAATATCCGAAGATAAAGTTCAAAATTCGCTTGAGTACGGCAGAGAAAATATTAAAAAGCAGCTCAGAACGAGCGACAGCAAGTTTACAAAAAGAGATATAATTTTTCTTATGACTGCCTCGGCAAATATTGTCAAAGAGGCTGCCGCTCAAGCAAAAATTCCCGACTCGATCGACAGTTTTCTTGATGAAATCGTGCTGTCACTTGCCAAACCTCAGAAATCAGACAAAAAGAAAGCGTGGATTGTCATTTCTGCCGTAGCTGTATTTTTGGTTGCTGTTATAGTGGTGTTTGTTATCACTTCCAATAAATCAAACGGCAGTGCGGGTGCGACAAATGATTCTGCCTCTGCAAGCAATGTATCGGCTACAATAGGAGAATCTCAGGCAAAAGGCACTCATCACGCAGAAATTGATATTAAAGACTACGGTGTAATTAAGGTAGAACTTAACGGCGATGTTGCACCTATTACTGTTGCTAACTTCATAAATCTTGCTAACAGCCATTTTTATGACGGTCTTACTTTCCACCGCATTATTGACGGCTTTATGATGCAGGGTGGTGACCCTCTCGGCAACGGTACAGGCGGCTCTGAAAATACAATCAAGGGTGAATTTTCGCAGAACGGCGTAGAAAATAACCTTTCACATACAAGAGGTGCGATTTCTATGGCTCGTTCAACAGATATGGACAGCGCAAGTTCACAGTTCTTTATTGTTCAGTCAGACAGCACATATCTTGACGGTCAGTACGCTTGTTTCGGATATGTAACCGACGGTATGGATATTGTCGATGAAATTTGCAAGAACGCAGTTACAACTGACAGCAACGGTTCTGTTTCAGCAGAAAATCAGCCTGTCATTAACTCAATAACAATTACAGATTAAAACTAAACGGGCTTGATATTCTCAAGTCCGTTTTTTAAAGGAATTATGAATATACAAGGTGGTGAGATTTTGAAAATATTGGTAGATGCAGACGCTTGTCCTGTTGTAAAAATTGTAGAAAAGGTTGCTAAAGAGGTTAGTGCGCCTGTTATTTTGTTCTGCGATACTAACCATATTTTAAAATCAGATTACAGTGAAATTAAAGTAATCGGTGCAGGCGCTGACGCAGTTGACATTGCGCTTGCAAATCTTTGTCAAAGCGGAGATATTGCTGTTACGCAGGATTACGGAGTTGCGGCTCTTGTACTCGGCAAAGGCGGTTACGCAATTCATCAGTCCGGCAGAATTTTTACAAATGATAATATAGACGGACTTTTGATGGAAAGGCACATTAATAAAAAGGCGAGAATGGCATCATCAAAAAATCATCTCAAAGGCCCGAAAAAGCGCACAAAAGAGGATGATTTAAGATTTGAATCAGCTTTTAGGCGGCTTTTATCTGAGATATTGTCGCACGATTTAAAATAAAGAGAGCAAAACAGAAAATATTGTCTTAATTTTCTTTACAAAACAGGCATTTTATAGTATTATTATAGTAATTATATTACACAGTGGGGTGTTAAGTTATGAAACCAAAATACAATAGAATTTTATTAAAACTTTCAGGTGAATCACTTGCAGGCGATCAGAAAACAGGCATTGATTTCGACAAAGTTGTTGAAATATGTAAACCAATCAAAAAATGTGTAGATGCCGGTGTGCAGGTTGGTATCGTAGTAGGCGGCGGTAACTTTTGGAGAGGCAGAAGTTCGGGCGATATGGACAGAACAAGAGCTGACCATATGGGTATGCTCGCTACCGCTATTAATGCACTTGGTGTAGCAGACGCACTTGAGCAGCTCGGCTGCGTTGTCAGAGTTCAGACAGCTATTTCAATGCGTCAGGTTGCAGAGCCATATATCCGCAACAAAGCTATGTGTCATCTCGAATCGGGCAAAGTAGTAATCTTTGGCTGCGGTACAGGTAACCCATTCTTCAGCACAGACACAGCTGCCGCTCTTCGTGCAAACGAAATCGAGGCAGACATTATGATGAAAGCTACTATGGTAGACGGCGTATATGACAGCGACCCTAAAACAAATCCAAACGCAAAGAAATATGATGTTGTATCATTCCATGAGGTTCTCAATAAAGACCTTGCGGTTATGGACAGCACAGCAGCATCACTTTGTAAAGACAACAAACTTCCTGTTCTCGTATTCAGCCTTGAAGACCCGGAGAACATTTATCGTGCAGTATGCGGTGAAAACATCGGTACTGTTGTTGACGCTATTGACTAATAATTTTGTGAATTAACGGAGGAAACAACTATGCAAACACAGATTAAAAAGGCTTCTGACTCAATGGAGAGAAGAGTATCACATATGCAGCAGGAGTTCTCAGAAATCAGAGCCGGCAGAGCTAACCCCGGTGTACTTGATAAGGTAAAGGTTGACTACTACGGTGCGCCTACTCCTGTAAATCAGCTTGCCGCAGTATCTGTAACAGAGGCAAGAACTCTCACCGTTCAGCCTTGGGATATGTCTGTTTTAAGACAGATTGAAAAGGCTATTCTTACATCCGACATCGGTATTAACCCACAGAACGACGGTAAGGTTATCCGCCTTGTATTCCCACCTCTTACAGAGGACAGACGAAAGGAAATCGTAAAGGATATTATGAAGATTTCCGAGGATACAAAGGTACAGGTAAGAAATGTTCGTCGTGACCTTATCGACAAGCTCAAGGCTATGAAAAAGAGCGGTGAGCTTACCGAGGACGATTTAAAGCAGGGCGAAAAGAAAGCGCAGGAGCTTACAGATAAGTATATCAAAAATATAGACACAATTTCAGCTGCAAAGCAGAAAGAAATTTTGGAGATGTAATATGGCTTTTTGGAATTCAAAATCCGAAGAGGCTAAAAATACGGATATAATTTTACCTGAGCACATAGGTATTATAATGGACGGAAACGGCAGATGGGCGAAAAAACGCAGTCTGCCTCGTTCCGTAGGACATCGTGAAGGCGCAAAAACCTTTAGAAAAATCACAAGATATTGCTCGGATATAGGTATAAAATATCTTACGGTTTATGCTTTTTCAACCGAAAATTGGAAACGCCCGCAGGACGAAGTCAGTGCCCTTATGAAACTTTTTAAATCATATCTCAACGAGGCACTTGAGGATTTTAAAGACGACAGTATTGTTGTAAAATTCATTGGTGATAAATCACATTTCAGCGAGGATCTGCAAAATCTTATGATTGAAAACGAAGAAAGCTCAAAAGGCCGTGACGGTATGGTGCTTAATATTGCTATGAATTACGGCAGTCGTGACGAAATTGTGCGTGCCGTTAAAAATATAAGCACAGATGTAAAAAATGGTAAGATTGATGTTGAAAATATTGACGAAGCGCTTTTTTCAAATTATCTTTACACCGCAGGTCAGCCTGATCCCGATTTGATTATCAGACCGAGCGGTGAATACCGAATTTCAAACTTTATGCTATGGCAGGCGGCTTATACAGAGTTTGTCATAATGAATAAGCTATGGCCTGATTTTGAAAAGTCAGACCTCGACGAGGCTATTAATATATACTCACAGCGCAACAGGCGTTTTGGAGGAGTATAAAAAAGCAGGTAGATTAGTTATGAAATCATTAAAAGCAAGACTTCTTACAGCAGTAGTCGGCATTTCCATTATTTTAGTTTTGCTGTTTTTAGGCGAAATTCAGCCGCTTATTATCGCATTTGCCATTGCGGCGGTCACTGCGTTTATGACAGGCGAATATTTACACGCTAACAATTTACTTAAAAAATATTTTATTTCAGTTCCGTGCATACTATTTGCAGCAGTAATCCCCATAGTATTAAATACGGGTTTGGTATATCCGATTATTGCCGTTTTTATGATAGTGGGGTTTGCTATGCTGATATACAATCACAAGCAAATCAATTATCTTGACTTTGCGTATGCGATGTTCGGCACACTTCTTATCACATTCGGAATGAGTGCTTTTTCGGCTCTTTGCCTTAATTGCAAGCCGCTCAGCTTTTATTTTGCTACAATCTTTTCTTTGCCATGGATGGCAGACGCAGGCGGATTTTTCATTGGCGCAAGTTTTGGCAAGCATAAGTTATGCCCGAATGTAAGCCCTAAAAAGACGGTTGAGGGTGCAATAGGCGGAGTGCTCTTTTGCGTGCTCACTGCTGTTGTACTTGGCTTTCTTTTTGCATTTGTTATTGCTCCCGATTATAAATTTAACTTTGCCGCACTCATTATTTTAGGCATTGTGGATGCGGTTGTTTCAATCATCGGAGATCTGAGCTTTTCACTCATAAAGAGAAGTGTAGGTATTAAGGATTACAGTTCAATTTTCCCCGGTCATGGCGGAATGCTTGACAGATTTGACAGTATTATTTTCACTGCCCCTGTTATGCTTGCTGTAAATCACTTTTTATCTTTGGCAACGGTGGTGTAAATTATGATTCAGAATATTTCTATTTTGGGCTCAACGGGGTCTATCGGCACTCAGACGCTTGATGTTGTCGATAAATTGCATCTTAATGTTACTGCTCTTACAGCTAACTCAAATGTAAAACTTATGGAGGAGCAGATACGAAAGTATAAGCCGCAGATTGCCGTACTTTTTGACGAAGAAAAAGCAAAAGAATTACAGCTTGCCGTTAAGGATACCGATACAAAGATTCTCAGCGGTATGGACGGACTTATTTCGGCGGCAACAGAAAAAAGCTCAGAGCTTGTACTTAATTCTGTTGTGGGAATGGTAGGCTTGATGCCTACTATTGCTGCTGCAAATGCTAAAAAAGACATTGCTCTTGCCAACAAAGAAACGCTTGTGGCAGGCGGTCATCTTGTTACCGATGCAGTTAAAGAAAATAATGTAAGACTTTTGCCTGTTGACAGCGAACATTCGGCTATTTTTCAGTGCTTACAGGGCAAACCGAATAACAAAGCGCTTAAAAAGCTGATACTTACCGCATCGGGCGGCCCATTCTTTGGCAAAACAAAAGAGGAACTTAAAAATGTAACGGTAGAGCAGGCGCTTAATCATCCAAATTGGAGCATGGGTGCAAAAATAACCATCGACTCTGCTACAATGATGAACAAGGGACTTGAAATTATAGAGGCAAGCAGACTTTTTGATGTTGAAGGCGACAGAATTGATGTTGTGGTTCATAGAGAGAGTATTATTCATTCGCTTGTTGAGTATGACGACAATTCGGTTATTGCTCAGCTCGGCTTGCCTGATATGCGCATACCTATTCAGTATGCCGTTACATATCCCGACCGTTATGAGTCGCCTGTGGGCGAGCTTAAACTTGCGGATATAGCTAAAATGACATTCTTTGAACCGGATTACAAAACCTTTGAATGTCTTACAGCCTGCAAAAAAGCACTTGATATCGGCGGCACTGCAACAGCGGTTGTAAACGGTGCAAATGAAGAGGCAAACGCTTTATTCCGTAAAGGAAAAATATCTTTCCTTGAAATCGGAAATCTTGTTACGCAGTCGCTTGAGACTGTAAAAACTATAAATCAAAAAAATGTTGAGGATGTTTTGAATGCAGACGCTCTCGCAAGGGAGTTTGTGCGCAAAACGGTAAACAAATAATTGAATTTTGCGGAATTTTTATCTGGAGTTGATTGACCACATATGCAAATATTAGTAACTATTGCTTTGGTAGTAATTGCGGTGCTGCTTTTTGAACTGATTATAGGATTACACGAATTTGGACATTTCATTACAGCAAAGCTTTCGGGAATTAAGGTAAATGAATTTGCACTCGGCATGGGACCAAAGCTGTTTAGTTTTAAAAAGGGCGAAACTCAGTATTCCCTCAGACTTTTCCCGATTGGCGGATATTGTGCAATGGAGGGTGAGGACGAAGAAAGTCCCGAACCCCGTTCCTTTAATAATGCAAAGGTCTGGAAACGAATGATAGTCATTATTGCCGGTGCGGTAATGAATATAATTCTTGGCATAATTTTTTCTTTTATAATGGTCATCCCGCAGGAGGCATATTCCTCTACAACTATTCAGGAATTTTCTCCTCGATCTTACTCTGCAAACTGCGGTTTGCAAGTCGGCGATAAAATCGTAAAGGTAAACGGATACGATATTTTTAACGCAAAAGACCTTTCTTTTTCATTCGCCGGAGTGAATTGCGAAAATGTTGACGGAAAGTCGGTTGCTGTATATAAGCAGGATTGTGCAAATGCAATCTGCACAGAGTACGGCAAAATCGTAAACGAAAAGAATCCTGACGATGACACACTTTTAAAGTTTTACAATGTTACCACAGATGGCTGCACAACAGTAAATAACTCTGCTGATAAGGCTGCGGCGCTTAAGGCGATGAACGATACTGTAAAAAAGCTATACGATATGGCAGGAATTACAGATTACACTCTGCCGACAATTACAGAAAAAGATACTCGTCAGCGCTATACAGCAACAGTAACTGTAATAAGAGATGGCAAGGAAGTTGAGCTTAACGATGTTCAGTTCTTTACCTATTATAAAGATGACGAGGATAAAAATGCAGATAAGCCGTCGGTAGCACTTGACTTTTATGTTGAGCCTATCGACAAAACATTTACTTCTGTAATAAAACAGGGCTTTTCAGAGTCGGTATCAGTTGGCAGAATGGTATGGCAGTCGCTTGTGTGGATTGTTCAGGGCAGATTTGGATTTAAAGATATGTCTGGTCCTGTCGGCATTGCCACTGCGGTAACTCAGGTAGCATCGCAGGGACTTGAAACTAACTTTGGCTCAGCGGTATTTAATATTTTAAATGTAATGACCTTGATTACAATTAACCTCGGTATATTCAATATGCTCCCGTTCCCGGCACTTGACGGCGGAAGATTTTTGCTTTTGCTTATTGAGTGGATATTCAAAAAGCCTATACCGAGAAAAGTTGAAAAATATATCAATGCAGCAGGCTTTGTTATTCTTATGGTGTTTATGATTGTTATAACCTGTAAGGATATCTGGCAGTTATTTACCGGACAGCTTGGTCTGTAACAGGAGGTTTTACCTTGGGAAGTAAAAAACAAGTTAAGGTTGGCAATGTGCTTGTCGGCGGCGGTGCCGAAGTAAGTATTCAGTCAATGCTGAATGTTCCGTCAACCGATATAGAGGGTTCTGTAAGGCAGGCTGTTGAGCTTGAAAAAGCAGGTTGTCAGATTATAAGAGCCGCAATTCCTAACAAAGACGCAGTTAAACTTATTCCGGCACTCAAGCAGACGCTTACTATTCCTGTTGTTGCCGACATACATTTCGATTACAAATTAGCGCTTGAGGCTTGTGCCGCAGGTGTTGATAAAATTCGTATCAATCCCGGCAATATCGGTTCTGATGACAGGGTAAAGGCTGTTGCCGATGCTTGCCGTCAGAGAAATATTCCGATAAGAATCGGTGTAAACTCAGGTTCACTTGAAAAGGAAATTCTTGCAAAGTACGGTCACCCCACACCGCAGGCACTTTGTGACAGTGCGCTGTATCATGCGTCTTTGCTTGAAAAATTTGATTTTAACGATATTGTTCTCTCTATGAAAAGCTCAACCGTTCCGTTTATGGTAAAGGCTTATGAGCTTGCAAACGAACAGTGCGACTATCCGCTACACCTCGGCGTAACCGAGGCAGGCACTGAACGAATGGGCATCATAAAATCAGCCGCAGGTATCGGTTCGCTTTTGCTCCATGGCATAGGCGACACTATCAGAGTTTCTCTTACAGCCGACCCTGTAAAGGAAATTTATGCCGCAAACGATATTTTAAAGGCGCTCGGACTTAAAAAGAGCGGCGTTCAGTTTGTATCTTGCCCGACTTGCGGCAGAACACGAATTGACCTTGTAAAGATTGCAGGCGAGGTTGAAAACCGACTTAAAGACTGTCAAAAAAATATCAAGGTGGCTGTTATGGGCTGTGTTGTAAACGGCCCGGGTGAGGCAAGAGAGGCAGACATCGGCATTGCCGGTGGTGACGGCTGCGGTCTTGTATTCAAAAAAGGCGAAATAATAAGAAAAGTTCCCGAGGAGCAGCTCGTTGACGCTCTTATGGACGAAATCGAAAAATTATAAATCTTAAGGAAGTATATGAAAACACTTGGCGAAGTTTTTAATCCGTATCTTGCGGATAAACCGCTCGCTGATGATATTTCTTCAGCTGAGCTTTTAGAACTTAATATTAATACTAATAATCGCTCTATCGCAATGACCGCCGGTTTCGGCGGTCTTGTGAAGAGGGATAGCCTTTTTACTGCCGAAAAACAAATTTCCAAATCAGAATTAAATCTCGGTTCGGTACGAATCAATCCGATTTTTAGCCCAAACCTTTTTTCAGCAGATTATTTTCCTGAGCTGTATAAGGCGGTTAAGCGTGACATTCCAAGCATTAACGGCACGCTTAACAACGCATTTGTTACCTATGAGGAAGGTAATTTGCAAATCACACTTAATAATGGTGGCAAAAGCCTTTTAGATGCAAAAGGTTTTGATAAGGCACTTAAAAGAATTATTAAAGATGAATTTTCGCTTGAAATCAATATCATTTATACAGGTACGCTTGAGATTGACGGACAGAGCGAAGAATATGTGCAGGCAATGAAAAATGCCGCAGAAAAAATTGAAAGACAAAGGATTGAAGACTCAGTAAACGAAGTTGCAAGCAGTGAGGCTGTAACTAAGGCTGTAAAAGAAAAGAGAAATTCTGATGCAGTGCAGGAAATTGAAGTGCGTGAAGGTAAATTCCTCTTGCCACAGATTGTTGAATCTTCAATCAAGCCGTTTTACGGCAGAACAATTCGAGGTAAAATTGAACCTATAAGCACCATTGTTTCAGATACAGGCAGAATTGTTGTATGGGGCGACATTTTCGACATTGAGAAAAAGGTCACTAAATCGGGCGATAAAAATATTTTTGTTATTGACATTACAGACTACTCAGGCTCAACCTCGGTAAAGGTGTTCGGCACGATAAAAGATACTGCTATTCTCGATAACCTTAAAAAGGGCGACACAATAGTAGTACAGGGCGATGTTGAGTATGATCGCTATGCAGGCGAGCTTATGCTCATAGCAAGATCTATTGCTACTGCCAACAAGGTAAAAGTAGTTGATAAAGCAGAGGAAAAGCGTGTAGAGCTGCATTTGCATACCAATATGTCGCAGATGGACGCAGTAACCTCGGCAGGCGACCTAGTAAAAAGAGCCGCCGATTGGGGACACCCGGCAGTTGCAATCACAGACCACGGTGTTGCACAGGCTTTCCCGGACGCTATGAAAGCTGCCGATAAAATTAATAAGGACGGCGAAAAAATCAAGGTTATTTACGGTACAGAGGCTTACTTTATGGATGACCTTGTAGAGTCCGTTGACGGCGAAAGCGAAGAACCGCTTGACGGTACTTTTATTTGCTTTGATATTGAAACAACAGGACTTTCTGCTAATCGTGACAAAATCACAGAAATCGGCGCTGTAAAGGTTGTAAACGGAGAGATAACCGATACTTTCTCAACCTTTGCAAATCCGGGTATGCCTATTCCTGCTAAGATAACGGAGCTTACCGGCATTACCGATGCAATGGTTAAAGACGCACCGTCACAAAGCGAGGCGGTAACGGCATTTTTGGAGTTTGCAGGCGACAGCGTGCTTGTTGCTCACAATGCACCTTTTGATACCTCGTTCATACGCAAGGCTTGCGAAAATATGAACAGGGAATATAATTACACTTCTATTGATACAGTTGCCATTTCAAGGGCAATTCTTACGGATATTAAAAACTGCAAGCTCGACACAGTTGCAAAGTATTTGCGACTTGGCGACTTTAACCACCATCGTGCAACAGACGATGCCGAAATGCTTGCGAAAATTTTTATAAGTCTTTGCACCCGTTTAAAAGACGATTATAATATTACAAAAACAAGCGAAATCAATACTCAGATTGCCGGCGGCGGTGACTTCAAAAAACTGCCTACTTATCACCAAATAATTCTTGTAAAGAATTTAACGGGTCTTAAAAATTTGTATAAATTGATTTCTTACGCTCATCTCACATATTTTTATAAAAAACCGAGAATACCTAAGAGTGAGCTTATTAAGCACCGTGAGGGACTTATAATCGGTTCGGCTTGCTGTGCCGGTCAGTTGTATCAGGCTATACTTCTCGGAAAGCCGTGGCCTGAAATCAAAGCAATTGCATCATTTTATGACTACCTTGAAATTCAGCCTGCGGGAAACAATAATTTTATGATTCGTGAGGGCAGATTTGCCAACGAAGCCGAACTGCATGAAATTGACAAAACAATAGTAAGGCTCGGCAAAGAGCTCGGCAAGCCTGTTTGTGCTACTTGCGATGTTCATTTTATGGACCCTAAGGACGCAGATTACAGAAAAATTCTTATGGCAGGTCAAGGCTTTAAAGATGCCGAAGACCAAGCTCCGCTTTACCTTAGAACCACAGCGGAAATGCTCAAGGAATTTGAGTACCTCGGCAAAGACAAGGCATATGAAGTGGTTGTAACAAATCCACGCAAAATTGCCGAGATGTGCGAGTCTATAAGACCTATTCCAAAGGGAACTTTTCCGCCTAACATTGAGGGTGCAGAGGAAGAGCTTGTTTCTATTACATGGGAGAGGGCTAAGGAAAAGTACGGCGACCCACTTCCTGAAATAGTTAAGGCTCGACTTGACAAGGAATTAAATTCAATTACAACTTACGGATTCTCCGTACTTTATATGACCGCTCAGAAACTTGTTGCCGACAGCGAGGCGCATGGATACCTTGTAGGTTCACGAGGTTCGGTAGGTTCGTCATTCGTAGCTACAATGTCGGGCATTTCTGAGGTTAATCCGCTTTGTCCGCATTATATTTGTCCAAAATGTAAGCACAGCGAATTCATTACAGACGGCAGTTACGGCTCGGGATTTGATATGCCGCCAAAGAATTGTCCTGAATGCGGCACGCTTATGGATCAGGACGGACACGAAATTCCGTTTGAAACATTCCTTGGATTTAAAGGCGACAAAGTGCCTGATATTGACCTTAATTTCAGCGGTGAGTATCAGTCAAAATCGCACAGATACACTGAGGAACTGTTCGGTAAAAACAATGTGTTTAAGGCGGGTACTATTTCTACCGTTGCGGAAAAAACCGCTATCGGCTATGTAAAGGGTTATGCCAACGATAAGGGTATGATTCTTCATAAGGCTGAAATCAAGCGACTTGCTCTCGGCTGTACGGGCGTTAAGCGTACAACGGGTCAGCACCCGGGCGGTATGGTTGTTGTACCGAGAACAAGCGAAGTTTACGACTTCTGTCCTGTTCAGCACCCTGCAAACGATATGAAGTCGGACAACATTACCACACACTTTGACTTCCATTCTATTCACGATACTATTACAAAGCTTGATGAGCTCGGACACGATGTTCCGACCATTTATCACTATCTTGAGCTTTACACAGGTATTCCTGTAATGAAAGTATCTATGAGTGACCCTGAGGTAATGAGCCTGTTTACTTCCACTAAGGCTCTCGGAGTTACTCCCGAAGATATTGATTCCGAAACCGGTACATTCAGCCTGCCTGAGTGTGGTACTTCATTTGTACGAGGAATGTTGGTTGAGGCTAAGCCAAAGACATTTACCGACCTTTTGCAGATTGCCGGTCTGTCACATGGTACAGGAGTATGGCTCGGTAATGCGCAGGAGCTTATCCACAATAAAACCTGCGACATTTCAAGCGTTATCGGTACTCGAGATTCCATTATGACATATCTTATGCATAAAGGTCTTGAGCCCGGTATGGCATTTAAAATAATGGAAATTGTCCGTAAGGGCAACGCAACCAAACTTCTTACCGAAGAACATTTCAAAGCAATGAGAGATAACAATGTGCCCGAGTGGTACATTGATTCCTGTATGAAAATTCAATATATGTTCCCTAAGGCGCACGCCGCCGCGTATATGATTTCTACTCTGCGACTTGGTTGGTACAAGGTGCATAAGCCGGTTGAATACTATGCCGCATATTTTACCGTACGAAGTGAAAACCTTGACGGTGTAGTGCTTATGCAGGGTCATCAGGCTGTAAAAAACAGAATGAAACTTATTAAGCAAAAGCAAAGCGCCCACGAATCGTCTACAAAAGAAGATCAGGAGTACGCTACACTTCAGATTGTAAATGAAATGCTTGCAAGAAAAATTGAAGTTCTGCCTGTTGACATTTACAAATCGGAGGCAAAAATGTTCAAGGTAGAGGACGGCAAAATAAGACTTCCGTTCTCAACAATTCCGGGACTTGGCGAAAGTGCCGCAATATCTCTTGCGGAATCGGGAAAGGTAAATACATACCTTTCCATTGAAGAAATGCAGGCTAAAACAAAGGTTTCCAAGTCTATTATTGAGTCATTAAAGAATATAGGCGCACTTGAGGGACTTCCGGAAAGCTCACAGATGTCATTGTTTTAAGGAGTGGCGTAATAAATGAAAAAACTTTTTACATTAAAAAATGTACTGATTTGTATTCTCTTTACAATATTTTTACTGTTTGTAAAGGATAATTTCAGTGTGGTATGGAACGCAATCTGTCTGGTTGCGTCTATTATGACTCCGTTTGTAATCGGATTTTTGTTTGCTTATATACTCAATTTTCCTTACAAATTCTTTTACAATAAAGCATTCAAGTTTCTCAAAGGCAAAAAGCCGTTTTTAGAAAATATGCGCAAGCCTTTGGCTATAATTTGCACATATGCCTCGGTTGTGGCAGTGCTCGGATTTTTGATAGCTATTCTTGTTCCGCAGATTGCCGACAACATTGCAAGTCTTGTTGAACGAGTGCCTGCATATATTGATTCCATTTACAAATGGCTTGCAAGTATGGCTGAGTGGCTTAACCATAACTATAATGCAAACATTGATATTGACGCTTCATTTGCTCAGCTCGGACAGGAGATTATCAAGAACCTTAACGGCGCTACAATCGCAAATATGTCAAAGAATTTCTTGTTCGACACTCTTATGCCAATGATTACAAGTACAACTGCCGGTATTTACAACTTTGTTATGGGCATTGTAATTTCTGTTTACTTTCTTTCGGCAAAAGAAATGCTTTGCAGACAGGTAAAGCGAATGGCTGTTGCGTTTATTCCTATTAAATATTTACCAAAGGTTTACGAAGTGGTTGATATTACCGATACCAAATGCGGTAGATTTCTTGTCGGAGATATTATTGACGCTGCCTTTATCGGTGTGCTTGTATTTATTACAATGTCAATCTTCCAGCTGCCATACGCAGCCTTGATTGCAGTTCTCATAGGCGTTACAAATATTATTCCGTTCTTTGGCCCGTTTATCGGCGCAATTCCAAGTGCGATTATCCTCTTCCTTGAAAGCCCATGGGATATGTTCATATTCATTGCAATAGTATTTGTTATTCAGCAGCTTGACGGCAACCTTTTCAAGCCGAAGATTATTGGCAGTCAGGTAGGACTTTCGAGTTTCTGGGTACTTTTCAGCGTTATCGTCGGCGGAAGTTTATTCGGTATGGTAGGCTTTATTTTAGGTACTCCTATATATGCGGTAATTTATACGCTGATCGGCAAAAGAGTTAAAAACGCTATTGACAACAAAGGCAAAATCGCTCAGGAGGCACTTGACTTTGAGGTGCTGAATTATGTAAAGATTGCCACAGAACAAAAGAAGATAAGAGAAGAAAAGGAAAACGCTCAAAAGGAAAAGCTTTTGAAGTTTATCAAACCCGATAAACATACAAATTCCGAAAGCGATGACGATAATAAAGACGACAAAGAATAATATTTATTTTGCAGAGCAGTAAAATTGTTTGCTGCTCTGTAATTAAAAATATTTTTGTTAAAAAATTGACAAGTACATTTTTATATGTTATTATATTAGCATATTAGCACGCTAAAGCGTTTTGTAAAGAGGTTTTTATGAAAAAGAATTTAAAAATTACCCCCGAAGGAATGAAAGACTTTCTTTTTGCCGAGTGTTCAGCAATGGATGATGTCTGCGGCAAAATAGAAAAGGTATTTACAAAGGGTGGTTTTAAGAAAGTAATCACACCGGGCATTGAATTTTACGATATTTTTTCAATGGAATGCAGCGGAATTGACCAGCAGTCAATGTTTAAATCAGTTGACAACAAAGGCAGACTTCTTGTTATGCGTCCCGATTCAACACTTCCGATTGCAAGAATGGTGTCGTCAAGACTTAAAAACAGCATTATGCCTGTAAGACTTTACTATAAGCAGGCAGTTTACAGAAATAACCCAACTCTTATGGGCAGAAGAAATGAATTTATGCAGATGGGCGTTGAATTGCTCGGTGTAAAGGGCAAGAGGGCAGACCTTGAGGTGCTTTCTACCGCTATCAGAGCTATTATGAGCGTTGCCGATGATTTCAGAATTGAACTCGGTCACGCACAGGTATTTAACGCACTTATCAGTGAAATAGATATTGACGAGGATTTCAAAGAGAAAATCAGAGTTACCATTGAGGGCAAAAACTATTCTGCTCTTAATAACCTGCTTGATAAACTTGAGCCTTGCAAGGCTGTAACCGCTATCAGAAGTTTGCCTTCGCTCTTTGGCGGTGACGAAGTGTTTGACAAGGCAACGGAGCTTTGCAGCGGCACAAAGGCTGTTGACGCACTTAATTATTTACATACACTCTACGATTCGCTTAAAACTCTCGGACTTGGGGACAAACTCATTGTTGACCTCGGTCTTGTGCAGAGAAACGATTATTACACAGGTTTTGTTTTCTGCGGATATATTTCAGGCATAGGTGACGCAGTTCTTTCGGGCGGCAGATATGACGATCTTCTTTCTGAATTTGACGCTCCTATGGGCGCAGCAGGCTTTGCTATTGACACAGACGCAATCACAGAAAAATTGCTTTCCGATAAAAATACAAGCTACACAGATGTGCCCGATATTCTCGTTTATGCAAATGACGGCGCAGAGATTGAGGCAATCAATGCCGTTGCCGATATGCAGAGAAACGGAATTAATGCCCGTTTCTGCGTGCTCGAAACTCTTGAAGAGGCAAAGGCTTTTGCAGAAAAAATGGGTATAGAAAAAGTACAGATTATCGGCTGAGTGTGAAAGGATTTTCTAAATGAAACCATTAAGAATAGCTCTTACAAAGGGCAGACTTGAGAAAACAACTATTGAGCTTTTTCAAAAAATCGGTTACAACTGCGACGAGGTTATCAATAAAGGCAGAAGACTTATTCTTCCGATTGGTGACAATGATTTTGAAGTTGTGCTTGCAAAGGCGGCCGATGTTATTACATATGTTGAGCATGGTGTGTGCGACCTCGGTGTTGTAGGTAAAGACACCATTCTCGAAAACGGCAATTCTTTTTATGAATTGCTCGACTTAGGTTTCGGCAAATGCAGATTTGCCCTTGCTACTAAAAAAGGCACAGATTTTTACAGCGGCTACAACACAAAGACTATTGCAACTAAATATCCGAATGTAACTCGTGCGTTTTTTGACGATAAAAATATGGATGTCAGAATTATTAAAATTGAAGGCTCGGTAGAGCTTGCTCCGCTTGTGGGACTTTCTGACGGCATTGTAGATATTGTAGAAACCGGCTCAACACTAAAGGCAAACGGACTTGAGGTTATTGAGTGGGTAACTGAAATTTCGGCAAGACTGATTGCAAACACAGCAAGCCTTAAACTTCGCAAGGCTGAAATTGAAGAACTTCAAAAGAAACTGGAGGCTGTAACAAAATGATTACTACTGTAATTGCTGACGGCAAAAAGGAATATGATTTTATAGAATTGCTCAAGAGCAGAGCACAAAACTCGGACAAGAATGTTATTCCGATTGTGTCTGAAATCATTGAAAATGTTAAGACAAACGGCGACAAGGCGGTATATGACTACACCGTTAAATTTGACGGCAAAGCACCTGAAAAGGCAGAGATTTCCGCTGATGAAATAGATGCTGTAATTTCCGAGTGCGATCCTAAATACATTGAAACCGTAAGAAGAGCGGCTAAAAATATTGAGGACTTCCACAAGCGCCAGGTTCAGCAGAGCTGGCTTACTACCAAGAAAAACGGCGTTATTATGGGACAGCGTATCAGAGGCTTAAAGCGTGTGGGTATTTATGTGCCGGGCGGCACAGCTGCGTATCCGTCATCTGTACTTATGAATGCAATTCCTGCGAAAATTGCAGGCGTTGAGGAAATTGTAATGTGCACACCTCCTATGAAGAACGGTAAGCCTAACCCAAATATTCTTGCTGCCGCTAAACTTGCAGGTGTTGACAGAATTTTCCTTATGGGCGGCGCACAGGCTATTGCCGCTATGGCATACGGCACAGAGAGCGTGCCAAAGGTTGACAAGATTGTAGGACCGGGCAATATTTTCGTTGCCACAGCCAAAAAACTCTTATACGGCACAGTTGATATTGATATGATTGCAGGCCCGAGTGAAATTCTCATTATTGCCGACAAATCCGCTAATCCAAAGTTCCTTGCCGCCGACCTTATGAGTCAGGCAGAGCACGACAAACTCGCCTCTGCAATTCTCCTTACTGACTGCGAGGAACTTGCTAATCAAACAGTAAAAGAACTTGAAAGACAGGTTCAGTCCCTTTCAAGAAATGAAATTATAAATTCTTCACTTGACAATTTCGGTGCGATTATCGTGTGCAGTGATATGAAACAGGCTGTACTCTTTGCAAATGAGCTTGCTCCCGAACACCTTGAAGTATGCTGTGAAAATCCTATGGAATATGTAGGCAAACTCGACAACGCAGGTTCGGTATTCCTCGGCAACTATTCACCTGAACCTCTCGGCGACTATTTTGCAGGTCCTAACCATGTTCTTCCTACAAGCGGTACAGCAAGATTTTTCTCACCGCTCTCGGTTGACAGCTTTGTAAAGAAATCAAGCTTTATCTGCTATACAGAGGAGGCTCTGAGAAACGATGCCCAAGATGTAGTGCGTTTTGCAGACACTGAGGGACTTACAGCACACGCAAATTCAATTAAAGTCAGATTTGACGACATTGATTTTGAATAACGGAAATTATTAAAATTTTGTAATATTTATTGTAAATCATCTTTAAAAAGGATATAATCATATAGATTGAGCAATTCGGTTCAACTTTACAACTTATTTGAGGTGAGAAAATGCGCCAGACAGAAATCAGCCGTAAAACAAAAGAAACAGATATAAATCTTTCTCTTTGTCTTGAGGGCGGAGATAATTCTATTGACACAGGAATTGGATTTTTTGACCATATGCTAAATTCCTTTGCTACACACGCAGGCTTTGGCTTGAAACTAACGGTCAAGGGCGATTTGTATGTTGACGAGCATCATACAGTTGAGGATACGGGTATAGTCCTCGGCAAGGCATTTTCTCAAATTTTAGCGGATAAGTCTTCAATCGACCGCTTTGGCAGTTTTTATGTACCGATGGACGAGGCGCTTGCGTTTGCCTCTGTCGATATAAGCGGCAGACCTTTCCTTGTCTTTGACGCAGAATTTCCGCAGGAAATGTGCGGAGCTTATAATTGCGCAATGACGGTTGAATTTATGAGAGCGCTTGCTTACAATGCAGGCATTACTCTGCATATTAAGTCTTTGTACGGAGATAACTCTCACCATATTACAGAAGCAATTTATAAAGCGGTTGCTCACGCATTAAGACTTGCTGTAAAGGAAAATACCTCAAATAAGCCTCTTTCCACTAAAGGAGTGTTATAAATGATTATTTTACCTGCAATAGATATTAAAGACGGTAACTGCGTAAGACTTTTTAAAGGTGATTACTCAACAGTAGAAAAGGTGTGCGACACACCATATAAGGCTGCCGAGCTTTTTAAGGCGGCAGGCGCACAGTATATGCACATGGTAGACCTTGACGGCGCAAAAGACGCAACTCTTGCAAATGCCGACCTGATTATAGATGTGGCAAAGCAGAGTGGACTTAAAGTAGAAGTCGGCGGCGGCATTCGTGATATGGGTGCTATTGAGCATTATTTAAGCAACGGCATAGATAAGGTTATCTTAGGCTCTGCCGCTGTAAAAAATCCTGATTTTGTAATTGAGGCTGTAAAGGCTTTCGGCGACAAAATTGTGGTTGGCATTGATGCTAAAAACGGTATGGTTTGTGCCGAGGGTTGGATTGATGAATCAGAAATCAATTACATAGAGCTTGCAAAGCGTATGGAGGATATTGGCGTTGGTCAGATTGTGTTTACCGATATTGACCAGGACGGTACACTTGCAGGCCCTAATTTAAAGCAGCTTGACGACCTTGTTCACGAGGTAAACTGCCGAGTAGTAGCAAGCGGCGGTGTGTCTGTTCTTAAAGACATTATAAACCTTGCGGAACTTGATGTTTACGGCGCAATCTGCGGCAAGGCTATCTACACAGGCAACCTCGATTTAAAACAGGCGATTGAAATTACAAGCAAGATTTAAGGAAAACACTATGGAAAAAAATATTGATTTTGATAAATTTTTTGTAAAATCAGACTTAATTCCTGCAATTATACAGGAAAAGTCAACAGGCGAAGTCCTTATGCTTGCCTATATGAATAAAGAGAGTATGAAAAAGACCTTTGAAACAGGCTACACATGGTTTTGGTCAAGAAGTCGTCAGGAGCTTTGGAACAAGGGCGCTACATCGGGACATCTTCAAAAGGTTATTGAAATTTTCGGAGATTGTGACGACGATACTTTGCTTATTACGGTTGAGCAGACAGGCGCAGCTTGTCACACAGGTAATCATTCCTGTTTTTATACACAATTAAAATAATATATAAAGGGTGAATACAAGTGAACGAGAATGAAATTCTTTCAGCACTTTATCAGACAGTAGTAAACAGACGAGATAATCCAAAGGAAGGTTCTTATACCTGCTATCTGCTTGACAAGGGAATTGACAAAATTCTTAAAAAAGTAGGCGAGGAGTGCAGTGAAACAATTATTGCCGCAAAGAACGGCGACAACAGCGAAACTGTATATGAGATTGCAGACCTTATTTATCATCTTACTGTTATGATGGTTGCACAGGACATTCCGCTTGAAGATGTGCTCAAAGAGCTTGACAAGCGCAGCGAAAAAACAGGCAACTTAAAGAAGTTCCACACTGTTGACAAAAATTCTTGACAAAACAAAACCCTATGGCAAATGTCATAGGGTTTAAAAATGTGTAAATTTTATTTATGCGGCAACCATATATTTTGAAAGTGCATTTGTAAAATTTTCAGACGGTTCTGAGTTTAGCACAAGTTCAACAGGCTTGTTAATATCTAACGAGAAAAATCCCATAATAGAGTGTCCGTCAATGGCGACATCGCCGTTTTTAATCATTATAGTTTCGTGGGGAAATTTTGTAAAAATTTCAAATACATCCATAATTTCTTTTTGATTTGTAATTGTAATCGGAATATTAAACATCTTATCTCTCCTCGTTAAAATAATAACAGCACTATAATACCATTTTTTTGACATTTATTCAATAACAAAATAAGCAATATTTTAAAATCCACATATTATACGAAAAAAAGGAAAAAGAGTATGAATTTTAATATAATTACCCTCGGTTGTAAAGTAAATCAATATGAATCACAGGCTATGCGTGAAGACTTATTAAAAAACGGCTTTGAACTTGCCGAGCCTAACACACCTGCCGATATAACGGTAGTAAACAGCTGCACAGTTACCTCTGTAAGTGACGCTAAAAACCGTAAACTCATCAATAAAATTCGCCGAGAAAATCCCGACGGAATTATTGTGCTCACAGGCTGTATGCCACAGGCTTTTCCCGATAAGCAAGAAAATTTTGAAAATTGCGACATCGTGCTCGGCAACGCAAAAAGGGCAGAGCTTGTTCCTGCAATTTGTGAATATGTAGAAAATCATATGAAAAATGTTTTTATATCTCCCCACCCTGTGAAAAACGAGAAATTCGAGGATTTATCTATATCTTCGCTCGGCGAGCACACAAGAGCTTTTATCAAAATTGAGGACGGCTGCAACCGTTTTTGCTCATACTGCATTATTCCGTATGCAAGGGGCAGAGTTCGCTCAAAGAGCATTGAGGCGCTCAAGGCTGAAGTAAAAAGAATTGCCGATAACGGCTATCGTGAGGTTGTGCTTGTAGGTATCAATCTTTCCGCATACGGTCAGGACGAGGGACTTAACCTTGCCGATGCCGTAGAATGTGTGTGCGCACAAGAGGGAATTGAGCGTGTCAGACTTGGTTCTGTTGAGCCGGAGCAAATGGACGAACCGATGATAAAAAGGCTTGCCGCTCAGCCAAAATTCTGCCCGCAGTTCCACCTTTCACTTCAGAGCGGTTGTGACAACACATTAAAAGCAATGAACAGACATTACGATACCGCCGAGTACAGCAAGATTGTATCTAATATCAGGAAAACCTTTGACAATTCCACTATTACCACCGATGTTATGGTTGGATTTGCAGGGGAAACCGAAGAAGATTTTAAAGCGTCTATGGATTTTGTAAAGCAGACAGGTTTTGCAAAGGTTCATGTATTCCCGTATTCAAGACGAAAAGGCACTGTTGCCGATAAAGCGCCAAATCAAATTGCGCCTAATATCAAGGAGCAGAGAGCCAAAGAAATGGGCGAGCTTGTAGCAAAATCAAGAGCCGAATTTTTGAAAACTCAGGTCGGAATGACCGAGTCGGTACTCATAGAGCGCCTGCGCCATGGCTACCTTGAGGGTTACACAAAAAACTACACACCTGTTCATATTATATCCGATGACGAAAACCTTTGCGGTCAGATTGTAAATGTAAAAATCACATCTGCCGAAGATGATTTCTGCGTTGGCACAATAGCTTAACTTACGCTTTCGCTGTTTTTAATGGCATTTGTAAGATTAGCAATTTCCGTACTTGCGTTTTCATCTTCAAGAGCTGAATATGAATAAAGCATTATTCCGCTTACTTTTTCGTTTTGCATAGCAATCTTATATTCCTTACTAAGCACATTGTCGCTGTAAAGCCAAGTGCCCTCGTCAGAATCGGTGTTTGCTTTGTAGCCTGCCAAGCCTACATACAGCTTAACATTTTTATTTATATCAAGACTTGCCCAGCTGTTGAGCGAATTTTCAAAGGTGAGCGCAGGATTTTCAAGGCTGTAATAAAGCTGAGGACATATGTAGTCCACAAAGCCTTTACAAATGCACCAGCTTTTTACATCGGCGTAAATCTTTGCGTTGTTGTCAATATTGCCTTGCGGAGAAATGCCGAAATCAACATCATTGCTGATTTTATGTATTGCCCTGTAAGTATCGCAAATCAGCGTGTTTACATTGGCAAGCCGCCAATTGTCAATTGACATACAGTTCATTGCACCCACAGTGTCCACATATTCGGCATATTCTTCATCGTCAAATTCACTGTCTTGCGTGGGATAAAAATAATCGTCAAACTGTATTCCGTCAACATCGTAGTTCTTTACGATTTCGGTTACACCGTCGATTATAAGGTTTCGTGCCATTTTGTTTGCGGGATTTAAAAAAATTCCGTTTTCGGTTTCTTCGCCTATTTCGTTGTCAATCACATACGGATTGGTTTCACTCAAGGCTTGCGGAGTGCTGTCTGTGCTAATTCTGTACGGGTTCACCCATGCGTGAATATCAAGGTCAAGCTGTGAACAGACCTCGCACATTACCTCAAGTGCGTCATAACCCGGATTTACTCCCTGTTCGCCGCTCAAAATGTGCGAATAAGGGAAAAACTTTGAATCGTACAGTGCGTCACAAAACGGACGGACTTGTACTATAAGCGTGTTAAATCCTCCATTCTTGCTGTTGATTGCTATATTTTTAAATTTTTCTCTGAATGTGGCTTCACTTTTGTCCGTTTCGTTCTGCATATCAAGTTCTATGTAAGACACCCACACGCCACGCATTTCTTTTATCGAGCGTTCATTTTGCTCAACTTTGGCATTGTCATTTGTTGCTGTATCAATCGTTGAGGTTGATACAGGCTTAACTTCGCCGTTTTCGGAATATGCCCTTGCAGCAAGCGCTGTTACAAGCAGTACGGCTGATAAAATTACAGGCGCAAATTTTTTTACTGACATTAAAATCCTTCCTTTGAGGTGAAATATGGAGATTTATTCACAATTAACGGTGGTTTATCTTGTACTTATAAACCTTATATCAATAATTGTAACAATATCAGATAAAGTTAAAGCAATTAAAAGAAAGTGGCGAGTACCCGAAAGCACCCTGCTTTTGCTTTCAGCGCTCGGCGGCAGTGTGTCTATGTATATAACTATGCTGATTATCCGCCACAAAACCAAACATCCGAAATTTATGATTGGTATTCCTGTAATTTTTGCACTTCAATGTATTTTAGTATTTCTGATATGGAGATATATTTATGTCTGATAAGCTGATTTTTACTGTTCCAACCGAATATAACGGGGTGAATGCCCTTAGCTTTCTGCGCTCGTTCTGCGGACTTTCATCAAGAATGATAACACGATTAAAGCGTGAAAAAGACGGTATTTTGATGGACGGAAAAATTTTGCGTACGATAGATACTGTGTCGGCAGGAAAAACTGTAGAAATCAGTCTGCCCGATGAAAAAATCGGTATTGAGCCTGTCGAGGGCGAACTTGACATTTTGTATGAAGACGACTATATTTTAATTGTAAACAAGCCGTATTCAATGCCTGTTCACCCTGTAAAACAGCACCAAAGCGACACACTTGCCAATCTTGTGGCATTTTATGCGCAGAGCAAAGGTAAGGAATTTACTTTTCGTGCAATCAACAGGCTCGACAAGGATACTTCCGGTATAGTTTTTATTGCCAAAGACCGATACACGGCAAATGCTGTAAAATTTGCTCTTAATAAAACATATATTGCAGTCTGCTCGGGAATTATAAATGAAAACGGCACTGTAAATGCACCGATTGCGTTAAAAAAAGACTCCAAAATGGTGCGAGAGGTCACATCAGACGGCGCACCGTCCGTTACGCATTACAAAGTCCTTGTAAAGGGCGAAGACTGCACGCTGGTAAGTCTTGTGCTTGAAACAGGCAGAACGCATCAGATTCGCTGTCATATGGCATATTTAGGACATCCGCTTGAGGGCGATGATTTGTACGGAGGCAGACTTGATAAAATCCAAAGGCAGGCTTTGCACTGCGGTAAACTTGATTTTGTGCACCCGATAACAAAACAGCCGATTACTGTCACTGCGCCGATTCCCGATGATATGAAAAATATTTCTCAGGAAATAAAATCTGTGATTGAGCAAGGCTCTTTTTTATAAAGTGTCTGCATCGGTCGGCAGGTAGTTGTAAACTTCTTTGTATGACTCAAGCTGTGCCTCGTTTTCGGGCTTGCTTGGAATAAGTCCCGTACAGTCGTAGGTTGAGTAGGCGTTCGCCATTTGGTCAAGACAGCGGTCAAGATTTTTATTTGCGTTTGCAAATTCATTTTCTTTTGCCGCATTAGTTGTTTTATTTTTACTTTTCATAAAATCACCCCATAGTTATTATTTTACGCAATACCGTAATAATTCGGTGATATTTTTAATCTTGCCGGTAAAATGTCGCAAAGCGACAAAAGGTTAGCCGTTTACGCAGAAAAAACTGTAAGTGCTAATTATATAGTATAAACCATAATATCTAAAAACATAACCTGTGTGAACAAGTATTTACACGATGCTTTACACACAGCTTTTCTTAAAAGAGAAGTTAGCCAAATCTAACTTAATGAAAATAACTTTAAAAAAAGTTAAGAAAATTATTAAAGTTACAAATTTATCGAAAAACGAGTTTAAGAAGATTGGCTTGGCTTATGCTGTGTTTACCCGACCGATGATTGCGGAGTTATAAAATTACAATTGGATAATTTACAACTCGGGTTTGCTATGATATAATTTTATTAACTGATTTTTTGTATTATTTTGCAGGGTACGGTGATAAAATGAAAAAAATCGCAGTCGGAATACTTGCTCATGTTGACTCGGGTAAAACCACGCTTTCCGAGGCGCTTATGTACTGCTCGGGAAATATAACCAAGCTCGGCAGGGTAGACCATAGAGATTCTTTTCTCGACACATTTTCTCTTGAGCGTGACAGAGGAATTACTATTTTTTCAAAGCAGGCGGTAATGAAGTACAACAATACGGATTTCACATTGCTCGACACCCCCGGACATATTGATTTTTCGGCAGAAGCAGAGCGTACTTTGCAGGTGCTTGATTATGCAATTCTTGTAATCAGCGGCACAAACGGAGTTCAGAGCCACACAGCAACACTTTGGAAGCTTTTGAAAAGATACAATGTGCCTTGCTTTATATTTGTAAATAAAATGGATCTTGACGGTGCAGACAAGCTTGCAATTATGGCACAGCTTAGAACAAATCTTGACGAAAACTGCGTTGACTTTACATATCAAAACACAGATTCTTTTCGTGAAAATGTAGCTGTTTGTGACGAGCAAATGCTTGAGAAATATTACGAAACCGAAAGTATTGAAAAAGCTGATATTATCAGAGCGATTAAGGAGCGAAAGCTTTTTCCCTGTATGTTCGGCTCGGCGCTTAAGCTTGACGGTGTGCGTGAGTTTCTCGCTTTGCTTGACGAATACACACAAATGCCCGACTATCCGAGTGAGTTTGGCGCAAAAGTCTTTAAAATTGCCAACGATAATCAAGGCAACCGACTTACTTTTATGAAAGTGACGGGCGGAAGTTTAAAGGTGCGTGAAGTGCTGATTAGCGATAAAAACAAAAACAGCGAAAAGGTGAATAGAATAAGAGTGTATTCGGGTGAAAAATTCACTGCGATTGACGAGGCGGCGGCAGGTACTGTCTGCGCAGTAACAGGCATTACTTTTGCAAAATCAGGCGATGGACTCGGTATAGAAAGCGATTCCGATTTGCCAATGCTTGAACCTGTACTCACATACAAGGTTGACCTTACAGACGGAACAGACCCACACACTGCACTTGCAAAATTTAAAATTTTGGAGAATGAAGATCCACAGCTTAATGTGGTGTGGAACAGTAGGCTTGCTGAAATTCATATTCAGCTTATGGGCGAAATTCAGCTTGAAGTGCTTAAAAGTATAATTTACGAACGCTTTGGTATGAAGGTTGAATTCAGCACGGGAAGTATTATTTATAAAGAAACCGTTGAAAATACCGTTGAGGGAGTAGGCCATTTTGAACCGCTCAAGCACTATGCGGAGGTTCATCTGCTGATAAAACCGCTTAAGCGTGGCAGTGGAATTATCATTAATTCACGCTGTAAAGAAGATTTGCTTGACCGTAATTGGCAAAGGCTTATTCTTACTCATCTGCACGAAAAAACGCACATCGGAGTGTTGACAGGTTCACCGATTACTGATGTTGAAATTACGCTTGTATCGGGCAAAGCGCACGCAAAGCATACCGAGGGCGGAGATTTCAGACAGGCAACTTACAGAGCTGTAAGACAAGGCTTGCGCTCGGCAAAAAGCGTTTTGCTTGAACCCGTTTATGAATTTACGCTTGAAGTTCCCAATGAAAACATCGGCAGGGCAATGACGGATATTCAGCGTATGAACGGTACATTTTCATCACCGGAAAGCAGGGGAGATGTTACGGTTTTGAGCGGCACCTGCCCTGTTTCGGAAATGGGAAGTTACACAAAAGAGGTTATGCAATACACTCACGGCAATGGCAAACTTGCGTGTATTTTAAAGGGATATGAGCCGTGTCACAATGCAGAAGAAGTTATTGAAGGTATCGGTTATGACTGCGATGCCGACTTGGAAAATCCTTGCGGCTCTGTCTTTTGCTCGCACGGTGCAGGTTACAATGTGCCGTGGAATGAAGTTGCACAGCATATGCATTTGCCGAGTATTCTTGAACCCGTTAAGGAGGACAGCGTAAGTACAAACAGCAAAAACGCCTTTGAAAAATGCAAGAATCAGGACGATGTTTTCGCACTTGACAAGGAGCTTATGCAAATTTTTGAACAAACCTACGGCCCAATTACTCATAAAAAAGCACCCGAAAAGCGAAAGGTTACTGCGGTTTCCGCAATAAATAAGGCGGCTGAAAAATTAATGAAAAATCCGCAGTACAACGGCACGGAATATTTGCTTGTAGACGGATACAATGTGATTTTTGCATGGGAACACCTCAAAGAACTTACCGAAAGGAGCTTAGACGGAGCAAGGCAGGTACTTATAAATATATTGTGCAACTATCAGGGTTACAGCAAGTGCAATTTGATTCTTGTATTTGACGCCTATCGTGTTAAAGGGCAGTACAGAGAAGTTGAAACCGTAAACGGCATAAGCATTGTTTACACCAAAGAGGCTGAAACCGCCGATATGTATATTGAAAAAGTAACGCATAAGCTTGCTAAAAATAACCGAGTTCGAGTAGTAACCTCAGATGCGCTTGAACAAATGATTATACTCGGAAACGGTGCTTTGCGTGTGCCATCGCTTGCGTTTCTTGAAGAGGTAAGGCAAGCCGAAGAAGAAATCAGAAATATTATTAATAATAAAGATTAAAAAGCAGTCGGCAGATTTTGTGATTCTGTCGGCTGTTTTTTGTAAAATATTGACAAGAAAAGGCGGCGAATATATAATTAAATTACTGTAATTACTTTAAATTTTTGAGGTGATAATATGGAATTTTTATGTGATACTAATTATATATTGCTCCCTGCCAGCGACAACGCTCAAAATAAAAGATTGTATTTTTATATAGATAATGAGCTTGTCTATGATTTAGTCGTTAGACTTGATAACAATACACCCGACTATAAATTTCCTGTTGATTTAAAAAGATTTAAAGGTAAAAAAATAAAAATCACTTCGTCACCGATTGTCGATATTTGCTTTGATAAAGCCGAAGAAATCAGCTTTGAATATGACGGCAAATACAGACCGCTGGTGCATTTTACAGCCGCCAAGGGTTGGATAAATGACCCGAACGGACTTGTGTATGCAAACGGAAAATATCTAATGTATTTTCAGCACAATCCGGTTGCCACAACATGGGAAAATATGCATTGGGGCGGCGCATTCAGCGAGGATCTTATACATTGGAAAGAATTTGGAGATGTGCTGTTTCCCGATAAAGATGGAACAATGTTCTCAGGTTGTGCAATAATTGACAAGGATAACAGATGTGATTTTCAGCAGGACGATACTCCTGTTATTCTGTATTATTACACAAGCGCAGGTCACACATCAGAAACTTCAAAGCATAAGCCTTTTACACAATGCCTTGCGTATAGCACAGACGGCGGAAAAACTCTGATTAAATATGACAAAAATCCTATAATAGAAAATTTAGCATACGAAAACAGAGATCCAAAGGTAATATACTATTCACCGCTTGACATCTACATTATGGTGTTATATCTTGACGGTCACAGCTTTGCAATTTTGAAATCCGAAAATCTCACTCAATGGCAAAAAATACAGGAAATAACAATGCCTGATGATTCCGAGTGCCCCGATTTCTATCCGCTTTCTGTTGAAAATGACAGCGATAACATTAAGTGGGTATTTTCTGCCGCCGCTGACAGATACTACATAGGCAGCTTTGACGGCAAAAAATTTAAAATAGAAACCAAGCAAAAGAGATTAAACTTTGGCAATGCGTCCTATGCCGCTCAATCTTGGTTCAATACTCCAGACGGCAGGCGCATACGCACAGCCTTTGCGTCGGCAGTTATTCCAAATCATTCGTTTGGAAACTGCCTAAACATTCCGCAAAATATGACAATAAAAAAGATTGATAATAATATGTATCTTTCCGCATTGCCAATTGACGAGCTTAAAACACTCTATAAAGATTCTGTAACAATAAATAATGTTGCAATTTCAAATTCAAATCCATATATCAAAAGAATTGACAGTCGAGCCTGCGATATCAGCATAAGTGCAGATGTGTCAAATTCATTTTCATTAGAGCTTTTCGGTCTTAAAATCACTTATGACAGTAATAGTAAAACTTTATTCTGTCTTGATAAGTCCGCTCCGCTAAAATGTTGTGGACATAATCTAAACTTGAGGGTAATATTTGATACCGTATATGCCGAAATTTTCGCTGATGACGGCACTGTATTTATGGGTATGACCTATATTCAGGACAGCAATCTCAACAGATTAGAAATAAATTCAGAAAAAGCAACTATTCACAATATCAGCATTTCAGAATTAAATTCAATCCACGAAAAAATTTAATATACGGCTTGAATATATCGACAAAATATGATATTATATATAAAGTTAATAAAATAATTTTAAACTTGGAGGAAAATTATGTCTGTTTCATATATGACACATCCGCTTATTCGCCACAAAATCACTTTACTCCGAAAAGAAAACACTTCTACAAACGAGTTCCGTAAACTTGTAGAGGAAATCGCTATGCTTATGGGTTACGAGGCTCTTTCTGACCTTGAAACTCAGGAAATTACAATTAAAACTCCGCTTGAGGAGTCTAAACAGCCTGTAATTTCAGGCAAAAAACTCGCTGTTGTGCCAATTCTTAGAGCAGGTCTTGGTATGGTCGGCGGCATTCTCGCTCTCGTTCCGTCTGCAAGAGTAGGTCACATCGGACTTTATCGTGACCCTGTTACCCATGAGCCTCACGAATACTACTGCAAACTCCCTGAGCCGATAGACCAGCGTCAGATCGTTGTTGTTGATCCAATGCTCGCAACAGGCGGTTCGGCAGTCGCAGCAGTAGATTACATTAAAAAACATGGCGGCCAAAAGATTAAATTTATGTCTATCATAGCAGCTCCAAAGGGTGTAGAAACTCTTATGAAAGCACACCCCGACATTCAGCTTTATGTTGGAGCACTCGATCGTGAACTTGATGATAACGCATACATTCGTCCGGGCCTTGGCGATGCAGGCGACAGAATCTTTGGTACTAAATAATATTTTGAACTAATATTTATAAGGAGTAGCTGTAAGTACGGCTACTCCTTTTTTGTGTTTTGAATTGATATTTACAATATTAAATTGCTTATCTGCATTAAATAAATATGATTAAATGCCAAATAGTTTAAAAATCTTGCAATAAATTATAAAAAACTGTTGATTTTAATAAAACTATATGCTACAATAATAGCACAAGATACACAAATAACAATGCAATATCGCACAACTGCTTTTGCATATGCAAGCAAGGAGGCATTTATGAGTAACACAGTAAAAAAATCTAACATCAAAAAAATTTTAGTCAGAATCATTTCAATTATTCTCATACTTATTATTCTGCTTGGCGGAGTATTTACTGCTATTTATTTTACGAGATTTCAAACAATATCTACAATAAGAAAGGTTACAGACTATGATGATTTCAATGTTTATAAAATGAATGTAAAATATGATTATAACCTTGATAACATCATTGAAAAGGGCACTACCGATGACCAAAGTTTTGTAAATGCTATTGTCGGGGAATCCTTGCCATTTCTGCCTATCAGCATAAAAGCGCCCAAGTTTGCGTGCAGTGCATTTACAATGACTGCGAGCAACGGCGATGTACTTATGGGTCGCAACTATGATTTTAAAAATGATTCCTCGGCTTTGCTTGTGTATTGTTCACCAAAGGACGGCTACAAGTCTGTTGCAACAGCTGCACTCGATAATATTAAGGCTAATGTTGCCGACAAGAATATAAAATCAAAGCTCACTTGCCTTACAGCGCCGTTTATCTGTCTTGACGGAATGAACGAAAAAGGCGTTTCTATTGCAGTTCTTACCCTTGACAGTGACCCTACTCGTCAGAATACAGGCAAGCAAACCATCGGCACAACTCTTGCAATCCGACTTGTGCTTGACAAAGCCGCATCTACGCAAGAGGCAGTTGATTTGCTCGACGAATACGATATGTTCGCAACAAGCGGCAGAGATTATCATTTTTATATTACAGATTCAAGCGGTGACGGCAGGGTAGTGGAGTACGATTGCAACAGCGCCGACAGAAAACTAACCGATACACCAATTCGCACAATAACTAATTTCTACGGAATGTATATTGATAAAGTTCAGCCAAACCAAAAGAACGGCATTTACGGTCATGGCAAGGAGCGTTATGACAAAATTGAGGCTGTTTTTGAAGAGGAAAAAACTAACTACACAACAGATTCCGCATGGAAAGCCTTAAAAGCAGCAGCGCAGCTCCCAAATCCCGAAGATGTCACAAGCAACACACAGTGGTCAATAGTGTATAACGATACAACCTTGACCGCCGACATAGTCCTCCGCCGTAATTGGGAAGACATCTATTCCTATGACTTGAATTATTAAATTAGATATTATAAATTAACCCCTCATATGGCAATTAGCATATGAGGGGAAAAACTATAATTCTGCATTCTCGATTTTATGTTTATTCGTTATAGACTACAGTTACAAGGTACCCCAGAGATTTCACCTGTTGACGCTCAGCTTGTAACCCGAGCCGTAAACATTTGGAAGTTTCATTTTAAACACGCCCTTTCATAATAAAGGTGCAAAATGTTATGACGGGCATAGGTCAGACCACAGGACAAATTTGCCTTGCCAACGCTCGTGAGCTTGGCTGTGACCTTATGGAGATTACCGCTCACGCAGGAGCAAGACCGAGTCACTCATATTGGCAAGGTCAGGTTGTAAGTCTGAGCGGCAGAAAGGGTTACCTTTCCGTGTCTGACATCGGCTACGGCACAGGCGACGGCTTTAAGGGGTGGAACTGCCGGCACGACTGGTATCCGTACTTTGAGGGCAGTACACGGATGTATGACGAAGAAAAGCTAAAGCAGATGGACGCTAAAAGCATTGAGTATCCTGACGGCTCTATGCACACGCTGTATGAGGCGGAGCAGAAGCAACGAGCGTATGAGAGAAAGATTCGTGAAACGAAGAGAGTTATAGCTGCCTTTGATGAAACTCTTAAAAGTATAAAGCCAACGGATCATACTATTTTAAGAAAATCTGTTCAAAGGGCATTTGACAAAAACACTCTTAAATTAAAGCAACAAGAAAAAAATATGAAAGAGTTTTGTAATTATACAGGGTTATCTATAAAATCATCAAGAACACAGACTTTATCTTATGGAAAAAGTGTATCTCAAAAAGTAGTTCAAAGGAATAACAAAATTAATGAAGTATGCGATATGTATAAAGTCGATTTTGGTAATATGAGTAAATTACAAATTTTTGAACTTGATAGAAAAGCTCTGCAAGTAAAGCGTAACGATTTTGTAGGTAGTGATAAGCGAAATGGTAATTTTGCTATTATGTTATATAACAATGAATACTATTACGCACAGTCAAGAGCGAATATTATAAATGGTTTTGAAAATGATGCTTTTTCAAAATTTAGAGGTGATAAATCATATTTGGCAAGAACTGAAGTAGATAACAATAAAAGAATTTTTACAACATTTGATGTAGAACAATCTACCGGTAAAAAGCCTTTAGCTTCAAATGATGCCTTGATAAGAAAAAACACTTATGAAGATACAGAGGCAAAACTATTTGAATCCCTTGAAAAAATGTGGTATAATGGTAAAAATAAAACAATTAACATTCTTTCAGAAAGAGGAATGTGTGATAGTTGCAAATCTGTCGCAGAACAGTTTATAAAGAAACATCCCGAGGTAAAGTTTAATATAGTTTCAGGAAAACTAAATACAGGTAATCCATGGAAAGGACGCAAGCCATATGATTGATTACAGTTATACTGAATTAGAAGCTGAGGTTATCAACGCTTTTGAAGCACCATATTATCATGGGCAATCAACACTAACACTTGAAGGAAATTATTTTTACGCAGAAAATGATGAAGAACCAGACATGTTTATGCATCACTTGAATGTAATTGTTTATGAAGCGAAGCATGATATACTAACGGACAGAATGAAAGTAGATTTTATTCAGTACGCAAAGCGTTGGGATAATGGAGAGTTTCAACCAGAACTTTTACCAGACGATATTCCAATTATTCAAAAAGATATTGACTATGTGCGTTCAACTTTAAAACTATAACGCAATTAGCTTTATTAGCTTTATTTCATAAAAAAGTAAAGTTACACCACTAATCAATTAAAATGCAAATTAAACGAATTTAAACGGGAATTAAAGGGGTATTTGATATACTCCTTTTACTTTTGCCCACAATTATATATTTTCAGTTTATAAGCTCCCGATTTTCGGGGGCTTTTAATATTACTCAAAATAATTTAAACGGAGGTAAAACTATGGACTTAATGGAAATCCTTAAAGCCTTGTTTGGTGATGAGGCTTTGACATTTGAGCAGTTTGCCGAAAATGTAAACAATGCGGCAGATGTTAGAATTAATCTTAAACATTTGGATAGGATATGCGAGGTTTTGAACTGCAATATTTCAGAACAGTTTGAATATCAACCAATAAGATCAAAAAGCAGACAAAAAAACAATGTATAATGTTTTGAAATATTATACATTTTTTGAAAAAAGCACTTTTTCTATTTATGCAAAAAGCAACAACTAAAGAGCCTTGAAGAATACCGCAAAACGAACGCCAAAAAATTTGGCAAGCAGTTCAAGAGCATTAACAGCAAGGTTGAAAAAATGATACACACCGCAAGAGCCGACGGCAACGCAGAACAGGAAGTGAAAATCCTCGAGGCTATTAAGAACGGCTTTACACCGCATATGCCCACAGGAGCGAGCACAGGCGAGTTTTTAAGGTCAATGACCGAAAGCCCAACGCACTTGTAAAATCGACCACAGACGATTTAAAGAGGGCGGAAACGGCAGTCCTGCGTATGAGCAATGACAAGTACCGCAAGGCAATCTTCAATGCTCAGGTGTACACAAACACCAGTGCAGGCACATACGAAAAAGCTGTTGATATGGCTTGTAAGGATATGCTCAACGCAGGGCTGAATTGTGTGGAGTACAAGAACGATGCAAGGCACACGCTTTCAGACTATGCGGATATGGCAATCAAGACGGCGAACAAGAGAGCCTATCTAAGAGGCGATGGCGAAGAAAGAGCAAAGTACGGACTTTCGCTTGTGGTTGTAAATTCAAGACAGGGCGGTTGCCCCGATTGTGCAAAGTATATAGGCATGGTGTTTATTGATGATGTGTATTCAAACGGCAAAAAATCGGACGGTGATTATCCGCTGCTTTCAACCGCCATAGCGGAGGGACTTTTTCACCCACGCTGTAAGGACAGCACAAGCACCTACTACCCCGAGCTTGAGGACTTGGACAAGCCGCTTTCGGATGATGAGATAGCAGAGCTTGACCGCCAAAGAGGACTTGAAGAAAAACAGCAATACGCAGAACGGCAGGCACAACGCTTTGACCTCCGAGCAAAATACAGCCTTGATGAGGACAATCAAAAGTTTGCACAGGCAAGGGCTGATGAGTGGCACGATAGGGCGGATAAGTTGGCGGAGCAAAAGGAGGATTATATTCATAAAATATCAGACAGTGAATCAATCACGGAAAAGGAAAAATCTGAAATCAATGCTGAAAAAGCCAAAACAGATGTTGAAAATTCCGTAAATAGTGGTATAATAGAATTTGAAAAGGGTGTTACAAAAGAAGTTCAGGAAACTTTTAATAACGAACTTGAAAATATGCAAAAGAAATTTGGTAAAGTAATAACCATTTCAAGAGTTGGCATACTTAATTCTAAAAATTCAACGGATTATGGTGAGTTTTACGATAATTCAGGAGAACTTTTATTAAGGTTTGCGAATAAGAAAAATGCTCTGTCTGAACACGCACAAAAAGCACAAGAGATGAAGAAATCGGATAAATGGTCCTCGGGACATTCTTTGCATACTTTCAGACACGAGATAGGTCATGCAATACAGCTTGAACACAGGTTAGATGACCCGTTATGGGATGATAAACTTGAGAAAATAAGAGCAATAATGATGTCTTTACCTGAATTTAATAATAATGATTTTCAAAGTAAATATTCTGTTTCAAAATATGTCTTAAAGAATTTAGATGAATTTATATCAGAATGTTTAGCGGAGAGTATGAGTAAAAAATCAGGCGCAACAGCAATACAAGTTGCAAAAATCATTACCGGAGGAGATTAACTTGACAGAAAAATTTGATAAATTTGATAAATGGTCATATCTTGACTGTAACTGTAATCGTAGAATAAAGAATGATGCACCGGATGAAATCAAGGCAGAGGCAAAAAAAGCTGATGAAGAATACTTTAATAGAACCGGAAGACATATGCTTAAAATTGATTACTAACTAACCACTCCCTGTGGGCGGTTTTGTTATTTTAACTTGCCAGTAAAGGCTTGCACTTCGTAAAAACGGCTTGTTTTCGGACTTTTTAACTTGTATGTAACTTGCACATTAATAAAAATAGTACAAATTTAGCACTTTGAGAAATCAAGGTGCTTTTTTACACCCGAAAGGTGGTGATAAAATGAAAGTAAAGGTAGTAACGGCATTTAATGACAGGCAGAACGGATATGTAACCCGTCCTGTAAATTTAAAATGGCAGACTTTTCTGCCGTTTCCGCAGACGGCAAAATTAATGCAAAAAGCTCACCGAGGCGGTTAAGAAAGTGCTTGACGATATTCCTGCACTCAAAGCAAAAGCAAGCGAAAACGCAGGCGGTGTTCAGAAAATCGGCGGTGACGGTAACGGTACATCAGACGGTACTAAACCAAATTCAAGCGTTCCGACAAAGAAATGGAACAGATTTAATATTTAAGAAAGGACAATTGCAAGGCATTGCCGCAACGCAGAAGTGCCTGTAATATCAATTCACGGATTACGCCATACACACGCATCGCTTTTACTCTTTGCAGGAGTATCGATTGCAAGTGTTGCCAGAAGATTAGGTCACTCGAATATGACCACAACACAAAAGACCTATCTTCACATCATTCAGGAGTTGGAGAGCAAAGACATTGACATAATAATGAGATCTCTGTCAAATCTCAACTCGTAAACAACATTCACACGCTGACGACAGGAAAAAAGCTTGCAGTCTTTTTGTTGGCTGCAAGCTTTCTCTCTTAAATACAATTATTCACTTAAATTCCGAGGAGTTTAAACTGTTCTGCAATTTGAGCCTCTAATTCCTCGATTTCTTTTTTATCCTGAGCCAGTTGTTTTCTTACCTCATCAATGTCAATTTCCTCTTCTTCCTCGGAAGTATCTACATAACGGGGAATGTTAAGGTTATAGTCATTCTGACGGATTTCCTCAATACTTGCCAAATGGGCATACTTCGGAACATCCTGTCTTTCACGGTAGGTTGAAATAATTTTTTCAATATTCTCCGCAGAAAGTTTATTTTGATTCTTACCCTTTACAAAATCATTTGAGGCATCAATAAACAGTATATCCTTGCCTGTGCGTTTCTTTTTAAGCACCATAATTACAGTAGGGATACCGGTTCCGTAGAAAAGGTTTGCAGGCAGACCGATAACAGCGTAAATACGATTTCCGCTTGGATGCTCAATTAAATTCTGTCTGATAGTACCTTCTGCCGCACCTCTGAAAAGTACGCCGTGGGGGAGGACAATAGCCATTGTTCCTTCTTCATTAAGGTGATACAGTCCGTGGAGAACAAACGAATAATCTGCCTTAGTTTTTGGTGCAAGTTTTCCGTAGTCCTTAAATCTCGGATCTTTTAATTTTGACTCGTTGTTGTCCCAATGTGCAGAATAAGGTGGGTTGGCAACAACAGCATCAAACGAACGAGGATGGTCAATGCCCTTTACATCTAAACCGTCGGGCCAATCGCTTTCGAGAGTATCGGCATTTGACAGGCTCATATTCTGGAATGATACTCCGTGCATTATCAAATTCATTCGTGCAAGGTTGTATGTAGTTGTATTAAGTTCCTGACCGTAAAACTTAACCGCACCTGTATTATTTCCTCCGGGGACTTCATCCTGAACAGTCAAAAGCAAAGAGCCTGAACCGCAGGCAGGGTCATAAACACTAAAAACACGATCTGATTCTTTAACATCATCTGTAACAATTTTTGCCAAAATCTTTGACACCTCATGCGGAGTATAGAACTCTCCGCCTTTTTTTCCGGCAGTAGCGGCAAATTTACCAATTAAAAATTCATAAACTTCACCGAGAATATCTTTGCCGTCATCAGACTTATACTCAGTATTGTCAACAAGCTTTACAATGCGGTTTAATGATTTTGCACGCTCGTTTGTAGTAGAGCCAAGTCTTGAATCGCCGAGATTTACATCATTAAAAACACCTTTGAAATACTTTTCAGCCTCTTTGTTAAGCTTTGCATGCTCATCAAAATCCGCAAAAATTGTCTGATAGTCACTTGGAATAACTTCGCTGTTTTCAATTTTATCAATAAGGGATGCCCAGGTGTCATTCGGCTCAATTGCATATCCGAGATTTGACGAAATATCTTCAATGTATTCACCCAAATCATCGCCGACAGCCTGTGCCTTGTACGCCTCGTTTACTGTCTGTCCCTCTTCAATATCAATAATATTGTTTTTTACTAAGTATTCTTCCTGATGTTCGGACAAATATCTGTAAAACATAAATGCCAAAATATAATTTTTATACTCGGAGGCATCCATATTTCCTCTTAATTCGTTAGCCATTGCCCATAATTTGGATTTTATAGTTTCTGAATTGTTCATTTATATTTCATTTCCTTTCTTTTTTCTTAAGCTTATTATACAAACATCTGCTGTAACATACCTTTTTTCAATAATTTCAGATGATACAACTCACGCTGATGAAGGGTGATGAGGTTGTCGAGATTTTCAAAAAAATGACCTATTGTTTGTTGCTCTTTCTTCTGCGGAACTAAAATGTCTTGATCATCCAAATCGCTTTTATTAAGATTTCCGATTGCACCATTTCCGCCCAAAACATATAAATCAATGAATCTTTTATACCAAGCTGAACTAATAAAAGCGTTAGCAAAATATGGCTCATCGGAAGTTCCAAGTAGCATAAAACCTCCGTGAACTGTGGATTTATCAGAGATTTCGCTGACTATGGCGTGTTTTCCTACTAATCTTGAAGAACCGTTTGCCGCAGTAATGAGAATATCGTTTTCTTTTACAAAGCCGATGTTAATTGCACTTTCATCAACAAATACATCATCGGGTTTTAATACAAAACGATCCTCGTCAATGTTTGACGAACGCAAAACCCTAACGCCTTTTTCTCTAATATCGGTAGGCTTATATGTTAAACCTCTACGGGTTTCAACCAAATCCGAAAACTTACGCTGTTCCCAAGGTTCAGTAAATTCGGGAAATCTAAGCTTGGGAACATTCTTTTTTTCACTCATATATCTTTCCTCCGATTGTTAAAATAAATTGTGTCATTTTCTTACCTTTCTGCGATTTTATCAGCTAATTTATATATTGCTTCTCTCAAACTGTTGCGATACTTAATTTTAGAAAGAGCCTGCACTTCTTCATTGAGTGCCATAGTTCTGTAACTCTCACTCGCTGATTTAATAATGTTGCTTATTTCACCTGCATCGTTCAAATCCTGCTTGCCGTAATGGTGATTGCTGAATAACGCTCTCATACCTGCACTTGAAATTACTTCTGTAATTCCCCATTTTCCTCTGAAATCAAGAAATACTCTGTCAATACTTACGATATTTGCTGCTTTGATTACTTTCTCGCAGCTCTCAAGCTTTGCGGGATATTTAAAATCGGAGCCTTCGGGAGGATATTCACCTTTTCTGATAGCGTCTGCGGCATTTAAAATCTTTGCGGCGTAGATACGGTCGTCCAATCCGTTAGCAAATTGATCTATCTTTTCCTTGGTTTCGTCAGCCTCCTGTTCGTTGCCATCATGTACGGCATTCAACAGCTTATTAACAAGCTCAGTCAGATAGTCATAATCTATCTTTATATCTTTAATATGAGTCATACGCAGTTCTATTTGATGAACCGGAATACCCTTTTTCTCTGAAATACGAGCCTTTAGTTCATTTGTGAGAACTGTTGTCAGTCTTTTTTCTTGTTCGGGGGTCATACCGATTTTCTCAAGCAATTCATCTGGATTATTGTAGTCAAATCCCTCGTCCGGATTTTCTTTAGGATCATAATCATACTGCTTAAGCTTTGCCATTCCTGCGTTATATTCACGAATTAAGTCAACCATCATTTCTTGCTGCTTTTCGGACGGCGGAAGTTGATTGAATTTGCTTGTTAAGTCAGAAAGCTTTTTTACAACTTTCTTGACTTCACCTAAAACATCGTTAAATTCAGGGGCGGTAATTCCATCATTAACATTTTGTCTGCTTCTCTCTGCATCGGACAGATTGGCGGAATTCTTGTTTGCGTAAACTGCAAGAGCCTCATTCATAAGTCGCTCGTTTTGTGCAGGCCAGCGGTAATTTACAATGCGTCCCCATGGCTTTTCCTGCATATCGGCTACTCTGTTTGTTCTTGAATATGCCTGAATCAAGCCTGCTCCTTTTAGCGTTCTGTCAACATACAGAGTGTTTAACTGCGGTGCGTCAAAGCCTGTGAGAAGCTGATCTACAACGATTACCAAATCCAAAAAATTGCTGTCACTTGCGGTTCTGTTTAATCTCGAAATGACATCCTGTGTGTATCCCGAAACATCTCCCATTTCAAAACCTGTATGGAATTCTTTATTGTATGCAACAATTGCCTTATGCAGTTCTCTGTTCGTTTCAAGCATAGTATCATTATTTGTGTTGTTCATACTGAATGTTACTGCAACCTTGAGCGTTGGCAAACCCTGTTCACTGCGTTCTCTGTTCACTCTTTGAAATTCATTATAATATTTAATCGCCATAGGCGTGCTTGCTTTACCTCCGCCTACATGAGTAGTAAGAAGTGCGTTATATTTACCGTCGTTTGAACGATTTTGCCACTTGTCAAATATATCCTTTACCACCAAATGTACATGATCTTCATTGTTATCATAAAAGCTCGGTTCAACAGCATCGTCCATATCCTCGGGAGTAAGATTGTTAATCTTTTCGCTGATCATTTCATCTGTCCATATAGGAAACTTTTTTCTGTAAAAATCAGGCAGATATTTTTCTTTCATCTCATCTTCGGGAATTGTTGTTTCAAAATCAACCTTAAATCCCAATACATTTCTGTCGGCAATAGCCTCTCGAATTGTATAGGCATGGAGTAACGGTCCAAAAACATCTTCTGTTCTCAGTCCTTTGGTTGTTTCGTCAAACATCGGAGTGCCTGTGTAACCAACCCATGCGGCGTGCTTGAATGCTTTTTGAATATTTTCAAAAGATTCTCCTCCTGTGGAACGATGTGCCTCATCGACTATGAATACAATGTTCTTTTCGGGTTCTTTAAATGTTTTTCTCTTAACAAGTGAATCAAGTTTCTGAACAGATGTGACTATAATGCCGTTGGATTTTGATTTAAGTTTACGGCTTAAATCTGTTGTATTGTTGGTGTCCTGTACAATACCGTCAAAATCATCTGTGGCATCAGGATCGTAAGCCTTGTAATTCTCATTGGTTTGCTTAGTCAGCTGAATACGGTCAACTACAAAGACTACTTTATCAACCTTGGGCATACGGCTTGCCAACCATGCTGTTTTAAAGGATGTAATTGTTTTTCCTGAGCCTGTTGTATGCCAAATGTAACCAACCTTGTTATTTCCAAACTCAAAATCGACCTTTTTAAGCCCCTCTATAACTTCCTGTGTAGCGTATACCTGATACGGACGCATTACCTTTAAAGTCTGCTTATTGGGTGTACCGTCAAGTATCATATAGTTTGTTGCCATTTGGTGTGCCATCGGAATAGACAACATTGAATCGGCGAATTCTTTCCAATCCCTTACAATGGTATTGTCACTTCTGCGTTGCCAATTGAACGCAAAATCTTTATTAAATTTCTCGGAAGTTGTATTTGCCATATATTTTACATTATTGGGTGTTATGGCGATAAGAATCTGCAGTACAGAAAAAATATCGCCGTACTGACCTTCATCAATATACTGGTGCATTTGGTTTAATGCCTCATTGATGTCGTGTGTATCTCTTTTTTCTTCAATCTGAATAATAGGCAATCCATTAATCAAAAGGGTGGTATCGAAACGGCGATCACTCTTACCGTTTATAACAGCAGGGCGCTTGATTTGGTTTACAATCTGATATACCGTATCGCCTGCGCCTATTTGCTTTTGGTCGAATACTGTCAAAAAAATATGTCTGCCGTCATCAAGATCTATCTCAATTTGAGATACCCCGTTTAATCCGTAAAGGAATTGACCTGCTTCGTACGGTGTATGTAAATCTGAAATGATTTTCTTTACCTGACTGAATTCGCTTTCACTCATAGGATGTTCCAACACATTTTGGTTGTGCTGTTCGAGTATCCTTTTAAAGTTGTCCCAAAGCTGCGGTGTGCTTTTTATGTCGGGTTCATATTTCCAAAGCTTGGTTTTTACAACTCTGTTTCCAAGTCCTGCTGCGGTGAATTCCGGAATTCCGGATAAACACTCAGGATCGGTAATTGTTCCCGTTGTAAGATACTGTATCAGCTCTGTTTCGAATTGCTCTTCGTTCATAAATTTACCTCCTTGAGTTTTTTCATTACTAATAATTTTTCTGTATCGGCCACTCTCTTTTTTAATGCCTGCAGCCGTAATTGTTTAAAATAAATATTTCCGATAATTTTCTGCTTTTCATGAGAATGTATGGGGGGGAGCTCAATCTCTTTCAATTGTTTTACTGTATGTTTTAAAACAACTGTACCTTGGAGTCCTTTCATCCACTGCCTCCTTATAAAATCGCTTTCGTTTAAAAGATACACCAAATATTTATTGTCCGTATTTTCTTTCGGCAAAAGTTTGACATAGTTTTGTGTATATAAATATCCCTGATGCTTTTGACTTACAATTGTTGTTCTGCCTGAAATCAGACTGAATAAAATATCTCCTTCGTTTAGCAAGCTAAGCTCATCAACAGTTGATATTGTTTTTGGATTCTCCTTGCTTAATTCAAGATTCACCAAATCATTTTCAAGTTCCTGTTGACCATAAAAATAATAAGTGGGAGCAGTTTTTGTCAAAGACTCCTTTATTCTAAATTGAGGAGTGCCTGACATAATCGTAATAATATCTTTTAAATCCATTTTGTGCCTTTCTAAAATTACATTTTGTTTACTGTAACCTTATATTACACCATTGCACTTAATTTGTCAATACCGATTTTGTAATTTTTCGAAATTACTTTTTAAAAGCTGTTGGGTGTCGTAATTCAAACGAACATCGCTGATTATTTGGATAAAGCTGCAGCTTGTTCATAGTCAAAGTATCATCAACGCTCTCGCTAAAAACAGTCCACCGGACTGTTTTCTTAACGCTCGTCTTCAAGTCCTGAAAGAAAATCAACAAAATTTAAGAGGTATTAATACTTATGTGTACTAATACCTCTTCGTGGTGCAGGTAACATACTTTTCTTTTAGAAAAAAACTTTTTACCTCGCCTATTGCGGCTTGTTCATAGTCAAAATATCATCAACGCTCTCGCTAAAAACAGTCCACCGGACTGTTTTCTTAACGCTCGT
>ERZ773168.272-NODE-272-length-53286-cov-11.690800_pt1 | contig 53286 bp, 44 predicted proteins | sample MGYA00511261_ERZ773168 | MGnify/ENA primary metagenome ERZ773168 (study PRJEB29015, sample SAMEA2737855) | human gut metagenome | biome: human gut; feature: human-associated habitat; material: faeces | place: China | collected 2012 ... | reverse complement strand
CTATACATAAGCATTTATTCAGCGATGTATATTCTTGGGCGGGCAAGACGAGAACTGTTGATATTTCCAAAGGAACCGTTTTCTGTTTGGTGCAATTTATCGAAAGCCAGTTTGATGATTTGTATCGTCAACTAAAAAAGGAAAATTTCTTAGCTGACATAACCGATAAGGAAGAAATGAGTGAGAGATTAGCTTATTACCTAGGTGACATTAATATGATCCATCCGCTCAGAGAAGGAAATGGAAGGACTCAGAGAATATACATTGAGCAGTTATGCTTGAACAATGGTAGATTTGAAATTGATTTTACCGATGTTTCAAAAGAAGAGATGATAGCTGCCAGTGTCAGATCGGCAAATGCGAGTAATGATATGCTGGAAAAATTGATTAAGAGTTATCTTGTTGAACACAAAAAATAATTTTAGAGAAGAATTGTAGGTTTGCTTTTGGATGTAAAAATGAATTTCTGAACTGACGATAGGTTAACGATAGACTAACAGCGGACTAACAAAAAACTAACGACAGCGTTGCCAATGTATGTTACATACTCTGACTTAATTCAGATAGGGATATTCATTTGCGACCTTGTTGGATTGTGTTACACGATTTTCAAGGGAAAACAAAAATAGCCGCTATTACTGCGAATCATCTTTCCACAGACGTTGGAAGACCAAATTTTTTTCGGAGTTTATCAACAAACCTTTGAAGATTATAGAATAAATCCACACCATGTCTTATAACGCTAGATGGGGCGGCACAATTTCTTGCATAATGTAAAAATACACATTAATACATATGAAAAAATGCAATATAATACATTAAAACGTACAAAACCATTCTAAGGGGAAGGGAATGCATACTCATGAAACGTAAAATAACGACAAAGCTATGTGAGTGGAAAAATATGCCACGGCTTATGCAATTCGGATTTCGGCAAGAGATGAAAAGAGGTAGTGGATATGGAAAAAGACCCGTTTAAGGAATATTTGAGGGAGTCTGAACCGGATAAAGCTCATAAGGGGTATGCTTGGAGTACGGCAATCGGACTTCAGGCAGTGGACGGACTCAAACCTTCTAAATATCTGATTGATACCGCCATTCAGAACATTGAGGGTAAAATCACGATGAAAGAAGCACAGAGTCTTATTGATAGCTATTATGAAGAAAGACCAGTGCATTTGTCTGATGATGAGCGTACCGAAGAAGCAGATAAGGTTTCGTCCCGTATCGCAGAAATTCTTTCAGAAACAGCGTTTTCGTTTTCTCCAAATGAGTATATTTCTATCCACCGCAAACTATTTCAGGGGATTTATAAACACGCAGGAAAAATTCGAGACTACAACATCACAAAGAAAGAATGGGTGCTTGATGGGGCAACCGTTATGTATGGTAGTGCTTCTGAACTGAGAGCCACACTGGAATATGATTTTTCGCAGGAGAAAGGTTTTAGCTATAAAGGACTTTCAATGGATGAGATTATCCATCATCTTGCGGTATTCGTTTCAAGGTTATGGCAAATCCATATTTTTGGAGAAGGTAATACAAGAACGACGGCAGTGTTCTTCATCAAATATTTGAGAACACTGGGCTTTTCTGTAACCAATGATATATTTGCTGAAAATGCGTGGTATTTTAGAAATGCACTTGTCCGTGCAAACTATACGAATCTGCAAAAAGGTATTCATGAAACAACAGAATATCTGGAAATGTTCCTTGGAAACCTGCTGTTGAACGAGCAAAATGAACTCAAAAATCGAAACCTTCACATAAGTGGACTTCTGAATGAAGAAAAAGTGGACATTCAAAGTGAAAAAGTGGACATTCAAAGTGAAAAAGTGGACATTGAAAGCATGATTTCCGCAAAAGACAACGAGTTCTCTGTAAAAACGATGGTTCATATCCATAGACTTTTTGATGGATTTGGTTTTGATGGAATCTTTGGAAGAAGTGCAGTTATGGAACTTCTTGAGTTGAAAAGTTCAGGTGCTTCGAAACTTCTTTCCAATTTGGTGCAGGCAGACATTATTGAACCAGTAACTGGTCACGGAAAAGGAAGATACAAATTCAAGAAATAAATAAGCTTTGTGGCATTGCAATCGTTATGTATAGAATGGTACTTAAAAACGGTAATATCCCTTTGTGAAGAAGGTTGAATAAAAGCTGAGTATATTTTCAATATAGTTGTGGAATTTGTTTCTCATGGAAGTTCATCTCCTTTCTGTTTACGATGCCATTATAAAATGAGAAAGAGCGTATTTCGTGCCAAAATGAAAAAATAAATAGACAAAAGTTGCAAAGGAGCAATCGGGAAATGGACAATTCTGAATAAAGTGAGTTATGTAGGGTTCGTGCGAATAACATGTATTGACAGTTTAATCTTTTTATGCTATCATAAAATAAATTAATTAGAGATATTAATTAAATAAGAAAAGAGTAATTACCGTTATATGGAGTGCAGATGAGAATCTGCTTTTTAAATACATAATAAATTAATATTTCTAATTAATTAAAAGTCAGAGATAAATGTATTGGATGGGAATTGTATGCCGGATTTAAGGTTACATCTGGTATATGGGTCGTCAGTAAAAGGAGAGGAGACGATAAAAAAGACGATGGCTGAAAATGAAAAAATTGAAAGGGGAATGAAGTATGGAGCAGGAACTTAAGGAGCAGGTAAATCAAATATTGCAGAAAAATCTGGATGAAGTGTATTTTTCAGTCGCAGAAAAAATACTGAATGATCATCCAAAATCACGTTATCTGCCTTGGATGTTGGCGCACAAGATGTCACCGGAGGAGGCACGGGTGATTGACGCACTTCCGGATAAGGATTGGACACCGGAAGTTGGCGAGTTAAAAGTTTCGAAAAGCTTTGCAGAGAAGCTTGGAATGGACAAATATGAGATTGATGCACAGATTATGGATCGATTTTTTAGTGCAGATGTAATGTCAGATCCCGAACAGGGGCCGGTCATTCGTCCGGATCCGGTGCAGTGGATGGATTTACAGCACAGCCCGGTGTGGAGGGAGCGCAATGGACATGCGTATTATATTGTACTCCAGTTGTTTTTGGAAGATGAACTGGCTCCGCGGATGGAGGCTGAGACGAAAGCAGCCAAAGTCGGAAATCCTGACTGGGTAAATCCTTCAGGGGGAAGAATCGTTCCTCATTATGAATCTGTAAAGGATTTTCCGGAATTACTTCCAATTGAAAATTATAAGAAAATTTTACAGTCATGTGAGATGCTGACAGTTATGGAGTGTCCCTGCCGCTTCCGCCACCCTGAGACGGGAGATGATATGTTCGTATGCGTGGAAGCGGATGATGCGGCGAAGCTTTTGATTGATATGGGTCTTTCTCGTCAGTATTCATGGAAAGAAGTGTTTGAGGTTATACAGAAAGCTGCAAAGAAACAGGCATTTGTACATGTTGCACGTAATAACGATATGATGGATGAGACGAATACAAATATTGTATCGAGATCCAATGTTTTATGTAACTGCACTGTGACTGACTGCGGCGTTCTTTCCAATATGCATGATTACGGAAGCAGTTTGAAGCCCTGGGATTATTATACCAAATCCCGATTCAGAGCCCATATTGATGTTGAAAAATGCATTAATTGTGGATTGTGTTCTAAAAAGCGATGTATGTTCAATGCCATTCAGTTTAAATATTATATTGAGAAAGGTATCCATGGAAGATGGGTTAATGAGACGCAGTGTATGGGATGCGGAAGCTGCGTACTGACATGTCCGACCGGTGCGCTGTCTATGAAACTGGTTGATCCGCCGGAGAGTCTGCAGGGGTATCATCAGCAGCCTTTAGAAAATACGTGGAAGGAGGACCGATAAAATGCTGGATTATACAAATACAACACCGGAGCTACTCAATGAAGTTAATGCGATTTTTAACAAAGAAATAGATCCGATTTTTATGGATCTGGCCCGTAAAATCGAACCGCGCATTGAGAATCCGCGCTATATGCCGTGGCTTCTTGCACATAAGATGAGTGCGGAATGTGCCAAAATTCTTATGGCCCTTCCGGATCCTGACTGGACACCGGATCTTGGGGATCATATGGTGTCTGACACCTTTATCCGGAAGCTTGGTATGGACAAGGAGTATGTACAAAAACAGCTGGAGGAACGCTATTTCAGCGGAGATATTTTCTATAATAAAACTACGGGCGAGCCGATTGTGACGCCCGGCGGCGCTCTGTGGGCGGATCTGCAGAATAACCCCGACTGGATGGAGAAAAATGGTTTCGCCTATTATAAAGGCGTGGCCATGTTCCACGAGTATGATTTTGCTCCCTGTATCGAGGAAACCATGCATGATCTTATGAAAGAGGGTATTCATGGATTGAGTCAGATTTGTCCGAGATATGATTCGGTAAAGGATTGTCCGGAACTTCTTCCGGTAGAGAATTACAAAGAAATTCTCAAAAGCAAGAAAAAGCTTACACAAAACCAGTGTGCCTGCCGGACTCGTTATCCTGAATACGGACAGGACGATCATGTATGCATTTCCGCAGATGAAACAGCAGATTTTATGATAGCACATAATTTGGGAAAAGAAATATCCTTTGAGGAAATGTTCGATTACATACAGAAAGCAGGAAAGAAGATTCCATCTATGCATATAGTCGCTCATACTTTGGATTTGAAAGATATTGGCACTATATTATGCAACTGTAATGTCAACACCTGCTCTGGCCTGCGCCATATCACAGCAACCGGGGGAAAATATCATTATCGGGAAATATACAACAAATCCAGATTCCGTGCAGTTTTGAATCCGGAGAAATGTATTGACTGCGGTTTGTGTTATAAAAAGCGATGTATGTTTGATGCCATTCACAAAAAATTCATCCGTGATTATGGTGATGAGGCTTTGTTTGTTAATGAATCTACGTGTATGGGATGCGGATGCTGTGTGGAAACATGTCCAACCGGTGCATTGAAGATGAAACTGGTGGACCCGCCGGAAGCACTTCTGGGATGGAATGTTGTAGATGGGAAAGCGATTGATCCGAAAGTTATTCATCAGAAAGAAGAAGAGGAAGAACCGGATATCGCATTTTATTGAGAATATGATTTTGATAAGACACGAAAGGAGAATTAAGAATGAAAAAGATTTTATCTATAATGCTGACGCTGGTATTGATTTTTTCGCTTGCAGCCTGTGGCGGTTCCGATCAATCAGGTGGAGACACAACTGCTGAAAATGCAGAGAAATCCGAGGAAAGCGGCGATAGCAGTTCAGAAGATGGTACTGTGGAAATTACTTATGCTACATGGGGTATGGAAACAGAAATGCAGGAAATGGTTGACCTGTATAATGCTTCCCAAAATCAGGTACACGTTACCCTTCAGGTGACTCCGTTGTCGGAATACGGCACATTAATGAATGAAGTTCTTGGTACTGAGGAAGGACCGGATGTCCTTTGGGCCGGATTGCAGACACGCCTCTGGGGAAATGCCGGCATGTTGGCAGAATTGCAGGATAAGGTTACCGAGGATCAGATGGATTTGAGCGTATTTATGGAGTATCCGTTGAAACAAAACTATGTGGGGGATACACTTTACGGAATTCCATGTTATACGGATTCCTATGCGATCTGCTACAATAAGGCTGTTTTTGATAAATACGGAGTGGAATATCCGAAAGAAGGCTGGAACTGGAATGATTATGAAGCCCTTGCTGAAGAATTAAATTCTAAAATCAAGGCAGAAGGAGGCAATGAGTTTGCATCCGCACTTGCTATCAATGAACCGGCTCATGGTACGCTTCTGCTGTTGACATGTAATGGCGCAAAACTTTATAACGAAGATGTTACTGCATGTGCGCTGAATGTTCCGGAATCTGTTGAGATGCTTGAGATGGTACAGCGGATGGTGGAAAGCGGGGCCCAGGCCGATTATGATACGCTTGTGGAAACCAATGCCGCATCACTTTTCCTGTCTGGTCTGGCAGGAATGATTATTATTTGTCCTGACCCAGGAGCAAACGGCCTTTTTGAGGGAACTTCTGTAAAAGAGACTCTTGATTATATTGCTTTTCCAAACGGACCGACATCTGGCACCAATTATATTGATACTGTTACTATGAATAATATTGTAATTAACAGTGGCACAACGAAATTCGATGCAGCGTGGGATTTTGTAAAATGGTATACAACGAATCAGGAAGCCCTTGATGCTTATGCAAAAATTGAATGGCATTTACCGACGAATGTCAACGCCTTTGATGCATGGGAAGCTTCGCATGACTATGCAGAAGTTTATGTAGAGGAGGCAGATAAAGTTGTAACAGTATGGGATGTTCCGCTGTGTAACTATTCCTGTCTCGGACAGATCAGTCCTAACCTGATTCCGGTATTCAACGGTGAGATCAGTGCGGAGGAGGGACTTGCAAATCTGGAAAGCGCAATTAATGAATTGATTACTGCGGAACTCAATAAATAATTTCAGGACTGCTAAGGCGAAAGCCACCCGCTCGCTCAGGCGGCTTTCGCTTATAATATATTGACGGAGATTCAGACAGGAGATACGGATGGGTGATAAGATAGTTATACACACCGGTAAAAGTTCCGGCTTTACGAATACGCATCAAAATTCAAAAGCTGTGTCTAACCGTCTGTCCAGAGCGATTGGACATCTGGAATCCATTCGTCGCATGGTAGAAGACGGTCGTGACTGCACGGAGGTTTTGGTCCAACTCTCAGCGGTCAAATCAGCGGTCAACAATGCAGGAAAAGTGATTCTTCAGGATCATATTGAACACTGTATTGCAGATGCGGTTCGTAATGGAGATATGCAGGTACTGGAAGAATTGAATAAGGCCATTGAAGGTTTTATGAAATAATATCTATATAAAAAGGAAGGAGGATACTGTGAAAGAAAGTAGAGGACAGCCAATAGATGGCGCACTTTAACAAGCTGACTGATGGCAGTCTTTGAAAAAATATTGTTTTGAAATGTTAAGAAGCTAGCTGCGATTCGGAAATGATTCCTTCACGGGTAAGTAGTTTCTTAGCCTGTTTGATAGCCTGTTCTTTCTGTTTTTCTTTCAGAGGTTCAGGCATATCAATCTTGTATAAATCGGTCGGATTCCATACTTCATCAGTACGTAGATGGCAGTGAGAATCATCCGTGCGATAGCAATAATGGCTCGTTTTTTACCAGAAGATTCATTGTTGCAGGGAGTTAATCCCGCCCAACAGTATAAGCGTTTAGAATTAGAAAACGGAGTCATATCGGTGCCAATTTCGGAGATAACAGTGATTGCACTGTTGCGGTCAACACCCGGAATGGTACACAGTAACTGGACAGCATTTTCGTAAGGAGTAATCAAAGAATCAAGCATAGTGTCTATATCATTTCTTGTAGATGTGATATAATCCATATGTGCGCGGACAAGGCGCATACGATATTTTTGGGAATCAGTCATCTGATAGCCTTCGATGGATTCAATGACACTGTCCGACTTCTTCTTAAGGGAACGGAGAAGTCTGGAATCTATTTCTTCGTGGTTGACGGAATTGGTGAATTGTTCGAGCAGGTAATTAATAACAGACGTAGCTGATTTCCCAAAGATATCGGAAACAACCGAATCTAATGCAACATTACAGACAGTGAGCGCATTCTGATATCTGTTCTTTTCGATGGAGCGGCAGGAAGTTAACTTGTAGCGGTATCTTGTGAACTCACGCAAGATACGTATTGGTTTACAGGGAATATAACTTCCTAGAACCAATCCTAATCGAAATAAATCCCCAATCCACTTGAAATCTTTTGTATCGTCCTTGTTACCTTTAACAGCTTTTACCCATTTAGGATTAGCGATGGTGACATTGATTTCATCCTCCAAAAGGTTAAAAACAGGAACCTAGTATTTACCGGTAGATTCCATACAGACATCACAACATTGGTTTTTGATAAGCCATTGACTGTTTCATCACACATTTAGCAGAGAAGTCAAAACAATTCTTACTGTGTGGTCTTGTAGAGCCACTTATTTGTGCTTGAAAAGATGAAACTTACATTGATTATTATGCTGTCTAAAACCGAAGAAAGTCTTTACAACTCATCTCCCCGTGCTTTGTAGTATAGCTTCTTTAAAAACTATTTTATCAATAACGTGGAGATTTGGATGACTTTCATTACTATTTGTGCCGCCAACTAAAAGGCGGCGGAATGGAGATTTCTATGAAAAAACTTAATCTGAGCCAGAAGCGGAAAAGAGAGATTGCAACAGGATATTTATTTATTTTTCCGTTATTTCTTGGTTTGGGGATATTCCATTTTTATGCGTTTTTTAACAATATCTGGATCAGCTTTACCAATAAGAAAGCACTGAAAGACGGAATATTTGTGGGGCTGGAAAATTATGCGAAAGTTATGCAGGATAATAATTTCTGGCAGTCCCTTGGCAATACAGTATGGTATGTTGTGATCTGTGTACCCTGTGTTATTGTGATTTCAACAATACTGGCGGTTATGCTCAACAGCCAGATTCGCGGAAAAGGTATTTTTCGAACCTTGATTTTCTTTCCCCTGGTAACAGCTCCTTCCGCTATTGCTATGACTTGGCGGTGGCTGCTCAATACCCGGTACGGAATGGTTAATAATATTTTACAGTCGTTGGGGCTTGAAACAGTGGCCTGGCTGACTGACGAGAAGTATACACTGATTTCCTGTGCGGTGGTTATTATATGGGGAGCAATCGGATACCAGGTGATTGTCATTCTTGCCGGGCTTCAGAATATCTCAACAACCTATTATGAAGCGGCAAGAATTGACGGTGCAAATAGCTTCAAACAATTTTTTTATATTACACTGCCATTGCTGACACCAACTTTGTATTTTGTCTTAACGCTAGCTGTAATTTCGATGTTTAAAGAATTTGAAATTGTGTATATGCTGATTCCGTCAACAACATATAATACAGCGTCGCCTGCAATTGATGCATCAAGAACAGTAGTGCGCTATTATTATGACCTGACTTTTCGCGGTGAGTTTAATGAAGGATATGGATCGGCAATTTCGGTATGTCTGTTTTTAGTTATCATGGTTGTAACTCTGATTCAGAACAAACTGCAGAAAAAGTGGGTATTTTACGGAGGTTGAGTGAATGAAAAAAGGTAAATGGTTGATTTATTTTGTGCTGATTCTTGCAGTAGCAGTGATGACGATCCCGTTTTTATGGATGCTGCTGACCTCCTTTAAGACATTCGAGGATTCAACAAAAATTCCGCTGCAGATTCTTCCGGAACAATGGATTTTGACAAATTACACGGAAATTTTGGAAGTGTTTCCTATAGCAAAATGGTTTATGAATTCTATTTTAGCGGTTGTTATTTCACTGCTCGCACAGGTGTTTCTGGGCTCGCTCGCTGCGTATGCATTTGCAAGACTTCGTTTTCCGGGAAAAAAATTTCTGTTTATGCTGATGCTTTCGATCATGATGATTCCGGAACAGATTTTTATCATTCCGCGTTATAATACGCTTGCTGCGGTGGGGCTGACGAATACACGGGTGGCTTTATGGATTGTGAGGCTTTTTTCCGTATTTGCAGTATTTATGATGAGACAGTTTATTCTTTCCGTGCCGAGAGAACTGGATGAGGCTGCTATGATTGACGGCTGCGGATATTTTCGGATTTATGCTACGATTATACTCCCGGTATTGAGGGCTCCGATCGTTTCACTTGCGATACTTTCCGGTCTGTCGACCTGGAAAGATATGATGTGGCCGCTGATCGTTATTCGTGACAGGGATAAAATGCCGGTGGTATCCGGGCTTTCCACCCTTGCCGACTATTTCGCAAATAAGTATCCTCAGTTGATGGCAGGCGGCGTACTTTGTTCCATACCGGTAATTATATTTTTCTTTGTTCTCCAGAAATATTTTGTTGCAGGAATAGCTTCTCAGGGAATTAAAGAATAGGGGAATAGCATTGACAATTTCTGGAAGTTTTTTATATACTTAAATGGTATGGTGCAATTTATGCGATGAATTAATATGGGTAATATGCAAAGAAAGAGGAATTAAAGAGCATGCTGTGTGGAACAAATATGACTGACATTAAGATATCTAATCGAAGCGCCATTTTGCGGCTGTTGCATGAAGCAGGCGCGATGTCGCGCAAACAAATTGCCGCACGTTTGAAACTGACACCGGCAACTATTACGGTTATTATCAATGAATTGATGAACGAATCTATTCTTGTGGAAGGAAACAGTGTTCCGAATGCCGGCGCAGTGGGAAGAAGAGAGGTAATGGTTGAAATCAGCCGTGAAAAATATGTGGCTTTGGGTCTTGCTCTTAGCCAGGGACTGGTAAAATTTACAGTGGTTAATCTGCATGGTGAGATAATCCATGAAGAGACTTTTAAACTCCCGGAAATTCTGACACCTGAGTATTTTGCGGAGACAATAGGCAGACAGATTCAGTTGAAGATTGCTTCTTATGGTTATTCGGAGAATTTTATTATTGGGATAGGCATTACAGTCTGCGGAGTTGTTGATTTCGCAAATGGGATTATTCTTGATAGTGATGGAATATGGGAAGAGAAAAATGTTCCAATTGTAAAGATGTTTCGGAAGCAGTTCTCTTTTCCGGTTATTGCGGCAAATAATGTACGCAGCTATGCCAATGCTTATGCTTTTTTGCAGCATGACTCCCAATTGCAGAATATGCTGTTTATACGTAACGAGGCAACCATGGGGGTCTCGCTCATTTTGAACGGGCAGTTTTATGGAGGCGACAGGAATCTTGCTGCCGGAATTGCTCATTTTACAGTCGTTCCCAATGGACGTAAGTGTCATTGCGGAAAACGTGGCTGCCTTGACACAATTGCATCACAGGATGGAATGATGGCGAGTCTCAGAACTCATTTTGGAGAAGAGACGACACCGCTGCTTTATGAAAAGGTCGGCGGAGATTTTTCGCGTGTTACTTTTTCCATGTTTGTTGATGCTGCATATGCGGGAGACAGCGGTGCGGCAGAAATAATCCGGAATGCACAGGAGATTTTTGCCAATGCAATTACATTTTCAATCCAGCTTCTGGATGTGCAGCAAATTGTTTTCTATGGTTCTATGTTTGAGAATCATCACTTTTTTGATTCTCTGCAAAAAATGCTGGTAAAAAAGATAGACGGAAATTATAAGGAGAATTTTTATAAAGTAGTTCCTTCGGATATGAATCTTGATCTGAGAGCTGCTCCGATTCTCGTAGTGAGCAGTTTTTTCGGTGAGGGAGGGCATAGAAATTATTAGAGAGATTGTAATCAAAAACAGGGGCTGTCGGGAAATAGATAGTTCTACACAGGGGCAGATGTGATCCATGCGGATCACATCTGCCCCTGAAATTTATCTTTTAAAAAGAAAAAGATGGCTAACGACAACCATCTTTTCTCCGTTCCATGTTATAATGGAACTATGCTTAAACAAGATTATTATAACGACTTTTTTGAAATTGGGCAACAAAAAATCAACTTCAGTTTCTACGAATTGAGTTTACCCGACAACGATCCAGTCTATACCCTGAAAAAAGTAATGGAGAAATTAGATTTTTCAGGTCTTCTGGCTTGTTATTCAGATAAGGGAAGAACCGGGTATAACCCAATCATGTTGTATTCTGTTGTAGTTACTTACGCAAATATGCGAGGAGTCAGGGCGGTTGACCGTATCGTGGACCTGCGCCAGAGGGATGCTTTTTATGACTTTAAAGGGAAAAAACTAACGGGCGAAATCCTGGATGAATTGAACTATCAGTTTATGCGCCGCCTGCAAAAAGAAGGACTCATTACGCTGAAAGAACTCTACATCGATGGGACAAAGATTGAAGCGAACGCAAACAGATACACATTTGTCTGGCGTAGAAGCATAAACTATCATCTTGCCGGTCTGCTGGACACCATAGACGCCCTTTACGCAAAGTACAACGCATTTCTGTATGAGAACAGATATGGACCGAAATACGACCTTGGAGAAGCCCGGATGTTCGTGATTGAAGGGATGGAAAAGGTCAGGAAAGTGATAGAAGAAAACAGGCAGCGGAAGCTGACAAAGCATAAGAAGATCTCGAACGATACCATTATTGAGATCGATAACTGTTCCCCGCTTGAGATCTTAAAACTGCAGAAAAATCTGATGCGGATAGCAGAAGGCGAAGGGATCGGGTTTGTCAGTGGAATGGGAAAGCATAAGCCGGAGATCCAGAAGCTTTATGAGGAATTGGAAGAATGCGGCAAGCGCCTTATGGAATATAAGGAATGTTTTGAGATTATGGGAAAAGACCGTAACAGCTATTCCAAGACGGATCTGGAAGCAACATTTATGCGGATGAAAGAGGACCATATGCTGAACGGGCAGTTAAAGCCGGCATACAATGTCCAGATCGCAGTAGAGAATTATTTTATTGTCCACAGTTATGTAAGCAGCGACCGGACGGACTATAACACATTGATCCCTGTTTTGGAAAAGCATCAGAGAGCATTCGGGGATACACTGGAGGCGCTTACTGCCGAAAGCGGCTACTGCAGTGAAAAGAACCTGCTGCATCTGAAGGAGAACGGAATCCGGAGCTATATCAAGCTCCAGGATCATGAGAAACGGAAGAGCCGTGCATACAAAGAAGATATCGGAAAGTATTACAACATGACATACGCTGTCTTTGAAGATGAGCATTACTATATCTGCCATGATGGCAGGGAGCTGCACCATATCCGGACAGAAAGCAAAGAACAGGATGGATATACCCAGACGTTTGAGGTATATGGATGTGCGGACTGCAGCGGCTGTGAGCGTAAAGCCAGGTGCCTTTATAAATACAATGCGGAAAAGAATCCTGACCGGAATAAGGTCATGAAGGTCAATGAACGATGGGAAGAATTGAAAGAAGAATCCAATGCGAACATCCAGAGCGAGACGGGAATCCTGAAACGCCAGACACGCTCGATCCAGACGGAAGGACACTTCGGGGACATTAAGGAAAACGAGGACTTCCGGTGGTTCAACTATCGGTCAGCGGAAAAAGTATATAAAGAGTTTATGCTGTATGCAATCGGCAGGAACATCATGAAATACCACCGGTTTCTGCATCATGAAATCGAAAAATATGAGGGAAAAAGGAGCAGAAAGCAGTTTAGACAAAGGAGCGCTTCTCAAAATCCAAACAAGGGGGTTTTGCGCCCTAAAACAGATAGTTATAAAAGAAGGAGGCAGTCCGTAGAAAATCAGTGCCTTGAAAAAGTCTGAATTTCTGCCGACCTGTCTCCTTCTTACACATCAGGGACCAAAACTGCTATTTCCCGACAGCCCCTTTGGTTTATACATTTTTTCTATACTCAGAAGGAGAGATGCCTTTCGTTTTTTGAAAAATACGGCTGAAGTACAAAGGATTGTCATAGCCTACAATACGAGCAATCTCATTAATGCTATAATGCTGATTTTGCAGAAGAATTTCTGCATTATATATTCTCTTTTTCATAATATATTGTTTTGGTGTAATTCCAGTATATAATCTGAAATTGCGGATCAACCAGCTTGTGCTGACAAAATTCTGTTTGGCATAATCATCGATGTTGATCTGTTCATTATAGTGTTCACTAAAGTAGGAAACAACACGGTCTATTTCAGCAGCAGTACGAGAGCTTGTGATAGTGATAGAAGAATGAAAATCGCGTTGTAGCTTTATAAAAATCTGGCGTAAATACATTTCCAGCATTTCAGGGTATCCATCCTGACACATCTGTAATTCTTTTATCATTGATTGGAAAAGAGTTTTATATTCGGAATCAAAACCACAATAAAAAACTTTTTTATCATTGGTTAATCCATAAGAATGTAGTAAATTAGTAACATTGTTACCGGTAAAGTGAACCCAGAAAACTTCTGTCTGGTCGTTGGCGTAATATTCATATTTTTGAGGTTCTTTAGGTCGATACAATACCATATGGCCAGCCGGAACAATGGTTTCTTCCGTATCGCTGCCAAAATGAAAATGTGCTTTTCCAGCAGCAATGTATAATAGCTGAAAGTCAAGCCTGCCCCGGGGACGCCATGTAGGAAGTTTTGGTTTGGTATATAATTTGTATGTACCGCACATGGTTATCACCAAGGGTTTTGATTTGTCTTTTCGGTCAACAGTAGAATTATTCAGATAAGCATTGTTTGTATACATTTTAATCCCCTCATTAAAAATATTACTGCAACTGCAAGCACAATGATAGATAAAAACTATCTGTATTGATAATTAGTATACCATAAATAATACTATTTTGTGCATGCTTTTAGTGCTATAACACAATAGATTATTGTGATTTTAATATAACAATATCATTTTGTGCATATTTTATGCGATTTGTGACATGGCTCTTTTAATGTATTTTGTTATATCATAGATATAACAAAGTTGTGGAAACAAAATGAGGGTACATTGAAAGGAGAAGTTTCACATGGAAGAAAAAAAATACCTGAAATGGTATAACAAGGTAGGTTATGGTTCGGGGGATCTGGCAGGAAATGTAGTATATGCGTTTCTTTCGTCATTCGTAATGCTTTATTTGACAAATACGGTAGGTTTGAATCCCGGTATTATCGGAACACTGATCATGGTATCAAAGCTATTTGACGGAATCAGTGATATGTTCTTTGGAACGATGATCGACAAAACAAAAAGTAAACTTGGAAAAGCAAGACCTTGGATGCTTTATGCGTATATTGGTTGTGCGGTAACACTTGTAGCAAACTTTGCAATACCGGACACTCTTGGAACAACGGCACAGTATGCATGGTTCTTTGTTGCATATACACTGTTAAATGCAGTATTCTTTACTGCGAACAATATTGCGTATGCATCATTGGTTACTTTCTGTACAAAAAACAGCAGAGAACGTGTTGAGATGGGGTCATGGCGTTTTATCTTTGCATTTTCGACAAGCTTACTGATTCAGTCTGTTACAGTCCAGTTTGTAAGAGCAGCAGGCGGTGGAGCAGCTGCATGGAGAACAGTTGCGGTAGTATATGCAGTTATTGGTCTGATCGTAAATACGATTTCTGTATTTTCAATCAAGGAGCTTCCGGAAGAAGAACTGAAAGCAGGTAAAGATCACACAGAAGAAAAGTATGGTCTGGTAGAGGCTGCAAAGCTTTTATTTTCCAATAAGTATTATCTTATGATCTGTGCTACTTATATTTGTCAGCAGATTTATTCAGCTATGTTAAATATGGGAATTTATTACATGATTTACATACTGAAAAATGAAGATTTATATTCTGTATTCTCATGGGCGATCAATATCCCTGTCATCATTGCGATGTGTATTACACCAATGCTGGTAGAGAAGATGAAAGGTTTATATAGAATGAATCTTGCAGGCTATATTCTTGGGACAGCAGGACGTGTCGGAGTGATTTTTGCCGGCTATATGGGAAGTGTTCCGCTCATGCTTGCGTTCACAGCGGTTGCAGCACTTGGAATGGCACCATGGCAGGGGGATATGGGAGCTGTAGTTGCAAGCTGTTCAGAATATACATACCTTACAAAACATAAACACATTGATGGAACAATGTATTCCTGTACTTCTTTCGGAACAAAGATCGGTGGAGGAATCGGAGTTGCTCTTTGCGGATGGTTACTTGATGCAAGTGGATTTGTGAAAGAAGCAACAATCCAGCCAGAATCCTGCCTGAACATGTTGCATGTTATGTATTTGTGGATTCCGATGGTATTGTCATTGGTTATTACATTTATCATGTCAAGAATGAATGTAGAAGATGCTAATGAAAAACTTAGAAAACAGTTGGAAAGGAAGGAAAAATATGAATGCTGATATGAAATGGTTGGATAATCCGGAAGTATTTCGTGTGAATCAGTTGGAAGCACACAGTGATCATTGTTATTATTTGGATTATTCGGACATGAAAAAAGAGAAAAACCCATTATTTCAGTCATTAAACGGACAGTGGGAGTTTTCTTATAGTAAAAATGTAAAAAGCAGACCGGTTAATTTTTATGAGGAAACATTTGATGCATCAGGATTCGATAAAATTATGGTTCCGGGACATATTGAACTGGCTGGATATGATAAAATCCGTTATATCAACACCATGTATCCGTGGGAAGGAAAAGAGTACCATAGAGGAGCTTACAGCATGGAGGTGACCGGAGCAGAAAAAGGAATGTTTTCAGAAGCAGAGTACAATCCGGTAGGTTCTTATATCAAATACTTTGACCTGGATAAGAGTATGTGTGGAAAAAGAATCCATATTTGTTTTGAAGGTGTAGAAGAAGCGATGTATCTGTGGCTGAATGGTCAGTTTGTAGGCTATGCAGAAGATAGTTTTACGCCTTCTGAGTTTGACCTGACACCTTATATAAAAGAAAAGGGAAATGTGCTGGCAGTTCAGGTTCATAAGATGAGCACAGCAGCATTTTTAGAGGATCAGGACTTTTTCCGCTTTTTTGGAATCTTTAGAAATGTTACTCTGAAAGCAATACCGGATGTACATATGGATGATGTATGGTTCAAACCTGTGCTGAATCAGGATAATGTGAGTGGAAGCGTAACTGTCAGCATGAAAGTATCTGCACCGGATGCTCAGAATATAACTGCCAGCTTTATTTTAAAAGACAGGGAAGAAAATTTGTTGGCAGAAAAATCCGTACAGTTAAAGAAAGAAAATGAGTATTTAGAAGGTACGATCTGTGCTGATTTAGAAACTGTGGAACTGTGGGATAATCATGATCCTTATTTATATCATGCGTATGTAGAGCTTAAGGCAGAAGATGGAAGTTTAGCAGAAGTAATTCCTTATGATATTGGCTTCAGAAGAATTGAGATAATTGATAAGATCATTTATTTAAATGGAAAACGCCTGATTATCACAGGAGTAAACCGTCATGAGTGGAATCCAAAAACAGGAAGATGCATTGGCTTGGAAGATATGAGAGCAGATATCGCATGTATGCTCAGGAATAATATTAATTCTGTGCGTACCTGTCACTATCCGGATCAGATACCATGGTATTATATGTGCGACAATGCAGGAATTTATGTGATGGCAGAAACAAATCTGGAAAGTCATGGTTCCTTCCAGAAATTAGGAGCGATCGAACCATCCTGCAATGTGCCGGGATCTCTTCCACAGTGGAAAGAGGCGGTACTTGATCGTGCAAGAAATAATTTTGAAACATTTAAAAACCATACATCCATTCTATTTTGGTCATTGGGAAATGAATCCTATGCAGGTGATGACATTGAAGCAATGAACATTTATTATACCGAAAAGAAAGATGGAAGATTAGTTCATTATGAAAGTGCTTATTACAACAGGGCATATGAGGATACGATTTCTGATTTGGAGACCAGAATGTATGCAAAGCCGGAGGATGTAGAGGAATACTTAAATAACAGTCCAAAGAAACCGTATATTTTATGCGAATTCATGCATGATATGGGAAATTCCATGGGAGGTCTGGGAGCATATATGAAGCTGATTGATAAATATGACATGTATCATGGTGGATTTATATGGGATTTTATCGATCAGGCAATTCTTGTAAAAGATCAGGTGACAGGAAAAGAAGTTTTACGTTATGGTGGTGACTTTGATGATAAACCGGCAGACTATGAATTCTCGGCAAATGGAATCGTATTTGCTGACAGGAAAGAGAAACCGGCAATGCAGGAAGTGAGGTATTACTATGGCTTATACAGATAAATTAAGAGTGGTCTATGGTGACTATACACTTGGTGTACATGGTGAAGGATTTGATTATATTTTTTCTTATGCACAAGGCGGACTCGAATCTATCGTTAAAAACGGATATGAGTGGCTGTACCGCTGTCCAAAGCCTGCTTTCTGGCGGGCACTGACGGATAATGACAGAGGAAGTAAGTTCCATATTAAAAGCGGAAGCTGGCTTTCAGCAGATATGTTCATTGACTGCAGGGGAACACAAGTCATTATGGACGGAGAAGAGCAGAAACCTTATGCACCGGACAATAACAGCTTCGGTGGGGATGTTTTGGCTGATGAGATCATAGTAAAATATACTTATGAGACGATATCTAATCCGTCAACAACGGTACTTGTGACATATATGGTTGATGCATCCGGAAAAATCCGTGTGGATGTACATTATAATGGAGCAAAAGGACTGCCTGAGCTTCCGGTGTTTGGAATGCGTTTTATCATGCCGACACTTGCAGATAAATATATCTATAAGGGTTTGTCCGGTGAGACATATCCGGATAGAAAAGCAGGTGCCGAAAAGGGTATTTACGAAGTCACAGATCTGAGCTTAACACCTTACCTTGTTCCACAGGAATGTGGAATGAGAATGGATACAGAGTGGCTCGAAATTAGCAGACATACAAGTCTTGACAATAGTAGAACAGATCATTCGCCACAGACACTCCGCATTGAGAAGATGGATCGGGAATTTGCTTTTTCATGCCTTCCTTATACAGCATCTGAAATTGAAAATGCTCTGCATCATGAGGAATTACCACCAGCAAGAAGAACGGTTTTATGTGTATACGGGGCAGTCAGAGGAGTCGGAGGTATCGACAGCTGGGGAACTGATGTGGCAGACGAATATCATGTCAGTGCAGAAGAGGATATCAAATATTCATTCACCATCTGTTAGTCGCAATTGAAGTGTAGAACGGTATCGGAAAGCAGATCTAAGAAAAAGAGGGTGGCTCTAAATGCTGTTAGTATACGAAAACAAAGATAAGGGAATATCAGCAGAGTGGAAAAAAACAGTACATATGCCACCCCATTTACATGAAGCAATAGAGGTTGTGTATGTCACAAATGGAAATATTGCACTTGGAGTCGGAATGGAGTTGTATAACATGGACGAAGGTGATTTTGCGATAGTGTTTCCGAATGTAATACACCATTATCAGGTTTTTGACGAAAAAGAAAATAAAGCTATTTTCCTTTATATAGATCCGGCAGTTCTTTCAGGATTTTTGAAAGAATTACAAATATACAGTCCCAAAAATCCGGTGTTAAAAAAAGAAAATGTACATCCGGATGTGGTTCATGCAATAAAATTTTTGATGCAAAATCCAGAGTGTACTCCGATATTGGCACAGGCATATGCACAAATAATTCTTGCATATGTATTCACTGAAATACCGATGATCGATAAAAAATCGTTAGGAAGTAATGATTTGATTTACAATTCTGTGGAGTATATAGCAAAAAATTTTAGAGATGAAATCAGTCTTGAAAAGATGGCATTCGATCTGGGGATAAGTAAATACGTGTTGTCGAGAATGTTTGCTAAAACTTTTCATTGTAACTTCAGCAAATATTTAAATGGCGTGCGATTAAATTATGCAGTTGGTGCATTAGAAAATACGCAGGATACGATAACAAACATATGTCTTGAATGTGGTTTTGAAAGTCAAAGGACATTTAACCGGGTTTTTAAAGAGAGGTACAAGATAACGCCAAGAGAATATCGTAAAAGATTAGAGATTGGGCTATAGGACTACGGCAATAACACTTGAAAATAATGAAAAATAGTGTAAAAATAGTGAAGATTTTCTGGAAAAACAATATAAAACAACCAACGGTTTCACAAACGCAACTAATTTGAAATTGTTCGTTGAATATAAGATTGCTATAATAAAATCACAAGATCTTGGAAAAACAAAAAATGAAAAGAGGCTGAGATTTTATGAAAACAATTGGCAATAAAATAAAAGAATTACGTCGTTCCAAAGGCATGTCCCAGAAAGATATTGCAGATAAATTAGGAGTTACCAGTCAGGCGGTAAGCAAATGGGAGAATGACGGCTCGCTGCCGGAAATGACAATGCTGCCGGATATTGCGTCCTTATTCGGGATTCAGATTGATGATCTGTTTGAATACTCTACCGAAAAACGTTACGAGAGCATTGAAAAGAAATTGCAATATGGAAGAGTCATGACAAATATGGAATTTGAGAATGAAGAAGCATTCCTGATCCGCGAGGTAGAGGCAGACCCGACGAATTATCATGCAATTTCTCTGCTTGGAGACTTTTACGGACACCGGGCAGAATGTATGTACCAAAAGTCAGTGTATTACGCAAAGCGGGCAATTGATTTACACCCAAACCAGAAGGGCGATATCAACAACATCAATAACGGAAATCATGGAAAACGGTTTGACTGGGATACAGCCAATCATCAGGAGTTGATCAGATATTGGTACAAATTATTAAAGACTGCACCGGAAAATACAAGGGTATATTTTTATCTGCTGGATAACCTGATTGACGATGGACGGATTGAGGAGGCAAAAACTGTTTTAAAAGAATCCTATCAGAAAAATCCAGATGAACTGAATGCTTTTTATGAGGTTTTTATCAAAGAAAAACAGGTGGGATTCGAAGCTGTGAAGGCAGAGTATGAGGCACTGGCGAAAGCAAATGAAAATAGCTGGAGAATTTTATTTTCCATTGCAAATGTATTTTCATACAATGAATACTTTAAAGAGGCAATCCAGATGTGGCAAAAGACATTCGACTGCATGCCAAAACCACGATATACAGATTCATTTGAAGCGATGGCACAGTGCTGTGTCAGAATGGGCGATCACGAGAGTGCAGTAGAATATTATAAGAAAGAACTGGAACTTTTATGTGAGGACTGGGGCTTAAAATACGGTGCTGAGGTAGATGCATTGGAGGAGAAAATCAGGGCACTGCAGTAAGAGGATTTCATTAGGATCACTTTCTAAAAATATATTATTTTATAGGAATTTTATTTGTTTCTGCTGGTATACTGTGCTACTATTTAGACAGGGAGAGAAGAAATGAGGTCAAATGACAGAAAAACTGAATAGTAGCAATCTCAGACAAAATCCGAGGAATGTTAATGAGCTTGTGAATGAACTCACATTATTTGATGACGATCTGATGAGCCGTGTGTTTGATAAAAACATCAAAGCAACGGAATTGTTGCTCCGTATCATTCTTGGCAAAAAGGTTAAGGTTATCAGCGTGACAGGGCAGAATGAAATGAAAAACCATCAGGTTGGCGGGCGTAATATTACGTTGGATGTGGATGCAATGGATGAAAATGGTGAGGAGATCGATGTTGAAGTTCAGGGTAATTCAGAAGGAGCACATGTCAGACGCGCACGTTATCACAGCAGTATGGTTGATTCGAGAATGCTCAAGGAGGGACAGGCGTTTAGGGAACTGAAAGATTCCTACGTGATATTTATTTATAAGCATGACAAGTTCCAAAAGGGTTTACCTTTGTATCATGTAGAACGATACGTAGGCGAAACGAGTGAACAGTTTCGTGATGGCTCACATATCATTTACGTGAATGGAAATTATAAAGGTAATGATGAGATTGGTCAGTTGATGCAGGATTTTCGGGAGAAAAATCCGGAGTGCATGCACTACACGGAGCTGGCAGAAAGTGTGAAACATTTTAAAGAGAAAGAAGGAGGGCGTGAAGAAATGAGTGAGATTGTAGAGAGATATGGTGATGAAAGAGCATTAATGGCAAATATAACATCAGTTCAAAATCTCATGAACAACATGAAATGGACGTTAGACCAGGCACTTGACGCACTTGGAATTAAGGGGAAGGAAAGAACACTTATCACCCAGCAGTTGCAAAAATAATAAAGTATTACGCAGGAAGAGACTTCAAAAAACGGAGTCTCTTTTCTTTATAGCAAAAAGCGTATTTCATACCACAAGCCCCATTCTTCCACAAAATTGTTGTCAAAACCGCCACAGAGTTATAATATAGTAAAAAGACGTGCGCAAAGCAGTCCGTGAAAAGAAAAGTAACAGGCAGGTCTGGTTGATGCATAGAAGTGATCGTTACGGAAAATAGAGGAGAAAAAGATGTTATTAGAACCAATTATCACAAGTTTATTAGAGACAGACATGTACAAGTTTTCGATGGGACAGTGTATTTACCATCAGTTTTCAGATTATAAGACAACCTGGTCTTTTAAATGCAGAAACACCGACGTTCACTTTACCCATGAGATGGTGGAGGAGATCAAGGAGCAGATCAAGGCATACTGTGGATTGCGTTTCACAGAAGAGGAGCTGGAATATCTGCATAAGATCAAATGGATGAAGGGAAGCTATGTGGATTTCTTAAGACTGTGGCAGCCTCGATATGAAGATTATGAGATTACGGAGGACGCAGACTGTGGACTGACGATCGAAACATTCGGAACATGGCTGAACACTTCCCTTTATGAGATTCCGACACTTGCCATTGTAAATGAAGTTTATTTCCGCATGGCATATCATTATGACGATCTGCTTGCAAGTTTTGAGAAAAAGCTGGATGAAAAAATAACTTTATTGAAAAACGGTACGTATAACCTTGGACTGTTCAGCGAATTTGGACTCCGAAGAAGACTTTCTGCCGGGGCACAGGAACTGGCAGTGAAAAAATTAAACGAGAATAAATATCCTGGTTCTACGTTTGTAGGAACATCCAATGTTTTCCTTGCAAAAAAATATGGCATCACTCCGGTAGGAACGATGGCGCATGAATGGATCATGTGTGTCGGACAGGGAAATCATAAGCACAATCCGGCATATTCAAACTGGTATGCGCTGGATTGGTGGGTAAAAGAATACGGTATTTTAAATGGAACGGCATTGACCGATGCTATTACAACAGACTGCTTCTTAAGAGATTTCCAGTTGACTTACGCAACACTGTTTTCCGGTGTGCGTCATGACAGCGGCGATCCGTTTGAGTGGGGAGAGAAAATGATCCGCCACTACGAGAGCCTTGGAATCGATCCAAAAACGAAAACACTGTTATTTAGCGACAGTCTCGATTTTGAGCGGGCAGATAAGATCGCATCTTATTTTGCAGGAAGAGTAAAAATTGCATTTGGAATCGGCACTTATATTTCAAATGACACGGATGTTCCGGCGTTGAATATTGTCATGAAGACAACCAAGTGTAATGGAATGGATGTTGCCAAGATTTCGGATACTCCGGGAAAAGGCATGTGCAAAAATCCGGAATATGTGGAATATCTTCAGAGATGTATCAGCTGGAGAATGGAAAACGACAGATAAAAAGAAAGGTGTGGGGGTATGCAGAACTATTCAGGAGAAGCTGGGTTACAGTATCATTTACAGATCAGACCGGGGGATGTGGGGCGTTATGTGATCCTGCCGGGAGATCCGAAGCGGTGTGAGAAGATCGCAAAACATTTTGAGGATGCAAAACTTGTGGCAGACAGCAGGGAGTTTGTCACCTACACAGGCTATCTGGAAAGTGAGAAGGTCAGTGTGACATCCACCGGGATTGGCGGACCATCCGCATCAATTGCGATGGAGGAACTGGTGCAGTGCGGTGCGGATACATTTGTGCGTGTTGGAACATGTGGCGGAATTGATCTGGATGTCAAGGGCGGTGATATTGTGATCGCTACCGGAGCAGTCCGCATGGAAGGAACCAGCAGGGAATATGCACCGATCGAGTATCCGGCAGTGGCAGATCTTGAGGTGGCAAATGCACTTGTTGCGGCAGCAAAGGAACTGGGGTTTACTTATCATACCGGAGTAGTTCAGTGCAAAGATGCATTCTACGGACAGCATGAGCCGGAGCGCATGCCGGTAAGCTATGAACTTTTGAATAAGTGGGAGGCATGGAAGCGTCTGGGCTGCAAGGCGTCTGAGATGGAATCAGCGGCATTGTTTATTGTGGCTGCGCATCTGAAAGTCCGCTGTGGTTCTGATTTTCTTGTTATGGGAAATCAGGAGCGCAATGCCCTCGGCATGGATAATCCGATCGTTCATGACACGGAGGCAGCAGTGATGGTCGGCGTGGAGGCAATCCGCAGACTGATCAGGGCAGACCGTGAAAAATAGTGCGTGAGTTGGAAAATTTTTACCTGAAAAGCAGATTTCAATGGAGAACAGAAAAATGGGGTGTGAGAATCATGGAAGCAAAAAAGTACCGTAGAATTTTTACGATTGTAGTTGATTCCTGTGGAATCGGTGGAGCAAAAGATGCAGAACGTTTCGGCGATGCGGGAACCGACACGTTAGGACATATTGCGGAGACGGTGGGCAATCTTTCAATTCCGAATATGCAGAAACTTGGAATTGCCAATTTAAAAGAGCTGAAGAATATCGCACCAGTGGAAAAACCAATGGGATATTTTACAAGACTTTCTGAGGCGAGCAACGGAAAAGATACCATGACCGGACACTGGGAAATGATGGGACTTCATATTACCAAGCCATTTTTGACGTTTACCGAGCACGGTTTTCCAAAGGAACTGATCGATGAACTGGAAAAACGTACCGGTCACAAAGTGATTGGAAACAAGAGTGCGAGTGGAACCGAAATCTTAGAGGAACTGGGCGAGGAAGAGATCGCAACCGGACACATGATCGTGTATACATCTGCGGATTCGGTTCTTCAGATCTGCGGAAACGAGGAAACGTTTGGGCTAAAGGAGCTTTACCGCTGCTGTGAGATCGCCAGAGAGATTACCATGAAAGATGAATGGAAAGTTGGGCGTGTCATTGCAAGACCTTATGTTGGAAAGAAAAAAGGTGAGTTTGTCCGCACCAGCAACCGTCATGATTATGCCTTAAAGCCATATGGAAGAACCGCATTAAATGCGTTAAAAGACGCCGGATATGATGTGATCTCTGTCGGAAAAATCCGGGATATTTTTGACGGGGAAGGAATCACGGAATCCAATAAGTCCAAAAGCTCGGTACATGGAATGGAGCAGACGATCGAGATCGCAGAGCGCGATTTTACCGGACTTTGTTTTGTGAATCTGGTAGATTTTGATGCACTTTGGGGACACAGAAGAAACGTAAAAGGATACGCAGAGGAACTGGAACGCTTTGACGTGAAACTCGGCGAACTTCTTAAGGTACTTCGGGAAGATGATCTTCTTATCATCACGGCAGATCACGGAAATGATCCAACCTATAAGGGTACTGACCACACCAGGGAACAGGTGATGTTTGTTGCATATTCGCCTTCCATGAAGGAGTCAGGAAAGCTTGAAGATCAGGATACATTTGCAGTGATCGGGGCAACGATCGCAGATAATTTTGGTGTGCAGATGCCGGAAGGCACGATTGGTACGTCATTGCTTGCAGAGTTGAAGTGACATAAGAATGCGAAATGCAGAAGTGACAGCAGATTGAGAAAGCAAAACATAGCAGAAAATCAAGAAATACATCTTTGCATGATGAGTAAGCAATACGATGCCTGAACAGCCGGCAGTAGAAAGGAAAAACATGGATAAAAAAGATATTTTAAGCAGAGTAGATCACACACTGCTTTCACAGACTGCAACATGGGAGGAAATCCGGCAGATTTTAGACGATGGAATAAAATATGGATGCGCTTCTGCCTGTATCCCGGCTTGTTATGTGAAACAGGCGGCAGAGTATGCCGATGGGAAACTGCCGATCTGTACAGTGATCGGATTCCCCAACGGATACCATACAACGGCGACGAAAATTTTCGAGACAAGGGATGCGGTCGCAAACGGAGCTGACGAGATCGATATGGTCATTAATATCGGATTTTTGAAAGACAAACGGTATGATGAAATCGAGCAGGAAATCCGAAAAATCCACGAGGCATGCAGCGGAAAAACCTTAAAAGTGATCATTGAGACATGCCTTCTGACAGATGAGGAGAAGATCAAAATGTGTGAGATCGTGACGAATGCAGGCGCAGAGTTCATTAAGACCTCCACAGGATTTTCCACCGCAGGAGCAACTTTTTCGGATGTGGAACTGATGAGACAATACGTTGGCACAAACGTGAAAGTAAAGGCAGCCGGAGGAATTTCTTCTTTTGCGGATGCAGAAAAATTTATTGAACTTGGCGCAGATCGGCTTGGCACGAGTCGGCTGGTGAAAATTATGAAACATGTATAAGTTGTTGGATTTTTTGCACACTTGGAAACAATATATAATAATTCTGGCATTGCACTTGCACTTTGACAGAGTAACGTGTATGTGCTATGAGATGGAGAGAAATGCAAAGAAATTGCATAAAAGAGCCGGAGGCAGGATTGAGTGATATGCCCCCGGCTTACTTTTTGTTTTTGACAATTTTACAGGTATTCCACTAATTCTTTTACAGGAATACGGTCTTTGGCTGGTTTTACCACACTGGCATCTGCATAACCGATGGCGAGAATATTGATCGGTTCTAAGGAGTCAGGAAGTTTGAATTCCTCTTTTAGCACATCCGGTTTGAAATAACAGATCCAGACAGTTCCAAGTCCCTGTTCGACAGCTTCTAACATCATGTGGTCTGTTAAAATGGATGCGTCAATATCGGTTGTCTGCATTCCGTCAAAAGGACGTTTCCATGCTTTTGTTTTGTCGGCACAGACAATGACAGCGACAGGTGCGCCATAAATATTAGCTGCTTTTCCAAGTTTTTCAAGACTTTCCGGACTCAGTACGACAAGCAGTTTTACAGGCTGCTGATTGGCAGCAGTAGGTGCTGCGTGTGCAGCGTTTAAAATTTTATCCAGTTTTTCAGGTTCTACTGGTTTGTCAACGTATTTTCTGACAGAGAAGCGTTCGTTCATAATATCTAATAATTCCATAAACATTCTATTCCTTTCATCGTTTTCTTGCGTTATTGGATATCCATGCTATAATTATATTTTATTTAGACTTTTTAGCAAGTATGCACTTTTTTGGAATATACTATCTAAAAAGTAAGTAAAGATTTTGCAGGGAGAGAAAAATGGCAGAGAAAGAGTTTACATGTCCGGTTGCGGGAACACTGTCGATGATCGGCGGAAAATATAAGTCAATTATTTTATATCATTTGATGAAGGAGACGTTACGTTATAGTGAGTTACATAAAAGAATGCCGAAGGCAACGGATAAGATGTTGACGCAGCAGCTTCGGGAATTAGAGAAAGACGGGCTGATCCGGAGAACAGTTTATCCGGTTGTGCCGCCAAAGACGGAGTACAGTATGACTGATTTTGGCAGGACGCTGGCACCGATCATTGAAGCGATGCAGCAGTGGGGACAGACGCATCTGAATATTGCAGGATGCGAAGAGAGAGGCGCTACTGGAACAAGGTACAAGTGAACAGAGAGTCAAACTAAACATGCATATTTTTTGAAAAACATGTTTCATTTAAAAACGGATGTGGTGAACATAAGTATGTTTATGTAAGATGTTATTTTGACATGAGTTCTTTTACTTCTTCCACACCGTAGGTATCTCCGGCTTTCTGGAAAGCGGTGATAGCTTTTTCAAAATAGACAGCCGCATCCTCTGCTTTTTCTGACGCTTTCAGGATTTCCCCAAGACCGCGGTAAGCACAGCCGATGGAGATAAGATCGTTCGACTTTTCAGCAAAATCTAAGGCTGAAAGCATGTTTTTTTCTGCGAGAGGAAGATCATGAAGCTTCATGGAAACATAGCCCTGCTCATAGAGATTTGCGGAGCGGGCAAGTGCATCATCCGGGAAATTTTTTTCAATGAGTGCTTCTTCCTGTAAAAATAAGTTCATAGCCTTGTCATACGCACCAGCCATCCGTTCGATCATGCCTGCCTGATGGATTGCAATGTGTTTTTCTTCGTGATCAATTGCACACGAAATCAACTGCGAAGCGTAGGTACGAGCCTCTGCAAAATGTTCTAGAAAGCTTTCTGCATAAATCAATCCCATGAGAACCTGCCAGTAATTGTCATGGTCGGTGGAAGGAATCTTTGCATAACATTCTTTATAAAGCGTTTCTGCATCAGTGTAATTGCCTGCGTCAAATAATGACCAGGCTCTCGATAGGGTTTCGGTCATGGAAGTCTCCTTGTTTCTCATATTAGTCATATTCAAAAATACCCTGTATTGCGTCTGAAACATTCATAATCATATGATAAGGGACGCGGTCGATACGTTTGCAGCTTCTGGCGGAAGGGTCAATTAGCTTCAATTGCTCACATATAGCAGTTCCTGAGGTGTCTTTGACACCGCGTACTTTTATGTGAAGAGGACCTTCTGCATAATTCTCTAAAAGTGGGCAGACGTGAAAAACACCTGTTTTTTTAATAAATTCATATTTACTTACAACAAGCATTGCATCTGTTAAATTAGAAATTTTGATAATATCTCCCTGCGAAAAATTCATCATAAAATTTCCTTTCCGACAGGTTCTCCCCAATCATAATCACAAATTGAAATTTCCCCGTTGTATTCAGCAACGCGTTCCTCAAATGTTTTGTGTTTAAATGCTTTTTTCAAAACAATCGAATCATCAATTACTTCAATTTGTAAAGTATCTGAGACATGGAGCCCAAGTTTTTCAAGAATATTCTTTGGAATACGTATTCCCTGACTATTTCCCCATGTTTTGATGGCAACCTGATCGCTCATAAATGTTCACTCCTTTAAAAAAGATATTGTTGATCATGAAGCTTAGTTTCATAATCGATATCTACACGCACTTCATGCGACGGTCTTTGTTATATAGTATTAACTGTATATACATATATTATATCGAATAGTATCAAAGGTCAATATGTAATCAAATAGTTAATTTAACTGACAAAATTTCTCAACAACAATATCTCTTCCTTGTATCCCCAATATCATGTGCTATAATTTTCCTGAGATTAGTTACAACTAACCTAGATGTCAAAAATGGCTGTTGCCAAATATGTTTTTTGAAAAAGGGGAGACTATGTCAGAGGAAGAGAAAAAATTTTTGGAGATCGTTGACCTGAAAAAAGGTTTTGGAAGTGGAGAAACACGTCAGGAAGTATTGCGCGGAATGAACTTTTCCGTGGCAAAAGGAGAGTTCTGTGTTCTGCTTGGACCGTCCGGTTCGGGAAAATCAACTTTATTAAATATTATCGGAGGAATCGACAGTGCCGATTGCGGTTACATCTCGATCAACGGTGATAAGCTCGAAGATATGAGTGAGAAGAAACTAACCCAATACCGCAGAAAACATCTCGGCTATGTATTTCAGATGTACAATCTGATCGCCAATCTGAACGTGAAGGAAAACATTGAAGTCGGAGCGTATCTTTCCGACAATGCGCTGGACATTGACGAGCTGCTTCACACGCTGGGACTTTACGAGCACAGATACAAGCTGCCGAATCAGTTGTCCGGTGGTCAGCAGCAGCGTGTTTCCATCGGTCGTGCGATTGTGAAGAACCCGGATATCCTGCTCTGCGATGAACCGACCGGCGCTTTGGATTATAACACCTCCAAAGAAATTTTAAAACTGATCGAAGATGTAAACAAAAAATATGGAAATACGATCATCATGGTAACACACAACGAGGCAATCAAGAACATGGCAGATCATGTTATAAAACTTCGTGATGGAGCCGTGCGCCACAACGAGAGGAACGAGCACAAGATTTCAGCAGCAGATCTTGAGTGGTAAGGAGTGTGGCAGTTATGAAAAAGAAAAAAATTAAAAATCCACTCATCAGACGTATTCCGCGTGAATTGCTCGGTGACTGGAAAAAATATCTTGTGGTGGCATTATTCCTGATCCTCACGATCGGCTTTGTTTCCGGTATGTATGTTGCAAATGAGAGTATGCTCGTTGCAGCAGATGAAGGTGTGACAAAATACAAGTTAGAGGACGGACATTTTGAGCTGGACAAAAAGGCAGATGAGACGTTACTCGCTGCTATCGAGACAGGAACAAAAGCGGACGTCAAAAAGTATTATCTTGACAAAGCGAAAAAAGAGCTGGACGAAAAGTTGGATGAAAAGGCTTATCCGGAAGCCTACGACAAGGCATGGGATAAAATCGTAGAGGAAATCGATGATAAATATGCTGACGCAGAAGAAAAATATGAGTTAAACGATCCTGATTTTACAGAAGTTCCGGTAAAAGTATATGAGAACTTCTTCCGAAATGAGGAGGAAGATTACAACAATGACGGCGAGGCAGAAGGAAACATCCGTGTCTATGCAAAAAATGATAACGTGGATCTTGCCTGTCTGCTTGACGGAGCATTTCCGGAAAAAGCGGGTGAGATCGCAATTGACCGTATGCATGCAGACAATGTCGGCGTCAAAGTGGGAGATGAGATTTCTGTCAGCGGGCAGAGGTTCAAAGTTGTCGGACTGATCGCCTATGTCAATTATGCGACACTGCATGAGAAGTCAACAGATATGATGTTTGATGCGATCAAATTCGATGTGGCTATGGTCACACAAGAAGGATTTGATAGTTTACATAAAACTGTTCATTATTCTTACACATGGAATTATGTGGATACTCCTGCAGATGAAGTGGAGCAGAAAGCAAAATCCGATGATTTCATGAAAGCACTGCTCACACAGGTAGTGTGTGATGACAAAGAGTTAGAGGACTATATGCCACGCTATGCAAATCCGGCTATTAATTTTGCAACGGATGATATGGGCTCAGACAAAGCTATGGGTGGTGTTTTACTGGATATTTTGATCGTGATCATTGCATTTATTTTTGCAGTGACCATCAGCAACACGATCGTGAAGGAGGCTTCTACGATCGGAACACTGAGAGCTTCCGGTTATACGAGAGGTGAACTGGTCAGACATTATATTTCCATGCCGGTGATCGTGACACTTCTCGCAGCGTGCGTTGGAAATATCCTCGGCTATACCGTATTTAAAAATGTAGTTGTCGGCATGTACTATAACAGCTACAGTCTTCCAACTTATCAGACAGTCTGGAACCCGGATGCCTTTTTCAAGACAACGATCATTCCGGTTGTTTTAATGCTTGTGGTCAATCTCATCGTCATTATAAAAATGATGCGGCATACACCATTACAGTTTTTACGCCATGATCTGAAAAAAACAAAACGAAAAAAAGCGATGCGCCTGCCGAAATGGAGCTTTTTAAGCCGTTTCCGCCTGCGTATCATGTTCCAGAACGTGACGAATTACCTGATTTTATTTGTGGGGATCTGGTTTATCGGCATTATGCTTGCAATGGCGGTTGGTATGCCGGAGACGCTCGACTATTACAAGTCCAATGTTTCAGATATGATGTTTACGAACTACCAGTATGTGTTAAAGTCTTATGAGAATGAGGATGGAGACATTATCACAACGGATAATAAAGATGCAGAGAAATTCAATATGACATCTTTGCAGCACAAGAGTGATACGTTAGATGAGGAGATTTCGGTCTACGGAATCGAGGATGACAGCCGGTATGTGAAAATCAGTGACCTGTCTGCCCTGAAAGGAAACGAGGCATATATTTCTGCTTCCTATGCAGATAAATACAGTCTGAGCGTGGGCGACACAGTGGTTCTTGACGAAAAATATGAGAACAAACAGTATGAGTTTGAGGTTGCAGGAATCTATGATCACAGTCAGGCGCTGGCAGTATTTCTGTCAAATGAACAGTATTGTGAAATCTTTGACATGGACAGTGATGCATTCACAGGCTATCTCTCGGATTCAGAGATCACAGATATTGATGAGGATGAGATCGCAACCGTCATCACAGAACACGACATTACGAAAATGTGTGACCAGCTCGATCATTCCATGGGCTCTTATATGACCTATTTCCAGTATCTGTGCATCCTGTTATCCGCAGTACTGATTTATCTGCTCACGAAGCTGATCATAGAGAAGAACGAAAATGCAATTTCTATGACAAAAATCCTGGGCTATGAGAATCGGGAGATTGCAAGTTTATATCTGCTGTCCACGACGATCGTGCTTGTGGTGATTGATGTTGCCAGCGTGATTTTAGGTGTCGTCATCATGAAGGTAGTTTGGAGGATCATGCTTTTCTCCTACAGTGGATGGTATGCTTTCCGCATAAGCACGATGGGCTATGTGAAAATGTTCCTGTTTATCCTGATCGGATATCTGCTTGTCATGGTATTGGATTTCAGAAGGATCAAGCGTATTCCGATGGATCAGGCACTGAAAAATGTAGAATAGCAGGAAAAATATAATCTGACAGGAGAGCGCAGATATTACATAAAAATTAAAGTGCACATGGCAATTGTACTATAAAGCAGCTGCCGGAAATGGGAGCATCCACAACCTGGATGTTCCCATTTTGTTTTTCGGTGAGCTCTTTTGCAATGCAGAGTCCGAGTCCAAAGTGTTCTCTGTCGGTATGTGCATCGTCGGCACGGTAAAATCGTTCAAAAATATGGGATTTCTTTTCCTCTGAAATTCCGCATCCGGTATCTTCGAATAGAAAACAAAGCATTTCATTTTCAGCATGGCAGGAGAGTGTCACTTTTCCACCGGATGGCGTGTAACAGAGTGCATTATCCACGATGATGGAAAAAATCTGTTCTGTGCGGTGGATATCACAGAAGCAGTCCGGGAGAATTTCTTCCGGCAGAGTGAGGATAAGGTGAAGCCCGTTTTTCTTTGCCAGTGGTTCAAACTTTTCATAAGTGTCTAAGAGCAGCAAATCCGGCTGACAGGCTTCCGGTTTGATGGTGAGCGTGTCAGCATCCGAATTTGCGAGCAGCAGCATATCGTCGATCAGACGTTTCATGTGGACGGTCTCCTCGGACATCAGATGGAGAAAGTGGTTTCGTTCCTCTTCATTTGAACATTTTTCAACGGATTCCAAGCCGGAGCGGACAACCGCTAATGGGGTGCGTAGCTCGTGGGAGGCGGAGGCGATGAATTGTGTCTGCTTTTTCTGTGCAGTTTCGACTGGTTCTAACATTTTTCGGATGAAGAAGTGGAAAAAGAGAAACAGCAGTAAAAATGCGGCAATATTTGCAATGATCACGATAATTCTTAACGACAGCATCTGGTGAGACTGTTCGGCGAGCGAGCGCAGGATCAGAAAGTTTAAGTAGCTGTCACCTTTTGGGATACTGCCGACGGATGCAATGTAGGGAATGTTATCGCCGGAGTTGAACTGATATTCCGTATGCGAGGAAAGCCTTTTATTTTTCGTGAAAAAAGGAGGGTTCCCGGTAAGCTCTTCTGCGGCGAGAAGTGCATTTTCACATAATTGCTCGTCTGCAGTTGTCTGATGATACTGGTCATAAAAGAGTGGAGTCCCATTCTCAAAAAGATAAATCTGGATAGAACTGTTTTCCTGTAACTGGTTTAACCACTGGTGTGAGATGACATCCTGCTCCTGCAAATGGGAAATGACAGAACTTGTCTCTGTGAGAAAAGCGGTTTCGTTTCCCTGCTTTATATTTTTTTCTGCAACAAAAACACACAGAGCACTTAAGGCAAGGAGAATGATCTGTGTGACGCAGGTACAAAATAAGGTGAGTTTGCGATGCAAAGCCTGATAGGTTGTGCCGGAAAAGGTGAAGTGTGGAAACATGAGAAACCTCCTGATAATGTACATAAAGCAGATAGTGAAAAAAGGTATCTGTAAATTGCAATAAGGATAAAATAATTGAAAAGTAACGGCAGCTATACAGAAGCTTCATGATCTTATATGGAAAATCAGGGATCAGGAGGAAGCCAGCGTATATCCGACACCGCGGATGGTTTTTAAGGCAAGCGTGCTTCCAACGTAGGAGAGCCGCTTGCGCAGATAATGGATGTAAGTATCGAGGTTACAATCCTCCACTTCTGCATCCACGCCCCAGACACGGACAAGAAGAACTTCACGGCGGATGACGAGCTCAAAACTCCGCAGAAGAACTTCCAGCAATCTGCCCTCACGGCCGGAGAGCCGGATGGAGCCTGTTGATCCACTTAGCAGTCTTGCGTTGCAGTCATAACTGATATCGCAGATAGTAAGTAAATTGTCATCTTCCCATTTACCGCTGCGTCTGCCGAGGGAGCGGATGCGGGCGGTCAGTTCTTCGAAGGCGAATGGTTTTACAATGTAATCGTCTGCACCGGCATCCAGCCCTTCAATCCGGTCGTAAAGTTCGCCGAGGGCGGTGATCAGTATGACAGGCGTGGAAATTCCGGCCTGTCTCGCTTTTTGCAGCACGAGCAGACCATTCATAGTCGGGAGCATGCGGTCGAGCAGGACAATGTCGTGCGCGTCCTGTAAGAAGAGGTCAAGACCGTCTCTTCCGTCGTGGCATACATCCACCTCATAAGCTTCCTGCTCCAACTGAAAACGCAGGGTTTCACAAAAATTCAGATCATCTTCGATCAATAAAATACGCATGGTAATGTCTCCTAAGATTTATAAGGATGAGTATAGCATAGAAATCTTAGAAAAATCTTTAAATTGTAGATTATTTTGAAATGTAACAGATAAATTAAAGCCAAATTTAAAGATTTTTCTAAGATTTCTTCTATAAGATAAAACCAGAAACGCAAAATGCTGCATGTAGAATGCCAAAGCAGAGGAACAGTTGCTTATTCTGGCAATGATTGCGAAGCTGCAATCATAAAAGCAAAATAAAAAAGAAAGGTCATAAAAACAAAATGAAAACTGCAAAGATAAAAAACAGACAAAAACGAAGCATGCTAGGTGTCACAGTAATTTTACTTCTGCTGATGACATTGACAGCAGGAATATTCACCGGCTGTGGAAAAAATGCAGGCGGAGGCGTAGATGGAACAGAAAGCAGTGGCACGAATGCTGATGGCAGCGCAGGAGGCGGCAAAGGAAGATTTATTGAATCAAAAGTAGCACTTCCAGAAGAGATCAATAGCATTTTACAGTTCAAAGCACTGTCAGATGGAACACTTGAAATTGTAGGGCAGGATGCAGATTATGGCATCTATGTGGCAAAAAGCAGTGATGGAGGCGGAAACTGGGAGACAACACCGCTTGAAGATATCTCTTACAGCGATGTCGCAGTCGCAGAGGATGGAACAGTTGCATTTCTTGATTATACGGAAAACGGATTATGCCCGGTTACAATTGTGGACGCAGACGGAAGCACACATACATTTTCCATTGAAATGCCGGTAGAAGATGCCTTTGTATCAGTTGCAGCATTTGACAGTAATAAACAGCTGATCGTGCGCGATACAGTGGGCGGTTTGTATGGAATTGACTGTACAGATGGAAGCAAAACAGTGACATTTGAAATTGATGAGGATACCTATATTCCTTATTTTGATGTGGTTGGAACGAATTGCTATATCGTCACAAGTGACAAGGTGCTCTGCTATGACACGACAACCGGAAAAGAGACGGACGAGCTGACCGCATTGACTGAGCAGATCTGTTCAGATGATAACCTCGTTTATCGAAATACCGATACCGGACTTCCGGTGACGTTTGCAAAAGCGGAGAATGATAACAGTATTATTTTTGCAGATTATAAAGGAATTTTCCACTATACAACAGGTGGAGCAGTTGTGGAGGAGCTGGTACAGGGCGAGCAGACTGCATTGAGCAACAGCGGTGCGATTTTTTACGGAGTGTATATGCAGGACGAGACGCATCTTTTTGTGGCAGGAAATAACGGAATGGAGGGTGCACTCTACAGCTACACCTACGATGCAGACGCATCTGCCAACCTGAATCAGGAACTCAATATTTATGCATTGCAGGATTCCGATACGCTGCGTCAGGTGGTCAATATTTTCCGTCAGGAGTATGCAGATATTTATGTAAACCTTGAAATTGGCATGACGGATGATAATGGAGTGACGTTAGAGGACGCATTGAAGACGTTGAGCACGGATATCCTGGCAGGAAATGGACCGGATGTGCTTATCTTAGATGGAATGCCGGTGGACAGCTATGTGGAAAAAGGAATTTTAACAGATATCAGTGATGTTGTGGATGAGGTAAAGGCTTCGGATGGACTTGTGGATTCCATTGTGAAAGACAGCACAAAGGATGGAAAGATATATGCGATTCCGACACGTTTCTTAGTATCATTTATCACGTCAGATCAGCAGACGGTAGATGCAGGAAAGTCCACGCAGGCACTTGCAGACCGCATCGAAACCCTGGCAAAAGACAAAAGTACGACTTATGTGGTACAGCAGAAGATGGCGGAAGAGTTACTGCTTGATTTTTACAATGTAGATTCCCAAAACTGGGTAAAGGAGGACGGAAGTCTGGATGAAACGAAAGTTTCCGATTATCTGACACAGGTGAAACGTATTTATGATGTGGATGATCACAGAGATATCGAATCTTATGGCAATTTTTTTGAGAGCGGAATGTGCGATGGATACCGTTATGGAACATTAGACAGCATGGATTTATTTGCAGAGACATGTAAAGTGGAATTTGGAACCATTGCAGATGTCGAGGATTTCCAGTTGATGTTGAGCGCCGGTACGACGGACGGAGCGGTTTATGGGGTGTTGTCGAATGGTGGAACTTCTTCTTATGTCCCATTTTTACAGGCAGGTGTGGTATCTGGAGGCAATGAGGATGCAGGGAAAGCGTTTGTGAAAACACTGCTCGGAAAAGAGGCAGGGGCTTCCAGCAACGGAATTCCGGTGAATGAGGCAGCTTTAAAAGATCAGATCAATGCATTGATGGGACGGACGGAAACAAGCATGGCATTTAACAGGGATGGAAGCGACAAAATCTATACGATTGAATACCGCTCCATGACACAGGAGGAAGCAGACGCAATTTTAGCGCAGCTGGAAGCAGTGGAGCAGTCAGCACTCACAGACCGTACGATCCAGAATCTTGTGATCGAACAGGGAACAAGCTATGTAAAAGGAGAGCAGAACCTCGAAGAAACGGTAAATGAGATCACGAAGAAAGTGAATCTGTATCTTGCAGAGCAACAGTAAAAAAGGAAGAGGATGGGAGATTGCAGCAGGCTATGAGAAAGGCATGAGGATGAAAAGACATAAAATCAGAAAAAAGCGAAATCCCGGCTGGTATTTTCTGTTGCCCGAATTTCTGGGAGTATCGGTGTTTGGACTGATCCCATTTGCAGATGTGGTGCGGCGCTCTTTTTTCCAGACCGTGGATGGCAGTTTTGTCGGGATCAGTAACTACGTGCAGGTGATAAAAAATGATGCTTTTGATCTTGCAGCGAAAAATACACTGCGTTTTGTGGTCACCTGTATTCCATGTCTGCTGCTGTTATCATTGATACTGGCACTGCTGTTGCAGCAGGTTTTGATTCTGGCAGAGAAAAAGAAAAAACACCGGGATGTGACGATGGAACAGTTTTACCGGGGCAGTGCAGCGGCACTTAAAAGTATGTATCTGCTTCCGATGGCAATCCCGGCGGCAAGTGTGGTCGTACTGTGGAAGATTCTTTTTGACAGCCACGGATTTGTGAACAGTGCGATCCATGCGCTGTCAGGAATGAGCGGAATCGGGCAGATTTTAAACGTTTTGTCGGTGCAGGAGGTAGACTGGATGAACACCGATGCCGCATTTGGAATCCTCGTATTCAGCTATGTCTGGAAATATTTAGGATACGATATTGTGCTCTGGATGGCGGGGCTTTCCGCAATCCCACAGGGGATTTATGAGGCGGCAGAGGTGGACGGAGCCGGAAAATGGAAAAAGTTTTTCTATATCACACTTCCGAATCTCCGCCCGGTGGCATTTACCGTTGTCATTTTGTCGGTTTTAAATTCATTTAAAGCGTTCCGGGAGGTTTACATGGCAGCAGGCAGCTATCCGCAGGAAAATATTTATCTGTTGCAGCATGTGTTCAACAACTGGTTCCAGACGCTCTCGGTGGATAAGATGGCGGCGGCATCTGTGATGCTCGCGTTTGTAATTGCGGTGTTTGTGCTGTTACTTGAGCGAAGCTGGGAGAGAGAAGGATAATGAACAGGAGACAGCAGATAAAAAGGAAGATGTACAATATAAATATAGAAAGAAGAATTTCATGAAGAGAATAATAATAACAGGAATACTGATTCTGGCGGCAGGCTTGTGTCTTGCTCCGGTTCTCTTTCTGCTTGTCGGCACTTTTATGGGAAACCATGAAATCTATACGTGCATCGCACCTGCACTCGGAAAGGGAGATGGGCTTGCTATCTGGCATCTTTTGCCACAATACCCGACGTTGCAGAATGTTGTGGAGCTTCTTTTCGATTCACCAGAATATTTTCAGATGTTCTGGAACTCGATTTTTTACACGGGGGCAATTCTGGCAGGGCAGATGCTTTTTGGCATGCCGGCAGCGTGGGGGCTGGCGCGGTATTCTTTCCGCGGAAGAAAAACAGTTTACCGGCTGTTCATTCTCGTGATGATGATGCCGTTTCAGGTCACGATGTTGTCGCAGTATCTGGTGTTAAACCGTCTGGGAATGCTGGACAGACCGCAGGCAGTCGTTTTGCCCGGAATTTTTGCAACGTTTTCCGTCTTTATTATGTACCGCTTTTTCCGTGGAATACCGGAAAATGTCATGGAGGCGGCACGTATGGACGGGGCGGGAGAATTCCAGATTTTTTTGCGGATCGGCATACCGCTTGGAAGTCCGGGCATCCTGTCGGCACTGGTATTTTCGTTTTTGGACTGTTTTAGCATGTTAGAGCAGCCGATGACGTTTTTGAAAACAAAAAGTCTCTGGCCGTTGTCACTTTTTCTGCCGGAGATCACGAGCCAGAACGCAGGATTTTCACTCTGTGCATCACTGGTGACGATCCTGCCCGCGATGTTTGTTTTTCTGGCAGGACAGGACTATCTGGAGCAGGGAATTGCGATGGCGGGAGCGAAGGAATAGTGCAGAAGCAGAGTGTAATTGAGAATATGAAAAATATAAGAAAAAACAAAAATTCGGAAAATGAAATAGCAGTAACCGGAAAATCGGGAATTTTCTGGTTAAAAGGGCTGGCTGGTTTACTTGCGGTCATGCTGGTTTTCACGATTGCATCGCGGGTGGTGGCATCCATCACTGTCCCACAGGTAACGGCATCAGCTCCGTCATCCGGAAAGATCGAGCACACGGTTATGGCATCGGGAACCGTGGAGGCAGGCGGCGAGAAAGCGATTGTCACAGAGGAAGGAATTCTGGTTGCACAGGTCAATGTGCATACGGGAGAAAGCATCGGGGAAGGAGAAACTCTTTTTGCACTTGATATGGACAGTCTGGAAGATCAGATTTATGAGCTGCAGAACCAGATCAAAAAGCTTCAGCTTGAAAATGATTCCCTGAAGAAAAATAAAGCGCAGGCAGACGCAAAGCAGCAGCTGGAGTTAAAGCGTGCGCAGGAAGATTATGAGGAAACGATAGCGAAGAATACAGTTTCCGATGGGAAGGCAAATGAGGCATTGCAGAAAGCGGCGGATGCGAAAAGTCAGGCAGAGAAGGAATTAAACAGTGCGAAGGATGCACTCGCACAGGCGGAGAAGGAGCTGAATGCAGTCAAAGAGGAACTGCAAAATGTGAAGGATGCAGCTGCAGCAGAGCAAAGTAAAGATACCGCAGATCAGACAGACGAAGCAGAAAAGAAAGATACAAATTCAACCATAACACAGAAGCTCCAGCAGTTAGAAGAAGCTGTGCAGGAAAAGCAGAACACATACGACACAATTCAGGCAAAAGTTACTGAAAAGCAGGCGGCACTTGACTCTGCCAGCGTCGCATTAGAGGAGAAGCAGGAACAGCTGGAATCCAATACAAGTACTGCAGAGGATGCAAAGAAAGCCGCAGAGCGCGCGGTAGAAGATGCAGGTCTGTCTGCAGACATCGATCACACGCAGGAAATCAACGCCATTTCTTTAGAGCAGTTCCAGAAACAGTTAGAAAAGCTGAAAACCCTAAAGCAGCAGAACGGAGAGATAACTGCACCATCCTCCGGGATTATTACAAAAGTATGTGTGGAAACCGGGCAGAAAACAACAGACACGGCGGCAGTTGTCATGAGCGATGAGCAGAGTGGACTTTTTTTTACTGCGACAACGGACAGCAAAAACAGGGAATATCTCTCAGTGGGAGATAATGCAACGATTACCGGTGTCGGTAAGGAAACGTCTGATTGCAGCATTGTTTCCCTGGAAACATCGAAAGACGGAAGCAGCATAAAAGTGTCAATTGCTATGCAGGGGGATGATTTCTTGCCGGGTGAGAGCGCACAGATGACTGCCACAAGAAAATCGGAAAGCTATGATTACCTTGTGCCGGTTACAGCCGTTTGGCAGGAAAATAACAAAGCGTATGTGTTACTCTTAGAGACGGAAAATACAGTGCTCGGAGAGCAGTATATCGCGAGGAAGGCGGAAGTGCAGATTTTAGATAAAAACAGCAGTTATGCAGCGGTAAGCGGAAACTCACTGAGTGCGGACTGCCAGATCATCACAGATTCTGATCGGACGGTTGGAAACGGGGATGTTGTGCGGATGACGGAGTAAGGACAGAACAATGAAAAAAATAAGTTACAGAAAAAGGATCGCAAGTCTGGCTTTTGGATTATTTGGAGCTGTATTTTTGGTATTTGCATGCGTTTATCATAATAAAACAGAGGATTTTTCCAATATCATCACAATCCAGTCTGGGGAAGACAAGTTTACCCAGAGCGAAATAGCGTCAATCCGGCAGGATACGGCATCCGCAGAGACATTCACAGCGTGGACAGAGCAGAAAAATCAGACAGTTCATGCTACGATAAACGAACGGAGCAGCAACGCGGATATTTTGTTACTCTGTGGAGATTCCCACTCCGTCCTTCCGTGGGGAAAAAATCTGCCGGAAAGCGACACAGAGGGCTGCATCCTAGGTGCATCCTTAGCGGAGCAGTTGTTTGGTGGAACAGAGGTGGAAGGACAGCAGATCCTATACAACGGAAGAGAGCTTACTGTGCGCGGTATCGTAAAAGAACCACAAAATATAATGCTATGTCAGAGCGCTGCAAACGATGAGACAGCTTCCGGAACACAAACTGGAAGCAACGGAAACCAGCAGACAGGCTCATCAGAAAATAATCAACAGGAAATCTGCTATGACAAAATCAGTCTGCTCTATACAGACAAGTCGAAAGCGATTAACAGGACTGCGGCAGAATTTATCAGCAGATATGGATTAGACGTTCAGATCCTTCATTACGAATACAAACGAAATCTAAGCTGGTTTACAGACTTGATTCCGGGAAAATGGTCCGATTTTTCCGGTTGGAAGGAGAATTTGAAAACACTGCAAAGTGATGAAAAAATATTAAAGCAGTGCGAGAAGAGCACGGTCGAAAGCCTTTATTTGGAATGGATCTGGAAAAGAAACAATTGTTTCCTGATGTGTCTTGTTATGGCAGACTTTTCGTGTAGAATTGCAAGAAATAAAGCTGTCTTTTCGTGCAAAAATGAAGAAAATGAGATTGCCCTTTCGTATAAACAAAGGTAACAGTAATGATTTATTTGCGTTATATATGGCAGAGTTGTTATAATAGCTCCAAAGGTGGTATATAAGTGAGAGGGGCACTGAAACTTGTAATTTGAAATACGTTATGTTAGTATAAATTACGTCAGTGAACATTTCTCATTGATACAGTTTTTAAATAACAGTATATTTTAAAAGTAAGACTCCGGAGGTTATCAAATACATGAGACATTGATTTTTTTCTAATTCAATGATGGAAAAACTGGCTGAGATCAAAGACGGCACAGTTTTTAGATCAGGTTACAGATAGGTGTAATCTTTTTTGGGTTACAAAAAAGAAGATCGGTCAACTGATTACGAATTAGAAAAAAAGGAGATATCTCATGAAAAAATTAAAATTTGATAGTTATGATGGAGTCTGTTTTTTGAATGGACTTGTCTTTTTTGCACCGGTTGCGTTGCTGGTAAGAACGCAGGCTGGTGTGTCGGAACATGTATTTTTCCTCCTTCAGGCATTATTGTCTGGCGTGATTTTTCTGGGGGAAATTCCAACAGGATTTATAACCGATAAAATTGGATACCGGAAATCACTGATTTTGGCGCAGGTGTTATTGCTTGGTGCGAGAAGTTTATTGCTCGCAGCCTTTGTGAGCCGGTCGCTTGTACTGTTTGTCGTGGAGGCAGTTGTAGAGGGAATTGCGGCGTGCTTTACCTCCGGGACGGGAAGCGCGTATTTGTACGCTCTGTATGGAGAAAACGGATATCTTGCAAAAACGGCACACGCAGGAAATTTCGGAACAGCAGGTTTTATCATCAGTACAGTTGCGTATGCCGGGATTTATAAAATAAGCGGTATGGAAGGTCTACTGATTACAACTGTAGTCATGGATATTATAGCGGTTGTATGCTCGTTCTTCCTGAGAAGTGAAAGCAGTAAAACCATAATTGCAGATAGAAAGGAAGTACAGATTTTAGCGATATTTAAAAACAAAAAAGCATTTCTGTTTGTGATTTCGCTGGCGATTTTCAGTATCGCATGGCTTCTGATCAACTTCTTTTATGTGGTAAAACTTGAAAACTGCGGTTTGCCGGTAGAATGGATGTCATTGATCATTTTGAGCTATTCAGCCGTACAGATGCTGGCAGAACCCATTTTAGGAAAATTGTCTGACGGAAAAAACGGAAAGTCCGGCAGGGAAAAACTGCCCGCAGTTACAGCTGCCGCAGCAGGGGTGGCATTTCTTCTTTTTGGAGTGGTAAAATTCAGGGCAGCCGTACTGCTTCTAATGCTCATATTGCCGTTGCTTTTAAATCTTCCGGAATATCTGCTGATGGATCTGGAAAATCAGTTTGTGGACGAAGCGGAGTGTGGCAGCCAGCGTGCGGCAACGCTGTCTGTGCTTAATATGGGCGTGAATCTGGTGGAGATTCTGACTCTGTCAGCCTCAGCATTTTTGACGAAAATCGGAATCCAGTGGTGCTTTGTGTTTGTGGGATGCTTTCTGATGGCGATAGCGCTTCTATTTGCCAGAATACAAAAATAGAAGGAGCGAAAACCGCTTCCTCCTATCAAAATGATCCGTAATTTTACCACAGACCTAATACGTGTTGCATCAGCAAACTCATACAGGTAATACCGATCCAGCAGCTGAATCCAAGAAGCAAAGGTTTGGCTCCTGTTTTCACTAATTTCACAATATTGGTATTCAGACCAATTGCACTCATGGCAAGAACGATGAAAAACTTGCTCAAAGTTTTTAGCGGATTGAAAACAGCTGCTGGAACACCGAAGTTCACTGCTATTGTTGTAATAATGGATGCAATGATAAAATAGAGAATGAACATTGGAAAAATCTTTTTAAAATCCACTTTATTATGATCCGTTTGTTCCCTTCTGGTTCGAAGAAAAGCAAGGACAAGCGTGATTGGGATAATTGCCAGTGTTCTTGTAAGTTTTACGGTGACAGCTTTATCCAAAGTCGCCGAACCAAGGTTGTACATGGAATCCCAGGTGGAGGCAGCAGCGGTAACGGAAGAGGTGTCATTCACAGCAGTTCCGGCAAAAATACCAAAAGCTTCTCCGCTTGTCTGGGAAAAACCGAGAACGGTGCCAAGCATAGGAAAAAATAAAGCGGCAAGCATATTGAAAAAGAAAATGACAGAAATTGATTGTGCAACTTCCTCATCATCAGCGTCAATGACAGGAGCAGTAGCTGCAATTGCGGAGCCTCCGCAGATCGAGGAACCTACACCGATGAGTGTGGAGATTTTTTCGGGAACATGAAGGATTTTATGTAATACCCAGGCAACAACAAGGGATGTTGTGATCGTTGCAAGAATGATTGGAAGCGATTGTTTTCCTGTCTGCAGGATGACAGAGAGATTCATTCCAAAACCAAGTAAAATAACAGCATATTGCAGGATCTTTTTGGATACAAATGTGATGCCGCTCTGCAGAGCAGATTTATCGCTGACCAATAATGTAATGATCATTCCTAGGAGGATCGCAAAGACAGGACCACCTACAATTGGGAAAATTTTTCCTAAAATCCAGCTTGGAATCGCGATCACCAGGCATAACAGCACACCTTTCCAATTCTTCTTAATAAAATTCATATTCATAACCTCACTAAAAATATTTTGATTCTTACGGGTTCCTATGATAGCATAAACACATAGAGATGAAAAGTAACAAGCCAAAATAAAAGGAGCAGTCATGCAGACAAAAGGAAAGAAAAAAATCATAGATAATGCGGGAGCATTGCAGAAAAAATACGCATGGAAATCAGAGAAAACGCAGGATACAAAGAAAGCGCCGCAGGATACAAAGAAACAGGCAGCAGCCTGTCCGTATGCCAAAAAATGTGGCGGCTGTGATTATCAGGGAATGTCCTATGAACAACAGCTGCAGGAAAAACAGACCTATGTGCGCAAAAGCATTGGGGATTACTGTAAAGTCCTGCCGATCATCGGAATGGAAAATCCGTATCATTACAGAAATAAAGTACACGCAGTGTTTGATGTGGAGCGCAGGGGAAAACATGCAAACGGCGGCAGACGTACCGCAGGCAACGGACATGCGAAGGCAGCACCGGGCGGCGTGATTTCTGGTGTATACAAGGCCGGAACCCATGAAGTCATCAATATTGATTCCTGTGAAATCGAGGATGAGTTATCGAGTGCGATCATCCGCGATATCAGAGGACTTCTTCATTCATTTAAAATAAAAACATATGATGAGGACACCGGATACGGTCTGCTCCGGCACGTTCTCGTGCGCCGTGGTTTTCACAGCGGCGAGGTGATGGTAGTGCTGGTGCTCGGTTCCCCGATTCTTCCATCCAAAAACAATTTTGTGAAAGCATTGCGGAAGCTTCATCCTGAAATAACTACAGTTGTGGTTAACATAAATGATAAACAGACCAGCATGGTTCTTGGAGAAAAGGAAACTGTTATTTATGGAAAAGGTTATATTGAGGATACGCTCTGTGGCTGTACCTTCCGTATTTCGCCAAAATCATTTTATCAGGTGAATCCGGTACAGACAGAGATCCTTTATAACAAAGCGATCACATATGCGGGACTGACCGGAAAAGAGAAAGTGATCGATGCATATTGTGGAACCGGAACGATCGGTCTGATCGCTGCGTCCCAGGCAAAAGAAGTGATCGGCGTGGAGTTAAACCGTGATGCTGTGAAGGATGCGGTCATCAATGCAAAACGGAACAATATCAAAAATGAACAGTTCTATAATGCAGATGCCGGAAAATTTATGGTAGAGCTTTCTGAGCAGAACAAAAAAGTGGATGTCGTATTCATGGATCCACCGAGAGCGGGAAGCGATGAGGCATTTTTATCCTCAGTAGTAAAACTTGCACCGAAAAAAGTGGTCTACGTGTCATGCAACCCGGAGACACTTGCGAGAGATTTAAAATATCTCACAAGACATGGGTATCAGGCTGTCGAGTGCCAGCCTTGCGACATGTTTCCATTTACGAAACATGTGGAAACAGTCTGCCTTCTGTCGAGAAAAGCCCAATAAATCAAAGGATTTCGCCATTTTGGGAATAAAATAGATGTGTGTTTCTGTTTCCGTAGAGTGATGATATAGCTGGAGGTTTACCACAGGGGATATGCTTTTGGGAATAAGAAATATACATTTTGGCGAAAGGATACTTTTTGACGAAAGAACATCACGATTGGAGGATGAAAATATATGGATAATTTTAATAGCGGAAAGATTAAAGAAATGGTTTATGATGTTCTTCAGAATCCAACGAGAGAGAACTTTATTGATATTTTAGATAATGGTCTTGGAGAACAGGATAATTTAGATTTTAAGGTACAATGGATTGAGGCACAGAAATTAGCAGAAATACTATTAGGAATTGCTAACTCGGGTGGAGGGGCAATAATACTTGGAGTAAAAGAAAATGAGGATGGAACATTAGAGAGTATTGGTTTATCTAAAATAGAAGATAAAGAAAAAATACATAGTAAGATGGCAAAATTTTTACCAGAAACAATTAAATTTGAAATAGCAGACTTTGACTTTTCAAATGAAAGTTATAGTAAATTGAAAGGAAGGCTTTTTCAACTAATCCTTATTTATTCAGAGGATATAAATTTACCATATATTTGGGAAAAGGATAGTAATTCGGCAGAAGCCGGGAGTATATTTTTTCGTAGAGGAACAAAAACAGTAAAGGCTAATTCTTATGAAATAAATGAGATGTTGGACAAAAGATTAGAAGCAACGTATGTTGAACAGTCAAGTTTGCATCTGGAAGAACATTTAAAGCAATTAAATACATTATATAAAAATATGTCATCTCAGATGTATTCGTCTTCGGTGATTAGTAATTTATTTAAGAACATGAGTGCATTTGGAACTTTGGCGGGAACACCACAAAATAACCCATATTACCCTAAAGAGTCCTATGATGAATTTATTGCCAAGATGATTGAAAAAAAGAAGATGAAAATAGAGAAGGTTTTAGATTTGAAATAATTAGGGAAACAGAGGGGATAAAACCATTACCCCACTTTGAAAATCTATTGCATACTTTCGCTATGCAGTATAAAATCAAAGTTCAGGGGAATATTGAAACCGTCTGTCTGCTTTCAAGGAAACCTTGATTTTCTGCGGTTTGTGGGATATTAAGGAGCGAAAATGGATGTGTGTTTTGTAGCCTTATGAATGAATCATTTGAATATCGTAGCAGAGGGGTGTTTTGAGACTCTGCTGAATAATAGGCTTGTGTTGGAGTTTTTACAAGGTGTAAATTGGAACAGCGAACATGATAAAAAATAGAAAAGTAGATAAAAGGTAACGTGTATAGAAAATGGTGTGACACAAGTGCGACTGGTGGAGAAAATCCTATTATGAGTATGTTGAGAGTGTATAAGATAGTTTCACGGTTGAAACAGATGTGATTATGGATATGTCAGTGAAGTTAATATGCTGACACTTCCAAAAAATAACGGAAGCAGGCAGAAGATTGCGGAAGAACTGGAAATCAGCCCTACAACACTGTGGACAAAAATGAAAAAAGGCATTGCAGAGTGAGCATTGCAAAGTGTCTCTGTTGCATGCCTGTAAGGAGAAAAAGATGGATGTAATGGTTTTGATCGATTCGTTTAAGGGGAGTATGACTTCCATGGAAGCGGGCAATGCGGCGCGTGACGGGGTGCTGCGCGTCTATCCGCATGCCAATGTTACGGTCTGCCCCCTGGCAGACGGAGGAGAGGGCACAACAGATGCCCTGATAGAGGGGCTGGGCGGAAGGAAAGTGGAACTGTCTGTGACGGGACCGATGGGAAGCCGGGTAAAAGCTTACTACGGAATCCTTGCGGATGAAAAGACGGTGGTTATGGAGATGGCGCAGGCCGCGGGCATTACGCTTGTGGAGGAAGCGCAGAGAAATCCGGGAAAAGCCACCACCTATGGAGTGGGCGAGATGATACGGGATGCCGTTTCGCGCGGATACCGCAAATTCATCATCGGAATCGGCGGAAGCGCAACAAATGACGGCGGAATCGGAATGCTTAGAGCGCTCGGTGTGAAGTTTCTGACCAAAGATGGAGAGGAAGCAGGAGAGGGAGCGGATGCGCTTGGTAAAATACATTTCGTTTCACTGGAGCATCTGATGCCGGAACTGAAAGAATGTGATTTTCAGATTGCATGTGATGTCACGAATCCGCTCTGCGGAGAAAAAGGGGCGACCTATATTTATGGAAAGCAGAAGGGCATACGGGAAGAGGAAATGCCGCGTATCGACGCGGATATGAAGCATTACGCCGCGATCACTGCCGAGCGGATCGGCGTTGACTATGCAGCCCGGGAGGGCGCGGGGGCAGCCGGCGGCATGGGATATGCCTTTATCAGTTATCTTGGGGCGAGACTGGTTCCGGGAATCGAGCTGATATTAGACGTGATCCATTTTGAGGAGGAGGCAAAGAAAGCGCAGATTGTGCTCACCGGAGAGGGACGGCTGGATCTTCAGACTGCAATGGGAAAAGCGCCCGTGGGGGTTGCGAGGGCTGCCAAGAAGTATGGCTGTAAAGTGATTGCGTTCGCCGGTTCGGTCACAAAAGAAGCAACTGCGTGCAATGACAACGGCATCGACGCATTTTTCCCGATCGTGCGCGGGGTGTGCACGTTAGAGGAGGCCATGCAGCGGGAAAAAGCCATGGAGAATCTTACTGATTCCGTGGAACAGGTATTTCGTCTGCTATAATATCAACTACTCTACAGGATGATTTAGAAGAACGATTATCTCAAAAATCTGGAATGAAAGAGCAGGTGATACGGGAAATAGATCTGGATAAACGGTTCAAAAAGAAATGTTGGGGCAATCAGGTTCTCCCCTCACCCCTTACAGTGCTCCCCGCGGTATGCCGTCGGTGACATGCCGGTCTCCTTCTGAAAGCTGGAGAAAAAGAAACTGCGGCTGCCGAAGGACAGTTCATCGCTGATGTCCTGAATACTCATGCGGGTACCCGATAGAAGAAGCTTTGCTTCTTCTATTTTTTTTCGGCGGATATAAGCATTCACGCTCTCGCCGGTCACTTCCTTGAACTTGTGGGAAAAATAATATTCCGTGTAGCCGAGCCGTTCGGAGAGCAGAGAGATCGAGAGCGGTTCGCGGATGTGCAGACTGATGTAGTCGCAGATGTTCTGAATCTGCCTGGAATGTGCATTCGTCTCCTTTGCGGCGCGGACACGGTGGACGTAATCATCGAGAAATTCGCGGCTTAAATTGGTCGTGTCGGCAGTCGTTTTACATTCCTCGATGCGCCCGGCATAGTAATCGTTTAAGGTGTATGCGATGGAGGGATTCAGACCGCCATCGATCGCAGCGCGGCTGCACAGGGTTAGGAGCACCAGCAGATTATTTTTGCTCATGCGGAGTGAATCGCCGATCTCGGCCTTGACGCCGGAGCTTAAGGTCATGGATTTTGCAAGAGCCTTTTTGTATTCCGGATTTCCCTCGCGGATCATGGAGAGAAATGTCTGCTCCGCCATCCAGATGCCCGGATGCTCCCCGGAGAGAAGCGGCGAGTCATCCGGAACGCCTGTCGTGCTGTGAGAGGTAAAAGAGATCAGATCCGCGGTGATCCGCTCGCCGGTAATGGCGCAGTGGAACATGATGGCGTAGGAGAGCAGCACGGAAGACGGAATGATCGGCACACTCTCGATCTGCTTTACAATTTTGGAACGCAGCTTGACGGTCAGCTGGTAGGAATCCAGCTTTTTCCGCAGAACCAGATGCGAGTTGCTTCCGGTAAAAGCAGGACCGATGATGTGGATCTGCTGCAGCGCAAAGCCCTGATACTCAAAACCGGCGATCCAGAGAAGCCCGAACTCGGTGTCCAAGATCAGCGGCATGCGGTTCCCGGATTCGATATGCGCGAGCACGAGAGAGGAGAAACCCAGCATGAAGATAATGTCCGGCAGCATGAGTTCTGCCGGACAGTCTGTCTCGATCAGTTCAAACTCCGGGCTGTAGTGCCAGAGATGAAGTGGGTATTCACATTGAACCATTTCCTGAAAAAAAGAGAGACGTTCTTGGATGTCCATGCGGGTATTCCTTTCTGTGCAAAGCAATGTTTTTTACTGATTCCAGTGTCCGAGAAATTGCAGACTTTCTTTTGGATACCGCGTCTGTGTGCTGCGGTCGACTGCAATCAGACCGAAGGTCATCGAGTAGCCTTTCTGCCATTCAAAATTATCCAGAAGGCTCCAGTGAAAATAACTTTTTACCGGGAGACCATCGCGGATGCAGGCAGCGACGCCGTTAAGCGCGGCATCGATAAAAGCGACGCGTCTGGTGTCATCGGAAGTCGCAATTCCATTTTCGGTGACATACAGATCGCCGTGAAAATCTTCTGCCACCCTGCGCAGAACATGCTCTAAAGCTTCCGGATAAAACTCATAATTCATCTGGGTCAGTTGGGCGTCCTCCGGATTCGGGAGCTGACCGTCCGGACCGATCAGTGAGCGGGTATAATTCTGCACGCCTAAGAAATCATCCTCCTTGATATAAGGGAGATAGTGTAAAAATTCTTCGTCCCACTCAGAGGCTGCACGTGTCTCGCCGCCAGCCTGCGGCTGAATGTCGTGCAGGCTTAAGGTCAGACCGACCTGAATGTCCGGGTAGAGCGCTTTGATTTCTTTTCTCGCGAGCGCATGCGCTTTCATGATGAGAAGATCGCCCTCTCTGGTGCGCATGGAAGTAAAGTTTTCTACTTTTTCCACACCAAAGACTTCCATATTTTCAATAGCGGTGGCTTTCTGACCCTCCAGCATTTTCTGGAGATTGATGCCGACCTGCACCGTTCCGTCTGCACTGTCGCCGTCCTTTGACGTTGTCTGTGCCGTCTGCATCTGTGCCATCATCTGCCGTTTGTAACGTTCGGCGATTGCGGCAACCTGAATGCCCATATTTGCCTCGTTGATAGTGCATACATAGTGCAGTTCGCTGCCGAGTTCTTCCATAATATAACGGACATAACGGGCAAAGTCATCCGGCGTAGTCGAAGCTTCCCATCCGCCCTTGGTCATCAGCCATTTCGGGCTGGAAAAATGATGCAGGGTAACAAACGGTTCCACACCATATTTTTTGCAGCAGGCGATGACGTCGCGGTAATGTGCGACGGCTGCTGCATCAAACACGCCCTCCTCCGGCTCGATGCGCGCCCATTCGATCGAAAAACGATAGGCGTTTAAGCCGGCATCGGCCAGAAGCTTGATATCTTCCTCATAGCGGTGGTAGTGATCGACCGCGTCTAAAGACGGCTCCAGAAAGCTGGTGTGCTTCATATGCTCCATCGCCCATAAGTCGCTGTGGATGTTGTTCCCTTCTACCTGATGGGCGGCTGTGGCAGCCCCGATCAAAAAATGTTCCGGTAATCTCATAAAATCCTCCATTCTGCAGTGAAAAAATACAGCGTCAGCCGTATATTTCTCCTGCGCATCTCTTGTAATCTGATGTTACTATATAAGATTTTATAAAACCGGGAGTTCACAAAATCGCGAAAATGTTAGAAAAATAGCAATACTTAATTTTATAACATGAATTTTATTACATTACCACGAATTTGTAAACACGCAAAAGAAAAAGACCAGCTAGAATAAAGTCATAGAAAAACAGAGCCGCAGATATATAGGAGCGGCAAAATACGGAAAAGGTCTGGAGGGTATAAAAATGTTTGGAAAGAAAAAAGAACAGCCGGTGGAGACAAACGGCATTGTCTACCGCCGTGCAAAGACATGGAGGGTAGCGCTTGCAGGATGCAGTTCTGGGATTGGAATGTGTTTTTATGTGCTGCTTGGACTGGCAAGCTATGTGGCAAACGAAGGGTATGGCATTGCAACAGCGGTGGTAGGCATTATCCTGACTGCAACAAGAATCTTGGACGGCGTCACAGATCCGATCATTGCGATCATCATCGATAAGATGAACACGCGGTTTGGAAAGATCAGGATTCTGATGGTGGCAGGATGGCTGATCGAGTCACTGGCAGTCCTGATCATGTACTGCTGGGCGAGTGGAAAGGGACATGGAATCGTGCTGTTTGTGCTGCTCTACTGCCTGTATGTGATCGGCTATACGATGTGCAACGTCACAGCGCAGATCGTTCCGGCGATGCTTACGAACGACCCGAAGCAGCGCCCGATGGTAGGCGTCTGGAGTACAGCTTATAACTATCTGGTGCCGATGATTCTTAACATCGTGATTACGGTGATGCTGCTTCCCAAATACGGGAATGTCTATTCGGTAGAGATGCTTGCAGCATCCTGCATCGTCTGCGTGGCAGTATCGGGTGTGGGATTACTTCTCTGCTGTATCGCGGTATCGGATATCGATAAACCGGAAAATTTTGTGGGCGTGACGAGCAAGAAGAAGGCTGAGCCGGTAAAAGTAAAAGATATGTGGGAGCTGGTCAAATCCAACCGTGCGCTGCAGACGTTCATCGTTGCGGCGAGTTCGGATAAGATTGCGAGCCAGACGGCAAGCCAGGCGGTTGTAACGACGATGCTGTTCGGAATTATTATCGGCAATATGCAGCTTGGGACAATCTTAAGTGTAATCGGTATGCTTCCTTCGATCATCTTCGCGTTTATCGGGGCGAAATACGCAGGAAAGCACGGAAATAAAGAGGCGATGGTGACGTGGACGTATGTGTGCATCACCGTGGCGGCGGTGCTTGTGGTATTGTTTATTTTCATTGATCCGACCCTGATTGCGACGGCGCTTCCAATGATGATTGTATATGTATTACTGACCCTGGTGTTAAATGGTGCAAAAATGTGCGTGACGATGTCAAGCAATGCGATGATGGCGGACATCATTGATTACGAGTTAGACCGCAGCGGTAAATTCATTCCGGCAGCAGTGACAGGTACATACAGCTTTATTGACAAGTTAGTGTCCTCATTCTCTGCGGCGATTGCAACCGGACTGGTGGCGCTGATCGGCTACAGGCACACGATGCCGCAGCCGTCCGACCCGTCCACACCGGCAATCTTCTGGATGACGATGAGCATGTATTTCGGACTTCCGCTGATCGGCTGGGTATGTACGCTCTGCGCAATGCGCGAGACACCGCTCTCCAAAGAGAAGATGGAGGAAGTACAGAAGAGTATTCAGGAGAAAAAACAGGCAGAAGTGGAAAAAGTGATTGAGGAAATGAAGTAGAGAGAAGAAAAGAGAGGGAGAACGAAACAGATGAGAAATACAATATTGCTGGAGAAAGGCTGGACATTTTATAAAAATCCGCAGAGTGAAACAGGGGAGGCGGTAACGCTCCCGCATACCTGGAACGCGGTTGACGGACAGGACGGCGGAAACGATTATTATCGCGGAACCTGCAAATATGTGCGTCATTTCGCAAAACCGGAACTGGAAAAGGGAGGAAGAGCGTATCTGGAATTTGACGGCGCAGCGATGATGGCGGATGTTGTGGTCAACGGAACGAAGCTGTTCCACCACGAGGGCGGATTTTCTACATTCCGGGTAGATGTGACGGAGCAGTTGACAGAGGACAATCTGTTAGAAGTATATGTGGATAACTCTGACAACACAAAGGTGTATCCGCAGAAAGCTGATTTTACTTTTTACGGCGGGCTGTACCGCATGGTAAAGCTGGTGACGGTACCTAAAGTGCATTTTGTGATGGACTATGCAGGCGGAAACGGCATGAAGGTGACGCCGGAGGTGACGATTCTGGACGCTGCAAAGAAACAGGCGGACGCAGATGTGACGGTGGAACTGTGGATGACGGGGGAAGCACCGGACGTGACGGTCGCCGTGGCGGGAGAGACACAGACGGTTTCCGTGGAAAGCGGTTATGCAAGAGCCGTGTTTGCGCTTAAAAATGTGCATCTCTGGGACGGTGTGGATGACCCGTATCTGTATACGGCAAAAGCAGAACTTCCGGGCGGCGATGTCGTGGAGCGGACGTTTGGCTGCCGCAGCTTTAAAGTGGATCCCAAGGAGGGCTTTTTCTTAAACGGACGATCTTATCCGCTGCGCGGCGTGAGCCGTCATCAGGACCGCGCCGGAGCAGGCAATGCGCTGACAAATGAGATGC
>ERZ773168.266-NODE-266-length-53768-cov-8.870255_pt1 | contig 53768 bp, 85 predicted proteins | sample MGYA00511261_ERZ773168 | MGnify/ENA primary metagenome ERZ773168 (study PRJEB29015, sample SAMEA2737855) | human gut metagenome | biome: human gut; feature: human-associated habitat; material: faeces | place: China | collected 2012 ... | reverse complement strand
GTTCCATACTCTCTGTTGGCTCATGGAGTTGTCCTTTACTGGATTTGCGCCGTTCATTACTGGCGTCTGCATCTCATACTCTTTATCGTCAATCACAACTTTTATTCGTGTTTCATAACAACGATTTGTATTATTGTTCTTGTCCTTAAACTCGATGTCTGTTTTTCTAAGGCTGCTTCCGGTTTGCGGATCAGGAATTGGCTCCCAATACACCTCGGTAGCACCATTCTGTCTCAGCAGTTCAATACATTTCGCCCAGTTCAAATACGTGAATCCATCTCGCTTTTCGCAATACTGGCTTACATCGACTTTCACTAATTCCTCGTAGCTTTTAAGTGCCATTTATAACATCCTCCTATACATGTCATTCAAGCAATCTTCGCATAGTTTCTCATCGTCTACCGTGTATAGATATTCACCCTCATACATCGGCACACCGCATGAGCTACAGTAAGTTACTGGTTCCGGCTCCGGCGGTATGGTCTTCCAATGGTCATATCCTTCAATGTTCTCCATCTTCATCCCACCCCATCAGCTTCAAGATCATATCTCGCTCAACATAGCTGTTTTTGCAGACATATCTTTTCAGTGTGTCAAGCTGTGCTTTCCGGTAAGCATATCCCTCCACAGCTGTTCCATAGTCGCTAACGGTATCTGCTACCGCATCCATCACGCTCTGTAAGCTATCTTTTTTCTCTTCTCCCATGTTCAATTCTCCTTTCATGTGTTATAATTTTCTTGAATGTTTTTCTGAGTGCTTGATTGGATTTTATCCATCGGCACTCTTTTTTTATACACATCCGGCTATCATAACCGCCAATGCGTATAGCGTTATCACAAGTGCTATCCTGTAGTAGTTAAGCTTGTCTTCCATGCGCTCTACCTCCTACCCGATCATAAGTGTCAGCATTGCAATGAATGTGACGAACCATAAGCAACGCCAAAAGATTAGTTTTCTTTTCAACTTGCGGATGATCTCTGTTGCCATTGTCATACGTGTTTTTCCTCCTGTTCCTCAGATTTGCGAATTACAGGAGAATGTGTTATAATATAAACCTGTATTCGCTAAGTGTTCGTTAGCGGTACACCGCCCTGTCTGGTATGCCAGTACCAGCGGGGCACTTTTTACGCCCTTTTTGTCATCAGACTAATTGTGTCTGACATATATCTATATTCTTTTTATTCTTATTCTTCTTTATATTCTTCTATTGTTGTCAACTGGCTTGCGAATTGATTGTTAATTGATTGTTATGTGGCTTGCTAACCGTTTTTTACTTGACAAGCAGTTTTGCCTTATTTTTCAAGGGTTTTAGCTTGTCATTTGCTTGTCAACTGGCTTGTTAAAATTTTCGATTTTTTGAAAATTTCTTTAATTTTGGCTTGTCAATTGATTGTTATCTGAGTGACGTTTGGCTTGCGACCAGTTACCGTTTCGCCCTTATTTTTCAAGGGTTGTGGCTTGCTAAGTGGCTTGCGATTTGACCAAAAATCAACTACCATTTTCGCATTTACCTTTCCAATAATTTGAATACATTGAAAAATAAATATTTTTAGGCTTTTTTACTGCCTTTCGTACCTGTTTTTTTCACCTTTTTATGCACGTTATTACCGCCAATGATGTTCCCGTTTTTGTCCAGTTCGTCCCAAACATAGCGTCCTTTGCCGGAGTTTCGCCACTGTGAAAAACCTCTCAATTCTCCGTAGTCAAGCCATTCTTTTATGAGTTTTACATGACTGTCTAACATGCACTGAACAGTAAATTCCATTGTTGTGCCAACCGGAACGGTCTCTGAACATGCAAGGGATATTCTTTCTCCCTGTGGTGTGTTTGCCCGAAGCGGTCTCTGACACGTTCCCATATCCCCGTCAAAAATCAGTGGAATTTTGCGCTCTTTCACAAAAATAAGACCGTCAATCTCCTTTTTGTACGCTTTGATTTTTGATGATTCACTACCTTTAACCTTGCGGAGCATTCCGCATGAATCTTTGAACATTCCTTTTACCTGGTAGTCATATACGAACGGCTTTCCATCTTCGTATTTGTGGAAAATCGTCATTGATTTCTCTTCTACTGCATCTACACCTAGTGTTGCTACTTCGTCCTCACGGGACGGTGCATCCGGTGCCTTTGATGCGATATAAGTCCGGTGAATCTCCTTATCCGCACACTGAGAACCTAATACTTCCTCAGTGAACGTAATTCTTACTTTCAATTCTTTCATGATACTGTTTTCTCCTTTTCAATTTGTTCTGGTTGCTTTGCTACTCTACGCTCTTCCTTTTCTTGTCGAAACTGTGCTCAGCTTTTCCGTTTCAAAGCTTTTCACTTCGTTTCCTTAGCTTCGCCTCGCCCTTCTTTTCCGTCTCATAGCAGCGCTTGGCTCTTCAATTCCTTATCATTCTATTCCATACTATTCCTTTTCCGAGCTATGTTGTGCATTTCCACGCATCTCCGTTTCAGAGCTTCTCTCTTCAATTCCTTATCTTTTCGTGTCTGTTCATGCTGATCTGCTGCTTTTCTTATCCGTGCTAAGCGTCACAAAGCCATATCATTTCTTTTCTTGTCTCTGCCATTCATTTCCGTCTCAGTTACATTCAGTGCTTAACATTTCAGCTCCATAGCCTATCATCTCTTGGCTCTTCCATTGCATGTTGTCTTTTCTTCTGGATTCTCCTATACTGTTTATACAGGCACTGCCATGCCGAGTAATCCAGAAAGGAATATTAACCATGTCACAAGTTTCACATCGAGAATTGGATTTATCTTTTTCGGAAAATATATGTCTTCGGAAAATACAATTCTTCGGTTTACCGCAAAATAAATTCTTCGAAGATAAATACTGTTTTCTTAGAGAACAGAACTTGATTTGCCGTTCATCTAAAAGCACTAATTACGTACTAAATAACCGTGCGAAAATGTATCTCCGGTACAAGAGGAAAGATAAAATAAGATTCATCATTCCTACTCTTATCTCCATACTTGCATTATTTGGAGGATATGACGTATACAAGAATCCAATCTTATATTCATTGTTACGGCTATTAAAGCAAATATTGAAAGCCATAGCGGAAAATATGGGTGCCTTTTTCTAAACGGAATGTGGCATATTTGGACTGAAATTACAGGGATACCAGAAAGTCTTTTCTTCTCTTTCCTTGCATTCCAGTAAAAGAAATATTCCTTTTTTAGATGTTGCAAACTATCCATATCACTTTTATCTGGGTTCTTATGAATGCAAATTCTTACAACCCATCGTGGCTTGAATAATTTCATTTTTGTTATCACCTACCTGTATTCAATTGTTATGGTTCCGGCATCCCTTAGGTTTTTTTCGCCGGAGTGTCCGGCTTCTTTTCTGCTTCATCTGCCAGGCCCTCTATTCTTCCAAGAAGATAGCCTTTTTTAAATTCTGATAAATTCGGCAATGCCTTACTAAGCTTCTCAACTATCTTTTTCTCTTTCTCACTCATGCGCTCACTTCCTTTCTGTGCTATACTCTCCTTTAGAAAGGAGGGATAAAAATATGGATTTCGAATTACCAGTGATGGCTACCAATCCCCCATTGCCACATTCTGTTTATGAGAAAATGGAAAAAGAGGAAAAGTACGAAGTCATCAAAGAAATAGCTGATTCTGCAAAACTTTTAGCCGATTCTGCTGTTTCCGATGCAAAAAAATCTAAAAAGCGTGCAAATATTGCTACCTTAGTTTCCATATTGTCGTTGTTAACTGCTTTTCTGACTAATGTAGATAAGATAATAGCCAACGTACATTTCTTAATAAGTCTTTTCCGCTAAAAATAAGATTTATTAAGATTGATGCAACTCCGATGATTATTGCTACCGTTGATTGGTCTATCTTTCTTTTCATCTTTGCTATCACCTCCCTGTTTGACTTTGTGTGATTATAATACCATACACAGTCATACTTGTCAACCTTTATTTTGTAAAAAAGTTTGACTTTGTATGACATATGTGATACTATACAATTGTAAGGAGGTGATAACATGGAAAATCGTTTGAAACTTCTGCGCAAAGAGCTGAAAATGTCACAAGAGGAATTTGCTAAAAAGGTGAATTTGACAAAGAATTACATTTCTTTGGTAGAAACTGGGAATAGATCTCTTGCAGACAGAACTGTAAAAGATATTTGCAGAATTTTTAATGTAAACGAAAATTGGTTACGTGGTGAAGATGCAGAAATGTTTTTGGAGAAATCCAAGAATGAGCAAATTGCAGATTTATTATCTGACATACTTTCAGCAGACGAAAAAAGTTTCAAAAAACAATTGATTTCAGCTTTGGCAAAGTTGGATGATGACGGATGGGACACTCTCGAAAAAATAATTGATTCTATTCCTAGGAAATAAGAAAAGGACAAGGGTAATGCGCAAACCCTTGTCCTTTTCTTATTATCCTATAAGTTTTTCTACGATGCGATGTATGATTTTAAGCACTTCTATATCATCGCATTGATTTATAAGCTTAGTTATTCTTTCTATGTACCAATTTCTTTCTTCGTCCACATAAATCCCTCCAATATCCCGACACGTCATTCCAGTAGCGATTACTTACATTATAGAACATATGTTTGCTATCTGTCAATGTTTTCACTGATAGCATCCTTTACTATAAGATAGATGTACCGCATTAAGCGGGGGTCACGGATGCCTTTTATCATCCGCTTGATTTCGTTTTCATAAGTATCAGTCCATGTTTTGTTGCTCTTGCTGTTCATTTCGTCCTTTCCCATTAGATTACCTCCTATCAATGGCTTGACAAGTGCCATTTTTGTTTTATAATGATACATTGTAATACTTAAATAAATTATAACTCAAAACCATAGTCAAGATGTTGGCTAAAATATCGTATTTTTCTTACAAAAAAAGTGAAAAATAGCCAAGATATTAGCCTTTTCGACAGGATGTGACATAATGTTAACGAAAAGAGAAATGTTGGATAACTTTGCACATAACATCGAAGAAGAGCGGAAAAGCCTTGATTTTACGCAAGTTCTCTTCTCCAAGATGCTGGGTGTTTCTGTGTCCACATACAAAAATATCGTTTCACGGAAGACTAATAATCTTGACGTTTTCTTAGCACTAAGGTTGTCGGAACTAACTCATAAATCTATCCCTGATCTCTTAGGGCATTCTTCTAAGGAATACGAGGTATTGGGAAAGTACAGGCAATTGACCGACAGACAACGTGCGTATATTCTTGGCAAGATGGATTATGAAATCTCTATGAAAGTGTTGGAAACGGATCCTGAAAACATGTTGGATGTTCTATGTCTCACTGGTGAGATGGCTGACGGTATGATATTGGATTCCTCACACGAAGAACGGATATACTGCCCGGAATACATAAAAAAGTACGGCGAGACATTACATTGTGGCATAAAGATAACGAGCAACCACTTGCTCCCTGTATATGTAAAGGGTGATATCATTTGCATATCCAAAAGAGTACCAAGAAACGGTGATACCGTGATTATTATACACAAAGAAACAGGACGTGCGTATATAAGGCGGTATGTGCAGAGAGGTAAGATAAAGTTAGTCCCGATCAACGGCTTCGGTGATGTCATAGAAGTTGATCCAAATAGTTTTGAAGACATGGAACAATGGGTAAGGTTTGGAGTTGTGATTGCGGTATTAAGAAGATAGCATACTATGTATGCGGAGGTACTTATATGCAGAATAAAAAGGTCTTGGAATTAGATAGCTTTTTCGGGAAACTTGTTGCTTGTGATGAATATGTAGAAATTATTCCTATGTATGTAACAGATTCTCGAAAACAAGGGAGAAAATTCTATTATCAAAACATTAGCGGTATAACATGCAAGGAACCAAGTGTTTGGTGGGGGCATGGATATATACAATTTATAATTCCGGGAGAACAGGCCAAGCAAATAAAATGGATGGACAAAGGATGGAAGAAGACGGTTAAAAATGATCCAAATTCTTTACTTCTTTCGGTTATAGGAAAAGATTACAAAAAAAGATATAAAGAATTTATGGATTTTCTAAACAAAAAGATAAGTGAAAAACCAGAATCTACCGCAGATGTTGCAAATGATCTAAATCAGTTAAAAACATTGAAAGAACTTCTTGACTGTGGAGCAATCAATAAGCAAGAATTCGAAGAAAAGAAAAGAAAACTACTTAATAGAATATAATCATAGCATACTATATAAAAAATTGAAAGGAAACATAAAAATGGATGACGGCAAAAAATACTGTAAGCATTGTGGAGAACGGATAGATTCTGATTGCGTAATATGCCCGAAATGTGGTAAACAGGTGGAAGAATTAAAAAGCAAAGATCAGAGTATAATTATAAACAACGCTCCGTCCGCTTCTTCTTCCGCAAGTTCCAGTGCAAGTGCTTCTGCTTCTTCCTCTGCAAGATATTATGGATGTCCGAAAAATAAATGGATAGCATTTTTCTTATGCTTATGTTTGGGATTTGTTGGCGCACATAAATTTTACGAGGGGAAAATAGGCATGGGAATCCTGTATATATGTACGTTTGGTCTTCTCTTCATTGGTGTGATTATAGATTTGATTGCTATCCTTGGAAAGCCAAATCCATATTATGTATAAAAATTATGAAAAATAGATTGACGGCAGTTGTCCTTGTGTGTGCCATGACTGCTTTAACAGGTTGCTCTTCTGGATTAACTGAAAGCGAAGTGGACAAAAAGATAGAATCTGCCATAAAAGAGAATAATAAACAACTGAGTGATAATATTCTGAGTGATTTAGACAGCCATATACAGGCAAAGCTGGATGAACAGGACAAACTTACGGATGATGAAAAAGAAACGCTTAAAATGGAAATAATGCAGTCTGTAGACGAAAAGCTGTCAAGTGCATCGGCAAATAATACTGTACCTGTCAATAACACATCACCTCAGACAAAAGTTGTGGAAAAACAGGAAAGAATCGTTGAATCTCCGATAAATAAATATTATACAAACATAACCAACATTGAACACTCTACATCTGAGCCGGAAAAAGTAATAGACGGAACTCCTATCCCTATAGAAAAAGGTGAGTTTACAACATGCACTCTATCCGGCCATACTACATATACGATCGAGACGATCACAGCGAGCATATACAACCATGACAGCGAACCGTATCGTGAAATTAAGTATCCTTACGAAATACACGTATCCATAACTGGCACTTACAGGAATTACGAGCAATCCGATTCACAGTATCCTACCATAGACAGTGTATTGATTTTGCAACCGTATGGCACATCTCTAGGTATGTGGAATGAGGTACTAAACGAAGACAATCACACATTCACGGCGAATTATCAAACTACACTGAATCTTGTTCCGGATAAGATTTTATTAAAATAAAAAACACCCACTACATCGAGCAATCGGTAGTGGGTGTTTTGGTATTGTATGCAAAGTGTAATGCTCTTATATTATTTTACGATGCCGGATAAGAGCCAGTAGGTTGTGACAAGTCCTACTTTTCTATCCGGTGTAAGTCCTCTGTTCCTCTGGAATACCTCTACGCACTTTCCGAGATAGTCTGTCCACCCCTCGTTGTAAGACAGCTTTGTAAAGCCATATACGTCTCTGAGGGTACGTCTAAGCCATCTGACAGCCGTGATACAGTTGTGCGTCTGCCCTGCCCATAAGATATGCGTTTTGGCAAAATTCTGTGAGCCGACACCGAATTTGTCATCAACAGACAGTGCGTTGGTATCAAACCCTTTGTTCATGGCTTTCTGCCATTCTCCAACACGGGAATTATTGAGATAATACCGCTTGTCACCTTTCCAAGATTCATCTACCGGTTTAGGTGCCGGTGCTACAGTCGGTTTCTGTACCGGAGTTACCGTACCGCCCAAATCCTTATAGAGATAGTTCACGTCTACATTTCCAGGGATTCCAGGAATAGAGCCTTTCGATGTGTACTGCCACATATCAATTCCGTCTACTCCGGCAGATTTAGAGCCGTAAGATGCAATCCACAGAGAATATCCCCATGTCTGACCGATATAGTTCTTATACCATGATGTAGATGCATAGATTCCGGCTTTATAGCCATGTGCCACCATTTCGTCACAAAATGCTTTTGCATTGGCTTTTGCAACACTCTGTGTTCCCGGTTGTTCGCTGTCAAAATATACAGGCCATGCCGGAGAATGTCCTTTTAAAAGTCTTAATGCATGGTTGATTTCTCCATGCACCGCAACTGTAGTCTTTGCGTAAGAATACAGATATACACCGTAAGGAATGCCAAGACGCTCGCATTCAGATACATTTCTCAGCCATTTTTCATCATCCTGTCCGATCTGATCTTGTCCATATCCGCATCTGATGATTGCTCCTACAATGCCAGATGCTTTTACTTTCGCCCAGTCGATGTTCCCGTTATGTTCAGAAACATCGACTACCCTACTCAATATATCCCTCCCGTTTTAAATGTTCTTTCGTTTCTGCAATCTCAGTTGCATGCTCTTTCATGAATTTTTCTGCATCCGCTTTTTCCATGCCATAGTGTTCTGCCAATTCGTCTACCGTGTAACCGTAGGCACAGCTTTTGACTACTTCGCAAATGGTTTCTTCGCTCATTGTTGCCATATTTATTCTCCTTTTCTTAGTGATACAATAATCATGGCATTTTCTACTTTTTTTGCTGTGCCCGTACTTTCTTAAATAGCAATGGATTTTTAACCGATTCTAAATGGTCAGATGTAAAACTTCTTACATAGCACTTGTTACATTTCTTATTATGTTTTCAATATTGTTCATAAAAACACCCCTTTCAAGAATTATATTACTCTCAAAAGAGGTGTTTCCTGTATATTTTCTTTATTTATTCCTGTCTAAAAATTGCGTTTTGAATGCAAATTTTGATTAATCCACAAAACTCAGTTAGTAAATTAAATGGGAAGACTAAGATGAATTGGCATATGTATACTTCTTCCATCCCGACCAAACATTAGGACTTCCAGTGTAATCTCTAATATACAGTTTACCGCCAGCGACTATTACGATTTGCGTATCATACACTGCCAATAAAATTAGCACTCCCCAAAATTTTTCTGTAGTTGATATTTCAGGTATGATTGCCCCGTTGATCCGGTATTCTCCAGGTAGTTTTTTATTTTTCGAACAATATTCTTCTAGTGTAGTTGTACCGGTTATAATCCCTCTCGGAGCCTTGCTATTTAATATGAAATAATCTTTCTCAAAAAGAATGCACTTTTTATTGCGCTGTTGCTGTACACCTGTACTTCTCCCGTACTCAAAATTTGAAGCAACATAGTATACCCTTCCTGTGTTATATAGCTTTCGTATAAATTTCTTGATGGAACATATTCTTTCGGTAGAGTAATTAATGTCAGAAAAGTCTTCGTTATCTCAATCGATCCCCTTACATTAAAAGCAATTGTTATATTTTCCCCGGATTTTCCACACGAAGCAGAGAATAAATCAATATTCATGCCATCTGGTATATTCTCTGGTTGTCTCAAATATTTTAACGGCTTGCTATTTAATTCATTAAGTGCCCCTATAACCGTCTTATTTTGCGTCTCTAATTTTGCAAACACCTTGCTTGCAAGTTTGTCTAAAAAGTAGTCAGCTAAAGTAGACAATGTGACACGCTTATTTACTTTTGGGGATTTATCCGCATCCAGTGTCATAACCTCGTCAGTATCAGTCGGGTTTGTATCTGTAGTGTAATCTGTCCATTTTGCCATAATTATTCCTCCTTGAGATAGTTTTCTTTAATATAGTCATCTACCGCTTTCAAATGAGATAAAAGTTCATCACTCATTACGATAAAATTTCCCTTAACGTTTGGATTCAGCAATTCTCCTTTTTCCGAGACTTCGGAATAAGTGAAAGAAACTCTTTCACCCTCCCCTGTTGTAAATTTTGTAAAACTGGTTAACATTTTTTTCATATTATACCTCCGCTTGCATCGTATCTACATAGTTCTGATATTCCATTTCACCGATATATGCATAATCGATATCCCGTTCTTCTACGTTTTCATTGTAAACATCTATTCTGTCATATTCGTAGTCCTTTTGGCGTGCCTTAATTTCCCATGAAAAGTTTAGGCTTTCCGTGCCCTCTACGACAAAGTATGTTTCATGACGTTCAGATACCCATACATCACCTTTTCCGTTTTTCTGCAAAAATACTTGATATTTGCAACCGCTTGCAATAGTTTCTAAGAATATCGGGTCAATGCTGATATAGCATTTTCCGTCAACTCCTATAGTTCCCTCTCCGACATCTCCGAACATTGGTGCCGGAGTTTCGTAAGCGTTCAAAAGTCTTTTTGAATAGCTTTTTGTGTTGACTGCCCTGCTCTTTTTACCTGTTACTGAAAAATCACCTTTAATACTAAGATTTTTACGTATCCACCAATCATATCCTACATCAAAATATGCTAATTGCGTACCAGTCTCATCCCACATTTTAATATAGAATGGGTCAATCATAATTGTAGGTTTATTACGATCCGTAGAAACAGTAATACCGCCTTGAAGACTTGTATATGCTTTGAATTTGCCATAATAATCTTCTGCGTCTATATAGGAAGTGATGCTTTTCCCTGCATATGTTGTCAATCCTTCGTTGTTAATAGACATGAATTTAGTCCCATGACTACTATATACTTCAACTGTTCCTTGTCCGTTATTTGCTCCACCTAATTTAAGCGTACCGCCTTCTGCATAAGAGAAATTAAGATAAATTTTTCCATCTTTAAGAAACAGTCCTTGAACCTGTCCGTTGTTTGTCAGTCGGTTAAAGATATTTTCCTGTGTCAGTGCTTCGTCCAAGTCATCTACTGCGGAATCATCTGTATATTTAACAGCTTTCTCCCAATCCGTAGTTACAAATGTGCCAGAAGCTTTAGCAACTTTACACCGCATTAAATCTCCGTTTTTCCCCTGTGTCCAAAGGTCACCGACATCATAAGGCGGTGCCGGTGTGGTGACGAATACTCTACGCTTGCTGTCTGCCGTGTCCTGTGCGTTAGACGCATCTTTCATTGCTTTGTCTATTTGACTGTCCTTTATGCGGAACCACTGCCATACACTGTCAATCTTAAGGAATCGGTATGTATAGCCTTTTGTTTTCCAAAAGAACAGGTCACCGTTATGTACGGTTTTTAATTCATCGGTTGTCCATGCGGATGCCGGAACGTTGCTAAGTGTCGGCTCGTAATCGTAGAAATAGGTGTCAATTTTACCGTCAATCTGTGCCTGGATATCTTCTATCTTCGGGTCGTAGGTATTCTGAATGAAATCATTTACCGTGGAATCATCCGTATAGTTATCTTTCTTTCCCCAGTCCGAAGCGTCAAAGTTTCCGCTTGCTCTTGCGGTCGAACAAACTTTTATATCCGTACCTGTGAACCATGTGTCACCGACATCGTAAGGTGGCTTTGGCTGTGTGACATAGATAGATGCTTTCCCGTCAATTTTATCAAATACTTCATCCGGGATAGAGGATTCAACCCAGTGTCCGCTCTGATAGATGTATTCTTTATTCCCTGTCTTGGTGTGCCACAAATCTCCCTCATGCATGGCTTTTTCTGATTCTGTGACAAGTAAGATTTCATTCCCGTTCACATCAAGAATCTTGTTTCCGTTCACGTCACACCATGCAGTTGTTTCTACTGCTGTCCAAGAAAGAGCCGGGTCTTCATCTTGATACCATGTTTCAATTTTTTGGTCGAGCTGTTCTTTGATTTTTTCAACATCTTCTGCATAAGTTATATTGATAAAATTCTCAACGGTTGTATCATCGGTATATTTAACAGCCTTAATCCAGTCACCTACGCTATACTTTTCGCCATCTTTCTTAGCTGTCACGCATCGTTTTAAGTCTGACGTATCATCACCGACCCACAAATCCCCAACGTCGTAAGGTGGAAATGGTGTGGTAACAAATACACGCTTTTTGGTCATAGCAAGGTTATTTGCACTTATTGCATCAGCATCCGGCATTTCCTCCCATGCAGAGCCGTTCCATCTCTTTGTTTTCTGTTCATCCGGGTTATACCACAAATCTCCCTTGTGATTTGCTTTCAGTTCGTCAGTAGTCCATGCTCCGGACGGATTAACAGACTGGTTATATGTCTCAATCTTACCGTCAATCTGTGTCTGTAAGTCTTCTCCGAGTGCGTCAAGTTCTTTTTTAACTTCATTCGCCTTTGTGTCATCCGTGTATTTAGATGCCTTTTCCCAATCTGTTTCAGAAAATGTGGCAGATTCAGAACGTGCGGTCTTGCATCTCATGATATCCCCGTCACCGCCTTGAACCCAAAGGTCACCGATATCATAAGGTGGTGCCGGTTGTACAACAAATACTCTTCGTTTTCCGTCTGCGGTATCCTGTGCTTTTTCCGCTGCTGCTAATGCTTTTGTAATATCGGTATCCTGTATTAACTGCCATTTCCAAGTGCCGGTAGCATCTTCTTGCGTGAAGCGGTACGAATATCCTTTGGACTTCCAATAAAACAAATCTCCCTCATGCTCTTTCCTGGTTGTCTCGGTTGTCCATTCGGATGCCGGGTAATTCTGCATGGTTGGCTCATAATCGTAAAACCAGTTTTCAATCTGCCCGTCCAGACGTGCCTGTATCTGTGCAATGATAGGGTCGTAGGTCGCTGTGATAAAATCATTCAAGCCAGAATCATCTGTGTATTTGTTACGCTTTTCCCAGTCGGAAGAGGTAAAATCTCCTGTCTCACGGCTTTTTACGCACGTCATAATATCAGATGTGGAACTGTCAAACCACAAATCACCGGAACTATATGGTGTAGACGGTGTATTAATGAATATCTGTGCTTTTCCGTCAATTTCATCAAACACCGCATCCGGTACAGGCATTTTCACCCACTCGCCGGATTCTGAATATCGGTACTCTTCATTTGTGGTTGTATTCTTCCATAAATCACCGATATGAGATGCTTTGGTTTCCTCGAAGTAGAGATACATTTCATTCCCGTCTATGTCAAGAATCGCATTTCCATCCACATCACACCAAGGTATTTCTGTGATTCCAACCCAGTTAACCGCCGGGTCGGTAGGCTGATACCATGTTTCAATCTTGTTTGTAACTTGGTCTTTCAAATTATTGATATCTTTTGTGTATACATTGTCAACAAACTTTTTGACAGCTATGTTTGCGATAGCTTCAAGTGTCTGTCCACCGATGGCAAGCGATTCCGCACGGATATCCACACGGCCTGTTTCAGTATCTGCATAAAACGTGATATTGCCATCTTTGTCCCTGATAGTTAATGCCCCGGTATTGATATAATCCGCATTTATTCCGATAGCATACAATACTTTTGCAACTAAATCACCAGTGAGAAAGAAGCCGTAAGGATAGGTCTGTCCACCGTCTGTTGATACACCTACAGCATCGGATGTAATCTTGATGACGTTTTCGGATTCACTCATTGTCGGCTTATCATGCAGATATGTTATATAAGAGCCGTCAGCCTGTCGCACCTTACTGGTGTACATCCCTTTTGCATTGGAAAGAGTAGTCTGCAAATTCTCAATAGCAGATTCCATTTCTTTGCGATTTTTATTTGCTTCTGCCTGTGCTTTGTGATACATCTCGGCAGATTCACTGTAGTATGTACTGCTATTTGTTTCCGGGTCTTTAATACCGCAAGACAGTTCTGATTCTCCCGGATAGGAAAAATCATGTGTGGTTATCACTGTTTTGTACGCTTTGTCGTTTTGGTCTACGATAACGGCACAATCCATGATTTCTGCGGTCGGGTAGGGGAAAAATGTGCCTGAGAACGATGTCAGTGTCACACCATTCAACACATCTCCGATTAATTCCAGTGCTTTTTCTTCTACGCCAGTGATTAATGGATTGGTTATGGTTAATGCATAGTCATCCGTTCCGTTCAGATATTCTACGTCCTCATTGTTTACACGCTTTGTAGTTCGGATTCCAGTAATCGTTACCGGGTTCATCCCTACCGTTGGATAATCCGAATATTCGGATAAAACATGGTACCTTGCGCTTTGTGTTGGCAATTCCGTGTACAGAGTACCGTCTGTAACGTCCTTGAGTGGCTCAAAATCGTAACTTTTAATGCTAAGTGAACCGTTCTTAATGATTGCATTTCCGACCGCTATTTGAGCAATATATCCAATAATTTTACGAGCCGTTGTCTTTTCCGGCATACTCTGAATTTGAAAATCTTCATTCTTAAAATGAGCATCTGCAACTGTAATTCCAACGAACGCACAGACTTCTAACAACAGGTTTCTTGCAGTTGCCGGATAGGTAAGTTGAGAAGTAAATTCTTTATTGGCTTTATACATAGCATCATAAGCCGTGATTTCTATAACTTCTCCGGTAGCAACAGGAGAAGTGACATAAAATACGCCCTCATTTATTCTTTCCTGTGTACCATCTTCCAAGTCTGCTTCTGTGTATAATGTGATCTGTGAATAAAAGAAATCATAATCTGAAAATCTTCCGTCCTCATTGAATAAGGACAATGTGATAGTTTTGGACAGAGCGGAACCCAGCGGTAAATCATCACCGCCGGATTCCGAATATCCGTTGTCAGAAATGGAAAAATCATCCTCTGAATCTAATGTTATTTCAGTTCCGTCCGCAAACAAAACTTTTGCATAAGCATAGAACAGACCGCCTTTTTCTATAATGTTTTTGAGTTTATCACTTACGTTTTTCATCTTCTACCCCTAACTTATTAAGGTCAGCGACTATCTCTTTCGATAGCCGGAATTATTTATATAACCAGTGGATTAATACAGGTAACTTGGAAACTCAATTCGTTATACCTTTCTTCTCCCTCATTGAGCCGGATAACCGGAAAATTGAAGTTCGAAGCATAGAATTTTCCATTTTCCCACCTAGCTTTGTATGCATTGAAATGGAAAAAGTCAAATTCATCTTTATTTACGATTTGTGCCAGTATGCTAGATGCTTTTTTTGCACTGATATCCGTCCATTTCACATTGTATGATTCCACTGTGAACATGACTTTATTCTTCATTTTCCCCCTTGGGGTTCTCCCGGACTTTGCAGTAGAGGTTGTAGCAAGTTGTACTGTATATCCATCTTCGTCAACGTCCGGGGCGGTGTATGTTCCGAATCTTAAATGCTCCTGTGCCATATCATCACCCCCTACGCCATCTCAAACGGATTCATACCCGTCTGTGACATTACTACTTTTCCCTCTTCTACCACTGCTTTATATATCTGCTTTCCTTTCAGATATACAGGGATTTCAATGCGCTGTTTTTGTCCACTGCCGGATTCTTCCCTTACGATCTGCCGGATTAAGCTTTCCGGTGCTTCGATGTTGTTTCCGTTCTTCTGGTCACCGAGTACAGCCATGAACTCTTTGTTTGGTGGAATTACTGCACCTTTCGCAAGATATGGGATGTAGTTCGGACTCCAATAACCGATATTAAATCCAACAGAACTCCAACCTGTAAACTCCTGCAACCATTTTGGCAACCGAATATTCATGTGGTTCATAGCACTTGCAAATCCGTTCTGCATCCTCTGGAATCCACGTAACATAGCGTTCATAAAGCTGATGATTAGATTTACCGGACTTTTTACAACCGCTGCCATTGCGTTCCATATTCCGGCGAATATATTCTTAATACCATTCCACGCTCTGCGCCAGTTGCCAGAAAGTACACCATTAACGAAATTTACGATTCCATTAAAAATCTGTTTTACTGAATCAAAGAGATTTTTAATATTTTTCGCCCATCCGTTCATGTAATCACCGATGATTCCAAATGCCTTTGTCCAGTCTGTTTTGAAAATTCCGTTAACGAATTTTGAAAACGGTGTTAAAACGAACTTCTCAATAAATTCAAAAACTTGGTTCACAAGGGTCTTTATCAGATTAAGTGGCGTGGTGACTATTGTTGCCATCAAATTCCATACGCCAATAAAAATATCTTTTATTCCCTCCCAAGCTTGTTTCCAATTGCCGGTAAATACTCCTGTAAAAAATTCAACGATACCGTTAAATATCTGTTTTATACCATCAATGATATTGCTGATAGTAGAAAAGAAAAGATTCATGTAATCGCCAATAATTCCGAATTGTCTTGTCCAATCGGTTACAAACGCATTATTGAGCCAATCGGCAAAATTTAACATTGTCTGTTTTACTTGATCCCAATGAGTTGCTAAAAGTACAAGGATTGCAATCACAGCTGTTATTACAATCGGGATTATTCCAACCGAGGATATAATCGCACTAATTGCACCGATAAGACCATCAGAGCCAAGTATTGAAATCAATCCAGATATTCCATTGATAATCATTGCGATTAATGGTGTGATTTTTCCGGCAGCAAACGCACCAATCAAAAGCGAGCCAATCAATTCAATTATCCAAGAGTGCTTGCTTAAAAAGTCAAAGAATCCTGCTATTCCGTTAATCAATGTCGGTAATCCTTTTTCTATTAGCCACTTCAAAAATGGCAATACAATAGTTGTGTATAATTCGTACACATAATCACCAATGACTTTAATTAATGGTTGTAATTTTTCCAAAACATTTCTGATCGAATCAAGCAATGGATAAAAATCAAGTTTTTCAGCCCAATCAGCCGTTGCCCAAACAATCTTATTAATAATATCTAAGATTGTTTGGAAAATATCAGCAATTGCCTGTATAATTGCCGTACCGACTTTGTTTTTGTTCCATGCCACATCTAATTGTCTTGCAACATTCCCGATAGTCGTAAAAATTCCTTGCGTTATTTGCAAAATTGTTTCCAAAATCTTTGTGCCTGTACCATTTGTCCAAACTTCAAGCATGCTCTTTCCGACATCTGTCACCAGATTTTTTAATTCGGTAAAAGCGTATTTAGCAGAATCAATAGTATTTTGTCCCTCTTTGTCCCACGCTTCTTTAAATGGTTTGAATATTTTCGAGAGAATATCCTTTAGCTTTTCCAAGATTGGAATATCTGAAATTGCCACTTCTTCAAACATCGGTGACGTTCCACTACCACCACCAGTATTCGGTGTGCTACTTGATGGATTTTTAGAACCGGAATTGTTTTTATCCTGTTGTTCCGTGTATCGGTTTAAATCATCCAACGGCGAAAGATAGTCCTCTGTAGCGTCAGTTGCGTCCTCTGTAGCGTCTGCAACATCTTTTGTACTGTCTGCATCTTTCTTTGCACTGGATGCCGTCTTATCCAAACTCTTCGCATAGTCTTTTTGCACTGCTATAGCTTTCGTATATGTTTTCTTACCGCTTAGGAAAGCAAAGAACATACTTACATAGCTTGCAGCTGTCGAAATCATGTCGATAAACTTAGACAGTATCGGTGCCACTATGGAAAGTATAGGGGCAAATGCTGTTGCGAGTGAGTTTTGCAAGCGCACCAAACTGCTCCACAACATCGACAAGCTGTTATTTGTATCACTGGAATACTGAGACAGGTTGTCGAATCCTCCTTTGATTCCGCTCATCACAGCCGAAAACGCACGAAAAGCAACACTCATAAGCAAGGACATACCAAGCATACGTCCAAGGCTCATTCTTGCACCACCGGCAGATTTTGAAACACCTTTTATGGATTTTGATGCCCGCTTGCCAGACGAACTCATTTTATCGTTCGCATCTGAAGCTTTAAGTGTTTTGGACTTATATTCGTCTACAGTCCCTTTTATGGATTTGTAAGACGTATTTAACCGATCGTTGATATTTGCGAGCTTATCTTCTGCTGCTGCAAGCTTTTCCATATCGGATTTCGCTTCTTTGGTTCCTGTTCCCGTTCGGAATGCAGTGCCACTTGCTTCTAAGTCCTTTAATTCTCCCTCAGCATATTTGATAGTATTTGCCAGTTCATCAATGTCATATTGCTGTTTCTTGTAAGTATTGGAGTTCTTCTTCCCACCATTTGCAAGGAAACGTTCCTGTGCTTCTGTGAGCTGATTCATCTTTGCTGTTGCCTGGTCTATCTGTGCTTGTATTTCCCTGTATTCCTCTGTCGGAATCTTCTGGTTGCCATATTCGGCTACTTTTCTTTTTAATTCTTCTACTTTTTCGGATTGCCTAGCATATTCCCGGCTAAGTTTTGAGAACGAATCAATCTGTTTCTCTATTGACGCTTTGGTTTTGGCACTAACTCCATTCAGTTCATTCGCCATTTTTCTCAGTGATGATTCTATCTCTCTGCCACCGGCACTCATACCATCCGAGTTGATTTCGGTATCAATAATAATGCTACCGTCTGCCTGTGCCATAGCAATTCCTTTCTACCGTTAATTTTTTACGGTCAGCGAACATCTTCAATTGATGTCCGGTTATTTCTTCTTGAACCCGAAAAGTTCTCTTAATTCTTCTTTTTCGGCTTCGCTACGTTCCTGTGTTTTGGTCTTTAGATCAACCATGTTTTTGTGTTCTTTATAATAATCTTCTTCCCACTTTTCCAGTTTTTTCCCTCTTCTTTTTTTGTCCCTTATACTGACAATAGTGGAAAATGTGCTTTCTCCGACTTCCATGTATGCACCAAGGAATGTCCACCAATGCATATATTCTTCCGAACGCACATCCTTTCCTATGGTCTTGTTAATGGCCGGGATGACAACAGGAGCATCTTTTTCCCAATCCATCAACTGCGGTCTTGGCTTTTTGCTGTCTTCTTTGAATCCGCAATCTATGAATTCCCCGCCTTTTTTCATGGCTTCTTCATAGTCTCTCGGGTTCATGCTGTCGAAATCAATATACAGAATTTGCAAAAGCGTAAGCGCACGCTCTTGATTTTTTTCTTCTTCCGTCATATCGGGTTCAAATATCTCCGGGTCGTTCATAGCAGAAAGAATATCCAATATCACACGAAAATCTGTGCGTATCCGATATTCTTTGCCATTAACATCTAAGGAAGCGGGAAGTTTCCACGCATACATTAGTTATGGTACTTTGCCACATATTTGTTCATGCGACGTTGTACCTTTTTTGATCTGTGATGAAATTCTCTCTCAATTACTTTTGCAACTGCATTGAGAACATTTTCTACATACAGTTCCCCATTTTCCAATGCTGAAAACGCCCCAAGAATCTTGAAAAAGGATTCTCCCGCATCTGCATTGATGAGGTAGGATATTTTTTCCACAATCTCTTTCTCTGCTTTTGATACTCCGTCTTCGCCATCCGGCATTTTGTAAGTGTTGAAAAATTCGATCACTTCATCCAGTCGGTTTACGATATTTGTATCTGATGGACGAAACTCAAACACACCAAGTTTTTTTCCTTTTTTGTTCTCGATAGTATAGGACTTTGAACCATCATCAATGATGATTTTGTTTTCATTGGACGGCTTAATCATTTTATTGCTCATAAGACACACCTCTTTCAGAATTAATCAGCCAGTGAATTTACGCTTGCCGGTATCGTACCAGCCGTAAACTTCGGGTTTCCTGTTTTAAGTGATTCAGCTGTTACATAGCCTTTTGTTCTATCACCATCAAACGAAATGTTGAATGGGATATTTACTCCGGCTGTGTCACCACCGTAGCTCTGAGGTTTTACGAGTACTTCCTGTACATAGGCAAGATGATTCGTTGCGCTTGTGTCTTCCACGATCACTTCAAGCATCAGTGTTTTGCAAGCATCACCTTTTAACTGGTCAAGTGCAATGTCTCTAATGTGTGGATATAATTTTGAATCCGGATCCGCATAGAACGGGTCTGCACTAATGGACGGCTCATACCCGTTGTCTGTTGTTTTTGTCTTGCCAAGAATCGTTTTCTTGGTCGATGTATCCGGGTTGAGTTCGACAGACATTTCTTCAATGTCTTCTCCGATAACTTCAAACTCTGCGGATTCTAAGACTTTTTTGAACGTGGTGTCTAAATAGTGCGCTAATGCTTCACGATTTAACTGTCCCATATTATCTTTCCTTTCTACCGTTAATTTTTTACGGTCAGCGAGCATTTCTTATTGATGCCCGGTTAATTAGTTCTTCTGAATATATTCCTGTATTTGAGAGACATACTAATCACCCAGTCTTGCACGTTGTTTTCATAGGTTTTGTCAAGATATGATGGTGTGATTCGTGTAATCTCTTCTATTTTTCGTTCCTCTGTAAGTGTTGGGTAAGATGTAAGCTTATGCTTTTCGCCATCAATCACGACTGCTTGTCGTTCCAGCCATTTACCTACACTATCAAGAAATTCCTTGATATCCGCTTTCATATTCGGAGAATCACGGGATGTCCTGTACACGATATAGAATGGGTAGTTGCAAAGCTGATTCACCTTGCCTGTTACCGATTTTTTCTCCTGTGCAATCACTGCGCCAGATACCGGATAAAATGCTATTCCATCATCTTCTTTCAGAGTGGAGAATTTAAACACTTCTCCGGTTTCTAATCCCGGATACTGATTCAACAAATCTTTAAGTGCATTTGTTACAATGTCATATCCGTCAACATCGTATTTCACTGTTTTTTTACTATCCACCGCCTGCACGTTTCTTCACTCCTTTTACCCATGTATCGCAAAATTCATCTTTAGCATCATCAAACCAATGATCTGTTGCAAAAGGGTTTGGTTCCTTTGAGAACTGAATATCACGGTCTGTTACCACCTTTTTCGCCCCTGGTCTCGCCCACGGTGATCCTGTTTCCGGGTCTACCATAACTTTCCCCATGTACAGATATCTTACGTAAGGACCATATCCGGCATAAACTTTTCCACTACCTTTTAAGGCTTCATTCTGCGTATTGGTTGTATCAATCATCATCCCGTCTCTTTGTGGAATATACTTTTTTGTGCCTGTCCATACCTGTTCATCTAACCAAAGCTGAGCATCTTGGAATTGCTTTTCGAATCGGTCAAGATTCACATTCACTTTGATGTCAGCTTCAACTATTGAAATATTCGGAAAATGGAACATTCTGCTACGCGACATTTACTTTCCCCCTATCTCAAAATGTGGGATAAGTGTGTATGTTCCGACATTGGTGATTAAGAATACATTGTCGTGATTTTTGTTCATATAATCATAAAAGCCACCGTCTCTCCGGCTCTGATAGTCTTCGTCTGCTATCATCTTTTCATCATGTTCGCCATCAATGAAAAAGTCACCGCTTGCAAATGTGACGGTATGTCCAAGTGTATCGTTAATTTGTTTCGCCCATTTTTTAGGCTCAAGATACTTTTTGTTAGATACTACTTTTTCATTGGATACCATGTGATATAGAACATGTAGCGTTGCCGTGTCAGCCGTATCAAGTCCTGTCTTTTCGATGTTTGCGGATTTATCAACAATGAGTTGAACACCTTTAATTACGGTCGGATACCAAAATATTTCATCCTTTTGATTCACATATTTGTTGAATACAGTTATGGTTTTGTCATACATTGGTATCACCTCTCGTTAATAAAACTTCTTACCGCATTTTTCACACTTCCATATGTGCCTTGTTTCTTTTATCCCATTTCCGATATCTTCCAGATACGTTCCGGCATGGATTTTCTTTTTATGTTTGCAAAACAATTTATTGATGATTCTTAACACGCTTTCCTCACAATCCGGCATACAAAAGGCAAATTCCCTTGTCGTTGGTTGCTCCGGCAAGATACTCTGTAGCAACGTTTAGCAACAAGGCATTTTCCACTTTTTTATCCACAGATGCCTGAGCATACACATTGCTACTTATATTACTTCCAGTAACATAGGAGATGCTTTCGTTCCCCGATGAAACAGAAGAGACGGCCTTATTAACGACCGTCCCATCTTCTCTCTGTATAGTTCCTATGGTGTCCATAGAAGCTTTTTTAATCTGATCAATTTGATACATGGTATCAGCAACCGCACAGACAGCCTTTTGTACTTTCGTTTTAACTCGCTCATTATCTGGAAGTCCGTCTACAATGCGGTCGAAAGTATATTGGTCTATGCGGTCACTGGCACGCTCTGCATATTTGGGGAAGTCACTTTCCGGCACAGTATCACCATAGAATTTGCTTTTGTAAAATTCATAATCTGTGTATGCCATAATGTTCCTCCTGCTACTTCTGATCTTCTTTTGCAGTAGATTTTCTGCCTTTGTTCCCGCCTTTGATCTCTTTATATTTTTTTGGGTTATTCTCCATCAACTGAGCACTCATTTCATGATCAGTTGATAAGGTTCTGCCCGTTTCCAAGTCTTCGAACTGTCTCATGTTTACTCACCTTTCTTGTTCTTGAAGATAAGGTCAGGCATTACAGATTTTGTTCCGTAATGGTAGAAGAGTTCAATGCCATATGCTTCTGAAAGAGGAATCTTCTCAGCACTGTATGGTGTGGATTTAACAGGCTGTGCGATTGCTCCATCCACCATCACGATCACATCAACGTCTGTCGGCATGTGTACGCATGAGAATGTTTTTACACCATGATAAGCGTAAAATTCTTCATCAGCCACGCCAACGCCCGGCACTGTAACTTTGTCCAGATATGTGCGGATTTTTCCGTAGAATTTCGGTGTACAGATCATGTTCATCATAGAACGTGGTACTCCGTCCACATACTCATTTTTAGTTGTTTCGCACTGCTGAATCATTGTTTCAGCCTGTTCCTCAATAGCTGTAATACCTGTCAGATCAACTTCTGTCGCATCTGTTCCGGCAACTTTGAAGAACTCAGTGTCGAGTTCTGCGATCATTCTAAGCGCATGGTTTGCTGTTCTTTTTGCAATAAGTCCCTCTACTCCGAGAAGAGATACGTCTTTTTGTTCAACCTCTTCTACGATTTCCTTATCTACATCAATCGGAATCGTAACCGGCTTTCCTTTTACTCCATCACCTTTAGATGCACCTCTGGCGGTTCCGTAATTCTTAGATGTCGCATTTGCGAATCTTTTTGCTTCTACGGTTCCGGCAGACGGATCACCGGAAAGCTCGGTATTCTTCATTTTTCCAGAAATAGTGTTCTTCTGAACGTTTTCAATGACCTTTCCGTACTCTTCTGCAAGAAGCATTTTTCCGGTTGGGTCAAGTAACATGTTTAACGATGTAATTCTTGTTGTGTCTGCCATTTTTGTTCTCCTCTAATTCTTTAAGGTCAACGACTATCCTCTATTAATAGCCGGTTCACAGTATGGTTTTACCAAACAGTTCCAGGAACAAACGGCTCTGCTTTCGGTTCACTTCCACCTTTTTCTGTAGGTGTCGTGAATACCGGTGGTGTCTTGCCATCCGTCACGAAAGCGTCTTTCTGAGATTCTTTCAGCTCTTTCATGTAATCATCAAGTCCAAGAATCTTTTCGCCCTCACGTTTCAGACCCTTGTCTTTAATCATGTTTATGATCCCTGTTTTTGCGAAATCAGAACTGAATTTCTCGCCCGCAAGAGCCTTTGTCAGAACGTCATTGAAATCTCTTTCTTCAATCTTCCGGTTGTACTCTTTTTCACTGGCATCAAGCTTGTCTTTCCATTCTTTTTCTGCATTCTCAGCTTTCGTCTTCCACTCATCACGTTCTCTTGTGATCGCATCGAAGTCTTTTCCCTCGAACCCATCCAAAGTCTCTTTCGCTGTTTCATACTGTGTTTTAAAGTTGTCACGTTCCTGTGTCAGAGTTTCTACTTTTCGTGTCTGCTTATCATAGTCAGCAATCGTCTTGTAGTTATCTTTCACCGCATTTTCAATTGTTGCCTTTTGCTCGTCCGTAACTTTCAGACCGGCATCAGCAATAATCTGTAAAATGTTTTTCATAGTTGCATATCCTCCCTACGTTATTTGGTACTGCTTCGTCAGCAGTTGAGATTAAGGCTTCTAAACCTCGGCCTAGGTTAATCGGGGTCAGTGGATTTGAACCACCATTCTCAGACGTTAAAAGCGTCTGCGTTCTACCATTGAACTATATCCCGTTAGTGGTTGGTGTAAGTGTTCCCTCTATACAGTTCCAACCACTGTTACGGCTATTTGACGGTCAATCTGCATATTGTTCCGTAACTAACTCTATACAGAAAAAGGATAGCCGGACATGAATCCAAGCACCATACTGTGCACTACCCTTTGCGGAATGAAAATTTATCATATTATATTTTTAGGAGGTAACATAAGATGACGGTTCCTTAAGTCCGCAACCTTAAGGGAAAGCCTAACGGGCGTTTGACCGCCCTTTAATCAGCATTCCGCTATTAGGCTTTATTGAAAGGAGGTGTATCAAGCAAGAAAAGAAAATGTCCTATGTGATTCACCGTATATATCGTAACATTAATATATATAGCACTCCGTACCCATGTTTTTACATTTCCGCAAGCTTCTTGATTTGCCTTTGAATCTCTTTCCGTTCTTCTGCAAAATCTGAATCCATCACCATAGATGAAAGCATGTCGTACACTTCTACCATAAGTTTACCGACACTTTCCATTAGTTTGTCTCTGTGTGCCTGATCTCCGTTCTGTTGATACATCTCTTTCGCCATAATATACTGGTCATATAGTGCATCAATGTTTTTATCGTACTTTCCGTTACTGTACTTCTTGATAAGGTTTTCTGATGCATCCGCAATCATCCCCGGTACGCTTTCACATTCCAAAGATTTCATATTGCACAATGTAGATGTAATCATGTACATTGCCTGTAAGTTAGACATATTTAAGTCTTTCTTTGCAGATGCTTTCTCACGTTCAAGCTGTTCTTCCAAAATCTTTTTTATCTCGCTCATTTATTACACCCCGATTCCTTTCATTTTCTTTTTGTATTTGTCGTGAATCTCCGATTGGATTTCTGTGATGTATACCATGTCGTATCCGGTAGATATGAGGTCGTTAATCATACATTCTACAGTTTTTAATTCTTCGCTTACATTCTCTACCAAACATTCCACGAACATAGCATCAGCCACATGACCGTTTTCTCTTAGCGTGTGTGCGTACTGTTCGTACACTTCCTTTGTTTCGGATTCCCAATTGTGGTACTCAACAAATCCATCTTCTACGGCTTTCTGCTTTGTGCTTTTCCCAACGCTTAACCGTTTGGCTGTTCGCCACGCATCCGGAATAACATTCACTTTTCCCTCAAATGCATCATCAATAAGCTGATTGTGATGGTTTATAAAATACCGGCACACTTTTCTACGTTCCAAGCTTTCCGCAATGTGCTGGTACTCATGCATCCGCTTAAAGCCTTTTAAGCCAAGAAAATCGAAGTAGTCCGCAAACTGTCCGTGCATCATGACAGCTCCGATAAACCGTTCATTGATTTCGGCAAAGATTTCTTTCGGAGTTTTGACATCTAGGTTGCTTTTAAAATCAATCATAGAAACTCACCCCTTTTCTATGAGAGCTTTTTAATGATGATATTCGCATCCTTAACCAATGTGTCGACTGTACCAACGTTGCCAACCAATATAGTGACGCTACTTCCGGCCGGAACTGCAATCAATGTAGCTGCACCGACATTCTGATACACATTTGCCGTTGCTACTGTATAGTCCATTTCCGTACCAGAAACCGGTTCCCCGTTCTGTTTGATAGATAACGCTACCGCTCCTATTGCAGATGCCGTAACGTTTCCGTTAAACTCAACTTCGACCGCCATTGGCAGATTTCCACGGTTTGTGATTTCAAAAAGTCCACTGCCGTTGTCATGTGCAAGCCACCCTGTGTTACAAGCACATCTACGGCTTTTCACTCTTGTTTCCGTAAATAATACATTCTGATTTGTTGCTACTGTCTGAGCACTTTTAGCAATAGAATTTAACATATTTTTTCTCCTTTCTTAAAAAAAGAGAGCAAGCGCATGCCTACTCTCTTTAATCTTCGCAAGACTACTTTTTCGTAGATATGGATTCTTCCAACATGCTTATGATTTTGTTTTGGTTTTCAATTATTTTCAAAAAGTACTTACTGTCTTGTTCGTGCAAGTGTTTTTCGATGTCGGAATTACTTGCCTGTGATAGATCACTGTTAAAATTCGCAATCTGTAAAGCAACTCCGTACACTGTCAGAAAGTCAAGTAGTGATATATCATTCACTTACATCACATTCCCACTTGCACAGCAACCATTACCAAATGCGTTATACGCAAAGTATGGACTGCAAGACATATAAGCCGGTTTTGGTGTCGGTCTCACTGCATCAATAATGTTATTGGTCTGTGATACCTGTGAGATCTGCCAATATGCTGTCTGCAAATCTCTGTCACGATCAGCAAGCTTGTCTCTCAAGTTCTGAATCGTGTTATCCTGGATTAACTGGCGTGTAGCCTGTCCATCTGCTAAGATGCTTTCTTTAATATCACAGCAACACTGTGCCATCTGTGCCTGCATGTTCTGTGCCTGTAATGCTGCATCATATCTACTCTGTAAGATTTCTTTCTGTGTGTTACAGCAACACTGAGCCTGCTGAGCCTGTAAGTTCTGCAAGCCGAGCTGTGTGGTATAGCGGTTCTCTAATACGTCTCTCTGTGTCTCGCAAGCTGTGTTGGACACATTCTGATTTGTGTTAAAGATATCTCTTTTCACGAATTCGTCAGAGACAAAAGCGTCATGTGCTCCATTGTTGTTTCCCCATCCGTTACCGCAAAACAGGAAAGCAAGAATGATGATCCAGAACCATCCACCGTCACCCCACATGTTTCCATCGTTGTTTCTTGTGACTGCTGCTACATCGGCAGCACTAAGTGTGTTTAATCCCTCGTTCATGTTGGTTCTCCTTTTCTTTTATTTATCAAGACGTGTGCACTCCGTCCGGATATCACTTTATTTTATTGATAATGTCGTTTGGATTCATGCCATTTTGCTGGCACATCTCCATAAATACATCTTTCGGGTTTCTTCCTTGGCACATATCCATAGCCTTTTTGATGTTCGGGTTGCTCTGCGCCATATTCTGCAACATTGCTCCGGGATTCTGTGTATTTTGCATCATCCCCATCATTCTTTGAATCATTCCGAATGGACCATTGCCACCCGGCATACCGCCCATCATTCCCATTAACGGATTACTCATGTGTCAGCTCCCCTTTCTGTTCTTCTGGCTGAGGTTTCAATGTATCTAATAATTTATTGAATTCTTCTCTTGTTACGTACTTCGCGTCCATGTTTTCCACTACAGGTTGTGGATTGTTCGCCTGTACCTCATGGAATTCAAAAGCTTTAAACGTAACACTTCCCACACCGTCAACAGATTTAACATAGAAATACGGTGCATTGTTATCCATCATCCAAGCCGTTGTTCCCGGCTGTACAATCTGATTCCTTGCCCCGTCAACTCCGGCTACCTGTATCCAGTTCACATTCGGCTGTGCCTGTGCCTTGTATTGCTGTTGAGCCTGTGATAAGTTGTCTATTCTCTGTCGCAATGCCATCTGGTCTTGCATAAAAGCATCCTGTGGCATGTACGGTGTATATGACATATATGGATTCATACTCATACCTCCTGTAAATTAATATTCTTGTTCTCTATGATTTCATTTTACGCATAAAAAAGAGACCTTAACAGTTCGTTAAAGTCTCTAAAAAGTATCATTTAATATTTTATGTTGTTCTTTTATCTCGTTGCTATGTTTATATAATGCACAAATATTACGCACATATTTATTGATTTAATTACGCACGCATGATATAATGTAGAAAAATAATGCGGAGGTGCAACAATGACGGAATATACAGAAAAACAGAAAGCAGCACGCCAAAAGGCTGTTAGAAATTACGAAAAAAACAACTATAGGCTTAATATAGTATTTCCAAAAGGAACAAAAGAAAGGATAGAAAAGCTAGGACTTGATAAAAGCAATAGCGCATTCATCCGGGACACTATCCTTTCAAAATTAGATGAGCTTGAAAAAATATTGAAATAACGCACATATAATTATTGACAATATTACGCACATATAATATAATAATACTTGTAATGAGCACAGCTTACAAGTCACCATTGAAAGCAAGGAGGAAAGAAAAATGAAAAAATATGATTTAGTAAAAAGAACGGCAGAAATTAAGTATAAAGATAGAAAAGAAATTGAAGAAGGATGCACGGCTTTTGACGATTCGCCGGAATATATAAAAACATTCGATACACTGGAGGAAGCGAAAAAGGAACTTGCAAAACGTAAAACAGATGTTAGCAAATTTTCTTACCACGGAATGACATTCTACAAGGTTGAAGAGTATGTAATTGAAGAAAATGAATTTGAATATGACGAAGACGAAAACAAATTTGTGCAGACAGATTTTATTGACACATTAGAAAGCACAGAGATGAAAATTGAAGTCGTTGAAATACCTAGCTATGAAACAATAGCGATCTGCTCAAGCCTGGAAGAAGCGGAAGAAGCGGAAGACAATTACGAGGGCGAAAACGAAACACGCATAATGATTTAATAAAGCATTTTAGGCAGTCCTGCAGGACTGCCTAAAAAGTATCACTTATTTTTATAATCAATCCTGTTCACAGAATGTTTATCATTCTGTCGTATGACAGGTATTTGTCAGTTTCTTGTACACATCTTCATACAGTTCCTGTTTATCCCCGTTATATGTGTACTCAGCATAGATTCCATCACCACTGACTGTAGTTGATGCAAGACACTTGTAATTCTGCAATGTCTTACATGACCAAACGATAAATACATTGCTTAAATCAATTGGTGTCTCCGGCCTGTTCTTCTGATACCATTCAACAAGTTTCTTTTTACATACACTCTGAAAGTGATCCATTCCTGTAATAATCATAATTAATCCTCCTATTCCACAAACATCCAATCTTCTGCAAGCATATCTGTCTGAGACGGTGTCCACGGCACTTTATTTTTATGCGCATAAGGATTTTCTGTCTGTAATCCAGTAGTGTTGATATATATGAACGAATGCGTCATATAATTGAATGCTTCAATGGTTGTTCTTGCTGTAACTCTGTCGTATTCTTTCACCTCTTCACTTAGTTCAGAATACGGAATCATATCCGGGTGATCTGTAACTCCCTGTTTTTTCTTTTCTTCCCACCATGCGTTATGCACTGCTTCTGCAATAGTTTCAAGATTGACTTCTGGCGAATACATTTCCAGATAGATTCCTTTACCATTCCAACCTTTACGAGCTACCTTAAGTCCTCTTTTCAGATAACGGATAGCATCACCAAATCCAAATGTTGACCGACCGCCAAGAGCACCGCAATTCTTTTCATCAGCAATCATCCAGTCATCCCTCTGCGTGTGCATAAAAGTATATTCCACTCTCTGCGTTTCACGGATATCAAGAACATCTCCCTGTCCTTTGTCGGAATCCTTTGGTCTGCAATGAATCATAATCGTCTGCTTATCATTATTCCAACACCAGTATCCGTTCCATCCCGGCAATTTTACTTTCGCACCCTGTTTCATTAATTCAAACGCTTCTTTAAAAATCATAATAAATCCTCCTGTCCGGCTTTCCACTTTTCCAATTCATCACGCATAATTTTCTCCGCTTTTTCTCTATTCATTTCAATCGGAAACGTTGCTTCAACATGTACTTCATCTCCTATTTTCTCAAAAGTAATATCTTTTCTCATAAATGTAAGAATTGGTTCATACATATATTGCTTGGATATCTTGTTATATTTTGCATGCAATACATATAGATTACCAATAGCCCAATCACTGTCTATCTCATATTCATCAGTGTCATATTCTTCTATAGAAGCCGTATCTCCATATAGTTTTGCTCTAATCAAACCATCATTTATCGTTGCACAAATCTGTTCAGCTTTATCTTTATCTAGGCACACTGCATCTATTCCATAATCTGAATATTCACCGCTTGTAATCACATAGACTTTCACGTTTTTACCCCCTCATTTCACAGAATTTCTAATTCTTTAAATACTTTCATAATTTTAGGAAACTGAATAGCAAACCAGTCAACGATTGTTTCTTCATGCCCAAACTGTTTATAATGTTCAAAGTTTGCCTGTAATCCGCTTTCAGCAAGAAAAGCATGTATGATTTCATGCCTTAATTGCTTTTTCATAAGCTTTTCAAAATCACCAACTTCGTTTACATTATTGTTTCTGATTTTGATTACATGCGCTGTGTAATCGCAAAAGCCATCAATCGTTTCTTCTTCAAACGCTTCTCTAATTATTTCGTATTCCGTTCCAAGAATATTTACTTTTTGCATTTATTCCTCCACTAACTCAAATCTGTACTTCTGCTTCGCATCCGGGTATTTCTTTCTGTCTACTTTGCTTACGAACATTCCGTAAGGTCTGCACCACACGCCATTAGAACATTCATAGACTACCTTGAACTGTCCCGGCATTTCGCTATCCTGTGCAATATACAGGACTTTCACTGTCTTGCCCTTGAAGTGCCTGTACACCTGTCCTGGTTCAACTTTTCTATTGCTCACTGTCGGCGGTTCGTCATTGAAATACTTCTCACATTCTGCCAAATCACAGTTCTCTTGCATGAGTGGATGTTTTTCATCCAACTTCTTAATCTCTGCTTTCTGTACGTGAATTTGCTGTCCTACAAGTGGAAATCCGCATCCGTAAAGCATTTTTGCCTTAATGTGGTGTGGTTCAAGTCTTCCTGTCGGGTCTATGAGATATCCACTTATTTTAAAAATTTTAGGTATCATGTAATCACCTCTTTAATCCTATAATTGTGTAAAATTCTTTTTCGGATAAGGCACTTTTGGTTATAAGCCGAAGTGTATCATTGGAAACATTCCTGGCAATATACGCTTGGAACAAAATCCCTGAAACAATAACATTCCGGCATTCATCCGGCAATTTCATTGATTCATTTAATTTCATTTTCGGAACAGCAAACGACAGCAGATATGTACTTTCTGCCCCGGTTAAGAGTTTTTGATAGTCCATGTGTTCAGAAATAATTGTTTCCCCGGTAGAATAAAATTTAATATTCCACCCGATACGGTTTTTGAGATCAATCATTTCATCTGCAGTAATGTTCGGCGTTTCATCGACTACCGTTTCCTCTGCCGGATACATTTCCCAATCCTCCGCAAGCATATCTTCTTGTGTTGGTGTCCAGTTCGGCTGAAAGCTCCCTTTTCTTGTGTAACTCATAATGCAGTCCGAGAAGTGTTCATCTTCTGGTGGAATTGGAAGAAACGTTTCTGTTGTTAAACCTTTGTTTTTTCCAATAAAAATAAACTGTTTTCTTCCATTAAAAAAGTTTTCTTTCCATACATTGCGTGTAACTTTCTTTCCCTTTTTCATGCATTTTATGGCTTCTCCGAAGTTCATTCCTATACCACCCTTTCAATCTTATCATTTACTCTTCTACTCAATCTCTTGACCGTAGACACACTCACATTCATTTGTTCTGCACAGTCCTCTAAAGGCATAGCTTTAGCACGAAGCCGGAACAGTTTTAATTCATCCGATGTGAAGTTGCATTCTAATTCAAAATAGTCAAGTTCTGGTCGTGTAAAAGAGTATATTTTCATAATTCCTTTGGTTTCTTGTCCGTCATAGCATTTACAAGCTCTTCCCGAGTTTTTTTTAAACCCTCAATGTTATTCCCTGTGATTTTGTTTTCGATCAAATTAAACATACTTCTCATTAATAGATTCATATCATCCCTCGTATTCCTTATGTTCTTATAATCGTTATCAAGTTTCTGATTAATCCCTGTGATAGATGTTTCAATGTTCGTTATTCGCTTTTCAATCTGCTCTATACGGTTGTCTTGTTTTTCTTTTGGTGCTTTCCATGATTTGTACCACCCGGAAAGCACCGCAACAGCACCACCGACAACAGATATAGCACCGCATATAGCAAGTATCTGTGTTATTAATTCCATGTGTTACGCTCCATAATTCAATCCGATTCCGGCTTGCCTGTATATCTCTTTTCGCATTCTCTCTTTCAATTCCTCTACATCAATAGTGATTGTCGTGTTTTCTGCGACCTTTACATTTCTGTAATCATGAGCCTTTAATACAGGTGATGCCATATCTTCAATAATCGGTGAGGTAAAAGGTGTAAGATACGCTTCTTTCTCCAACCGCTTATTCTTGCACCTGTCCTTAAACGGACACTCTCTGCACATTTTTGCCATTCTTGTCAATCCACTCATTTTACATCACCTTTCGCATTAAGATATCTCTGTGCTGCTTTTGCTGATTTCACAGCCTGTGACCTATCCCACTGTGCTACCCGTAGCCGTTCCGAATATTCTTTAAGGTCATTTTCTTTGCAGTAATCACGATACTGCTTATTCTGCCGTCTGAGTACCGCTGATTTGCGGTCATACATTTGTTGCAATTCGAATTTAAGCTTATCATCTCCGCTCGCATCTATAGCAGTCTGCAAATTCTGAATCTCTCTCTTGTTGTTGCGAATGCGTCTTTCCATAAGCCGTTGCTTTTTCGCACGCTCTTCCGCTTTGATATTGTCTTCGCTCGACAGGTTAATATCCGCATATGGATTGTTTTCACCGTCACCGGATCCGAAAGAGTGTCTGCAGTTCACGCCACACAAACCGGTCACCGTTCCGTAGCCTGTTGATGTTCGGAAGTCCGGGAACCTCTTGTCTTTGCCTGTCCGGGAATAGAATTTTCCTTGCCACCAAAAGTGGTTCGTTGGATTGTTACCGCCATCACCAATTCGTGCTCCCACATGTGCAGATACCAAGATGGTGTCCCATTCCAATTCTTCCATTCGCTTTAGTGCGATTGATCCGGTACACTGGCTTATAGCTGTTCGGACAGTCATCATTGTGGCTGATTCAATGCTCATTTCTCTACCGGATGGATACGACACTTTAACGCCTTGCTTTATCATCCTGTCAACAGCATTTCTGACGGCCTGTGTATATGATATGGCACCGCTTGATGCCATGCGGTAAGCTGTGTCAACCTCTTTCAAAAACAACTTCTGCGCTTCATCTGCCGTTGTTCGTGTAAGGTTTCTCCATTCTCCACACGTAGCGTTATAATCTCTTTCCAGTATTCTTAGTAATGCCGGAGATTGCAACAATGGCGTAGGTGATAGGCCTACCGCCCTATATATCGCATCGTCTCTCTCGATAGCTTTTATACCGGCTTCTTCGAATGCGCTTTTAAGCTCTCTCTCTTGCTTTTTCGTTTTGTCAGCAATCTCTTTTTGTATGTCTTCCAGTAAGTAGCCGGATTCCTGTAATACCTGTATCTGCCACCTGTCCGTAGCCGTAAGAAGATAATCTTCCCCACGACCTATACGCGCAATTATGCGCTCAACGATCATGTCCATGATGTTTTTATGCATATCCGATGTTATCTTTTCCGCACCCTCGGTCACATGGAATAGATATTCCGGTGTAAGCATTACTTATCCTTTCTGTTTGGAATCTTCGTTACCAGAAGCAGAAAAACGCAAATTACAATAATATTAATAGTACTTGTTGCCATCTTTATTCCCCCTCCACTTCCGGGATGCCTGCTACAGATGTAAGCAAGCTTGCCACTCCGGCTACGGCTGTTACTCCGATTGCATACTTCCAATCAATTTCATAGATTCCTTTTCCAACGATCACAAATCCAAGTGCGGTCTGTGCCATCGTCTTAACACATCTTATGCCTGTTGCTTTCAACCATTTAACAGTGTTTACGTTTGGTTTTAATACGCAATTTTTAAACATAATATCACTCCTTTTTCTTAAGTTTACGAAAGAATAAGGTATGTGTTGTACCCTATTCTTCGCCAAACAATCCGCTGTCCGGCTTGTTCTGTTCCTGTGCTTCTTTTATCATTGCTTTCGCTTCACTTTCGGTCATGTTCTCAAATTTCACAAAAAACATCCATGCCGGAACTATGCCCTGTAAAACATAATTCCACCACCGTGAGCGATCATCCTCTAAGTTGTATACAAGGTCTTCAAAATCGCATGCTGTTTGGTAACTCGTTGCCGGGATAGTTCCGTTTGCTGTGCCGACAGCATACAGGATATAGATGATTCTGTGTAATATGCCATCATGGTTTTTCCCATCCAGAATGTTGCGAAACGCCTGGATGGTTTGCAGTGTACGTCTATCGTCAGATTCCACCTGTGTTGCCGTCTGGATGCCCTGATTCTTGTCGAAAGAGAAGTATCCGTTTGAAAATCCGCATTTATATCCGATGATGGACAGCAAGAAGTTAATACCGGCTACACGCTCAGTTACTAATAATGTTGGGGAGTGCTCTTTGATGCTATCTTCGTTCGTTCCCATTTCGATTCCTTGAATAAATCTTGGCAATTCAATAGAGTGATTATTTGCATATTCGATAGCTGTCTGTGGTACGTAAGTAATATGCCTACTATCTTCTGTTTCATCCCCCATCATGTTTAATGCAATGTCAAGCCATCTCAATTCCTCGATGCACTCCGAAAATGCCGGGACTGTCAATGGGGATTCCTTGTCAATTGCATTTGCGTAAGGATTGCGCCAGTAGACGAACAGTGGATATTCTAACCCATGTACGTACACTTCCGGCTCAATGTCTTTCCACTCATCCACCCTGCCAAGCGTGATCTCTGTACCGATCATATCTTTGTTGTCTGATTTAAAAGCCTTACTGGATATATGGTATACACGTTCCAGTCCGACATCCTCAAATCTGTGATACTCTGTTTTTGTGTAGTATTTGTCGTTTTTCTTAAGGTAAGAGAAAAAGACAGCTGCTAACGCATCCCCGTCCGTGTTGGTGTCTGTAATCAGAAAGTAATCCGGATCTAAAAATTCTACATCATCACCATTACTTTTGATCATCATTCCACAGGTCGCACAGCTTTCCTCTTGTTTCTCCTGCAATGTGTTCATTACGCTATCAAATCTCTTTTGCAGTTCATCATTCCCTGTAATCTGAATATCCGCATTGAACAGTGTGAGGTTTGCTATCTCACGGCAAATCACGTTTGAAAACCTTGTTGGCTTTATCCTCCCGGTACACCAATACGGAATACCAGATCGCATGTCTTTGTACTTCGACAGGGCAGTATCCATATCAGATGACCGCCACGTTTCTATTCCGAATATTTTTTTTGCATCGTTTGCCTCAAACATTTTATCCCACACCGCCTTTATTTTGTCTATAATTCCCATCTGCTCACCTTTTCCTACGCACTCTGTCCACGCCTCATTGATATTGGACTGGTAGCATACCTCAACGCATCAATCCAGTGGTCGTTACCGTCCGGGTAATCTGCTATCACTTCACCATTGCCGTCTCGCTCATGCTCATACTCTATAACCTCTTTGTACAGTCTTGGTGTCCGTCTTGGGTCAATCACCAATGTACGGCATTGTAACCACTCAAACGTATACTTTCGGCTACCCGGTGTCACGATTGCTTTACGTGCCGGAAGTCCGGCATCCCGGAAGTCAACAATACTCTCTTCTTCATCCACTCCACAATAAATAGCGCAATCATCATATCCCTTTTCTTTGATCTGTCGTGCCATCTCGCTGTTCCTTATTTTGCAACCGCCCAATTCGTCCAGTGCGTATACTTTCTGTTGGTTCGGAACATAAGCAACACGTAAAAACGCTTTCGGATCCGGGAACCATCCCCAGTCCTCGCCCTGGTAAATAGATTGCATCCTACTTATCTCTTCATCTGTAATCTCTCTAATCTCCAATAGCTCAAAGATATTTGTGCCAAGTCCTACAGGGATTCCAAGATATTCATGCTCATAAGCTCTCGGGTTGGTTTTTTTCAGATACTCAGCATCATCGATGAATTGTTGCCCTAGCCATTCTACCGGAACAGATCTATAGTCACTCTTATGTCTTAAGCTGTCTGCTCTCGGCTCTGCTACATACTTATTCGCCCAGTTGCTGTTGCTGATCGGTGGATTGAACGATTTAAAAACAACGAATTTTTCGCCACCACGAAGAACAGACTGTTGTGTCATTCGTACCTCTTCCATTCCGGCAAATTCGTCCAATTCCTCAAACCATAGGTACTTAAAATATCCTTTGCTAATCTTTATGGATTTCGTCTTTTTCGCCTTATCCAATCCACGGAAGATTATCTTCTGTCCTGTTGGCTTGTACACATACTGCATAGGACTTAGGCTTGATGTCCATTCGTCCGATGCTCCAAGTGCATCTATTCCCCATGCGATTTGTTCAAATACCGATTCTCTTAATGTATTCCCGACTTTTCGGAACACCACCGCATTTGAATGTATGCCATTTACTGCGTCTTGCATCATTCCAAGTGGTATCTCTGTACCGACAAAAGACGATTTAGTCGAACCTCGACCGCCAGACAAATCATAATACGTATGCTTTCCATCTATGATGTCCCAATGTACGCCGTAAAAAGCCGGAGCTATCACATCTGTAAGCTTAATCTCCCCCATCTGCTCCCTCCGGTTTCGGAATGTTATTTATGATCGTGATTCCACCGGTTTCTTTTTCTTCTCCATCGGCTTTCTCATACCAACGCATGAGTTCACGTCCGGCAGACAGTCGATCGGAAATAGTAGCGTCGAGGTCGAACTGGTCTTTTACTTCTCCACGCATGACGGAAGAGAAGAATCGAATCACTTCTTCAAGGTCGGCTGTCTTCTCGGTCTGGATCTCTTTCATTCGTTCAGCAATATAGGCTTTTGCTTTAACGTTTTTTAACAATCTCGAAGCTGCTGCTGCTGCTGTCGCATCATTTTTTACATTTCTATAGACTTCTTTATACGCCCTTGTCCCGTTCAAATCAGTCAGATATTCATCTGCGAATGCTTTCTGCTTCGGAGTGAGTTCTTTTCCTTTCTGCATCTACCCACCCTCTTCCACGTATTCATCTACTTTGCTAAAACACTTTCTTACCATATCTGTGCTAATCTCTATTACCTTTTTACTAACAGACCACTTTCTGTTCTTTCCTCTCTCTACTTTTGCAAGTATAACCGTTCCCTCTCTTGGTATCTCTGCCGGTGCAATATATATGTCTCCGTCTCTACATTCCCATGTTTTTTCAGATCTGCTATCTTCATTGTTGAAACTAGTACATTTTTTAGTATTAGAATGGCATCTTAAAAGCTGTACGTCCATGCTACTCACCGCCCTTGTCTGTTCTACATAGTCTCTTTCTGAGGTTACTGTATCTGTCTGTAATGACATCCAGTGCAATGTTGAGTGCTTGTATTGTTCCATTTTGTCTGTTGTGTTCTTCTACCAGTCTCTTATTCTTTGCAATAAGTTCCTGTACTTCGCACAGTGCCCGTTCTCCGACAGCCTTTGCGTCTTCTACCTCTTTTTGCAGATACTCATTCTTTTCTTTCAGCTTTTCATTCTTTGTAATCATGTCAATTAATTTCTTCTGCATTTCTTCCATATCACGTGAGTCTGGTTTGTTTAATTCTACTGGTATCTCTGTATAGTTTTCCATCATTCTTTCACCGCCCTCCATATATCATTTAAACAATTTACAATCTCTATCTGTGATGCTGTTCGGAGAATTTCATAATCATAATATTTCCATTCCCCGTTTTTCTTTCTTTCTAGCACTCTGGTAGATAGGATGTACATAGTGATAAGTCTATTTTGCTCCACAGAATAAAACTGACTTGTCCCCATCTTTATAACTAATCTTTTTTGCAGTATTGCTTTCTGTAACTTTTTAGCAATGCTATTTAGATTTGCCATACACTCACCTACCTTTTCCGCATACAAAAATAGCACCTCCCACGATAATTACATCTTACCGTCAGAAGTGCTATTTCATTGTCCCCGTTATTTAGTTTCATTACTGTTTTGATACTTATATTTTACCACAAAACGCACATTTTTTCAATGTTTGGTTGCTCTATGTTCATTTCTTTGATATTGACTTTTTATCTTTTTTAGATTAATATATATCTATCAGCAATCTTTGTTGATTCTCACGGTTCCATGATTTTCGTGAGTGTCGTTCCAGTCAATGGTGGAACGTTGAGTTAAAAAATGTTAGAATTTAAGAAGAAATTCAGAATCTAGGTATAGCTTTTAGCTATGCCTTTTTTCTTTCATATTCTTTTACCCATTTCTTATACTCTTTCGGTAGATTCTCTTGGTTTTTTAAAATTTGATATGCCCAGGAATCCCCCTCGTAAATCATAAATTGCAATGTATGAATAATTTTCTGAGACGTAATGTATCCCGGTGTTATTGTTGGCATCCAATCCATTTTTTTTGGCGTTGCGATAAACATTTTCGCTTGATCTGCTGGATTGCGAATTCCCTTCGGGTACTTGTCTGGTATATAATCTGGCTCTCCTGTAATTCCGCAAATACCATTCTTCTCGAGTGTAGAAATATAATAATCTCTCCACTGCGTGCTTATAGTTCCTCTATCCATTAATCCAGCATAGACTACTTCATCCCTATATCTCGAATTAAAAAGCATATGTGTCTCTTCCTTGGTTAACACAGAAAAGATTATCATAAGTTTTTCCTCTGATGTATCTAATTTTTCAGAAACTGGTTTGATATCGTAGCGTATAGTTCTTTTGCTCAAGTATTGATATACGCTCTTCGCTACCGGATCATCTACGCTTTCTATATATTCCATCAACTGCTCCATATATGCTGCATGACGTTTTTTATATTGTGGATAGTCTCCGCATACATATGACATATTGTCGTGAATCGGGTGTGGCGCTATCCCAGATGTCCTACTTTCTGAATTGATCGTACACGGGATGGAGCACCTTTCGTTCTTCGTTGCTGTTGCTCCAATGAAATTTCCATATGCATCTACCAAAACTCTGACATCTGGTCTTATTCTGATATGTGCAATCGGAATAACGCTTTCCACTCCAAGTATTTCATATTGTTTTAAAATTTCGTTCCATTCGCTCATTTTTCCCCTTTATGCAATTTCAATTACTTCTGCTTCTTCAACAATTACTTCGTTTTCGTCATTCCCATAAGAGTAAGAGTCCCCACCGATTATTACAATGTTATTTCCATCGTAGATAGATGATTCTTCAATAGCTCTTTCGATTATCTCTTTTGCTTCTTCTGCATCATCAGTGTCAATCAGTTCGAACATTGCGTATCCACATACGCCGTCCATTTCCTCTGGTTCTTCTGTGTCATATGAACTGCACTCATATTCTTCATTCCACTCAAAGCTGTTTCTGCAAATGTCACCAATTTTATATTCTTCATCCGGGCAGCAATGGCGAATTGCTACCACACTATAATCATTTTCTTTAATTGCTTCTAAGATTTTTTCTACATTCATCATTGTTCTTACCTCCTATAATGTGTTCCTCTCTTAACTGTCTTTATTATAGCATAGTGGTGTCCACTTGTCAAGTATTTTATTGACTTTTCTTCATATTTTTGATATTATACTTATTGGAAAGTAATGCTTGAGAATGATGTAAAAGTATGGTACAAATTAGGCATTAACTACCAAAAAACAGCACTTGACGAATAGACATTCATCAGTGCTGTTTTTCTTGTGATTCTGATTATCGAATATTTGTTTTTGTCTAGTCTGCGAATTGTTCGAGAAATTCAATCACGTCCGCAACGGTTCCAAGTTCTACTTTTTCACTGTTCGGATTGTCTGAACAATAAAATCTGTCACCGTCCTTCCAAAATGTAAAACTACTATCACTGTAAACAGTAAATGCTTTTTTCGTTAATTCGTTCGTACCTGTAAATTCATATTTTTTCATCTTCTTTTCCTCCTTAAATTTATTTGTCTTCTTTAACTGTCTTTATTATATCATAGTGGGTCCACTAGCCAATGGTTTTCATTTTTTCTTTCTTAATAGTTATCACTCCGTCTTTTTCTTCTAGGACAACGCTTCTATCCTCTTCCGTAACTCCCAGTGCCTTTATCATTCCTACCGGAATAGAAATACGGTAGTTCTTTGTATTCTTGCCCGATGTTCCCCCGGCTTTGTTTATCATTACGTTTCTGCTCACTTTCTCCATTATTTTTCTCCTTATTTATGCTATTGCTGATTTTGGGATCCATGCTTTCCATCCCTTATAACTTCCTACCACATCACCAGTCGAAAGGACAACTTCTACTGCCTTTTCACTTTCTTTCAGTACATCAATAACTTTTACGACAACATATCCATTCTCTGATGAGACCATTCCATTTTCGTCTCTGCTATAGATATCAATATATGTGTTATATCTTTCAGCGGTGTTTTGCATTTTATCAATAACCCATTCTTTTACTTTTACATATCCTGTTGTCATGTTCTTACCTCCTATAATGTGTTCCTCTCTTAACTGTCTTTATTATAGCATAGTGGTGTCCACTTGTCAAGTAAAAAAATAAAAGATTTCAATTATTTTCAAAATCTTTTTCTCTTAATCTATATATTTATATTTTCAGCTCCTGTCTTTATCATATTAATCATATAATAGAATCTTGGTCTTTTCTTCCTTTTCTCCACTTCCTACCGCTGTTGGGATGATGGTTGGAACACGAGAAAGTACCTATTAATATATGCTAAAATGTATGTCTATGTCATCTCCTGTGATAACTACCTTTTCAACACACTCTTTTAGCACCTTGTTTTTCTCAGAATCCGTCAGTGTATCCCACACGTTGGACATCTCTTTTATTTTCTCTATCTTTTCTCCACGTCCGGCTTTCTCCCGGATGTCTTCTGCCTTTAATTCTTCCTGTAGATTTTTCAGTGTTTTTTCTTCTGCCTGGATAACACCAAAAAGCGTATCTGTGCCGGAATTGCCATTTGCGTACAATGTGTATAGGCGTTTCAGCTTTGATTCGCTGAGTGATATCTCTTTTTCTATCATCTTCCGAGTGCTTTCAGATTCATTCTCTTTTTCTTCGACATTAACGATGAATTGTTTAAAACAGTCCTCTACTTCTTTTTCTACCACATCTGCCCGCACTTTTTTATTCTTGCAAGGGTTACCTGTCTTAGATATATGCTCTTTTTCCTTGTACTGTGAGTAACATACTATCTTGGTGTACTTTCCCCACTTCTGCATCCGCATTTTAGTACCGCATTTTCCGCAGTAGCACAACCCGGTAAGCATATGCTTGTTGCTTACGTAAGCATTTGTAGACCTCTTTTTTATCTCTTCCTGTACTTCGCAAAATAGTTTTTCGTCTATGATCGGTTCGTGTAAACCTTGGTACACTCTTCCCTTGTACTGTATCTTACCTACATAGGTTATTCTCCGAATAATATTCGATACAAGTTTCTCCGAATGCATCCCGAGAATTTTTTGAATCCTATCACACGAATATCCGTCCCGGAACATCTGAAAGATAGCTTTTACCTTTTCCGCTTCTTCCGGGATAATATGTAATATCCCATCGTTCCTGTCGTACCTATATCCATAAGGTATCGTACCGCCACCCATCCACAGTCCACGCTTTACACGTTCCACCATACCGGCTCTTGTACGCATATAGATAACCTCACGCTCATACTGTCCCATGACCGCATTAACGCCCAACATCACACGATCCATCGGTGTCTCATTCCGCAAATCCTCTGTAGCTGATACTACCTCTACATTGTATTTTGGCAAGAGCTTACTCACAAGCGTAAGAGTATCTACAACATCACGGCTCATTCTATCAAGCTTATAGATGTATACTGCCTGTATTTCTCCGGCTTCTGCATCCTCCAGAAGTTTCTGTATGTTCGGCCTTTGGATATTGCTCCCGGAATATCCACCGTCAACATACCATCTGGCTATCTTCACGCCCCTTTTCTTGGCAAGTTCCTTTATCTTGTCTTCTTGGACATCAAGACCATACTTTTCGGTCTGTGCTTCTGTAGACACTCTCATATAACCTACATTTAATTTTTTCATGTCAATTCTCCTTTCAATTAAAAAAAGAATTGACCAAGATTCTATCAAGGTCAATTCTAAAATATCACTTATTTTTTGTCAACTTTTCTGAAAGAATCCTTTTTACCGCCTTGTTATGGATTTCATATTTAGAAAGTTCTTCTTTTGTCACCTGTTTGCCGTTCACAAAGATTCTTACCATCCGCATCACTCCTTTTCGGTAGTATTCCCGTGTTTGTGCCTTTTATGCCGGAATCAGCTTATCAAATCCGCTTTCCTGTGCAGTCTCAAAAGGTCATAGTACATATAGATTGCTTTTCTTCTGTATCCTTGAAAGTCTTTTCTTGCAATTGGTATCCAGTACCTTTTGCTTATATAGTCATATCCAATGTCCAACACAAGAGACGCAAAAAGTACATTGGCCAAATCATTATTTGAACATTGACAAGCTTCCAATATAAGTCTCTGGTCATAATCCCTTGCCTTATTGCACCAATTCAATGTTTTTTTCTCATCTTCCTCGCTTATGAAGTAGATATCACCGTGTGCCCCTCTCAGATATTTGTCTCTTACTCCGGCCATTAATCAATCCCTTCCTTTTCGCATATCCTAATACATCACTTTTGACCAAATAATAGTTTTTCTTTCTTTTTACCGTATTTTCCTTTGTTTTTTCTTCAAACGCATTCATCATTAAGTGCATCCTCTAACGCTTTTTTCTCTATTCATATCTGTCAACTACCTCTAGTTTCTTCAAGTCCTCGATAAGCCACGGTTCGAAATCTGACCATTTGACCATTGGAAAATCAACATTGAAGTGTCGATTCAAACTCAAACAACAATCACCAATCCAATTCCAATACTTTTCCCCTTTTCTTGGCTGTGTTTCATATACAAACACCTTGCCATTTTTATCTCTTGCAATGTATCTACGCTCTTCTCTGAAATACTCCAAAAACGCTCTATCTCTCTTACTAATCACTGGCTTTTCAATGTACTCCTGCTCTACCCACTCTCTTATTTCCTTTACACAATTAGGAGGTGCAAATAAGCATTCACTGCAAGCAATACTACCGCACTTTACTATACGTTCACTTCCTTTGGTTACTGCAATACTGTCTCCACTACAAGCAACCTCCATAATCTCTTTTGCATACTTCTCTTTATTTTTCATCTCTTCCACCTCGTTTCACAATTTCAATTGCCTTATCAAGCGCAAGCCTATCACTCATTTCGCCATCCCAACAGGTCTTGAAATATTTGCAATGTCCACAATCTTCTCTTGCACAAGCGCCATTTTCTTTGATGGATTCAATGCGTTTGATAACCTTATTCGTGTCATAGGCTGTCGGACTTCCAACAATGTATCCTATCGCAAGGCTCATTCCCTCTATAACATCAAGATTGTATTGGTATTTCATACGGTCCATATCAATTCTCATTCTTCTTATAAGCTTGTCCGCATCAATCAGTCTTCCCATTGTCCGTTCTCCTGTTCCATGCATTTATTCCACCTTTTCATCTTTCGGGAACTGGAATGTAAAATTATCACAAATTCCATCCTTGAGAACTTCTACAATATCATCCGGCATCATTCCGATTTGCGTTCCCATTCCGCATAACACGCTTCGGTTAAATTCGCTATATGCATAATTTTTTCTACACATCTTCATAGCCTTAACAGCTTTCTCTTCGGTGGAATATTTTGCAATTAATGTATCCCTAAGTTTTATTGAGCTTAAATATACCTCAGCACCTACCCTTATCAAAGTTGTATGTTCATAAGGAACATCAATCGTTCCATCTTGACTAATTATTCTCATTATCTTCCACTCCTTAACATACAGAATAGTAATTCTGTCATAGATCTTTTCCTTAGTCCCATTCTGCAAGGCTTTACTACCTTTAATTCCCATCCCATCATATTTGTATCATCTATCGGCGTTGGATTTTGGAATTCATCTTCTGGCTCTTTCATGTGCGGGACAGCTACCATAATTCCCCAATATTTAGATGATTCCGGGTTGCATTTGTGTAAGTGTTCATCAAACTTACCGTTTTGCAAATCTGGTATCAAGTCTTTGTAGCACTCCATCGTAGTTACTATATAGTTCTTTTCTCCATAGAAATTCAGTCCATTCCCGCTATAAACATCTTCCTTGCAGCTTTTAATTTCGTAACAAGTAAATATTCCTTTTTCCACCCCGGATATAGACATTTGATCTCCGGGTGAAAACTGCATATAATCCACGCGTTTTGCCTTGGATGTCCACGGGTCAATACTCACTTCTTTTGCATAATGTTTTCCAAAAACGTTTAGTTTGGTGCGTTCAAGGGTATGCGACAGGAAAAGTGTAATTTCTTTTCTATTCATTTTTATCCTCCTTTACATAATCCGGGCGTTCTTCCATGTATTCATGGAAATGTATTCTATCGCACACACTATTTCGATTATTGCAGTATTTGTAATGCTCGCATTCTATGCAACATTTGAACCTCTGCTTTCCGTACTTTTTGCATTCATATCTGCATCCCATACGCTCTATCCTCCCAGTCAATTTTTCTTCCACATTCGCTACAGTATTTCGGTTTGTGTTCTTCCGGCACTATATATTCATGTCCACAACATGAGCATTTAAAATCAATATCTCCCGTGGATTCGTCCAAGATGATAGGCCTTGTCGGGAGTTTATCGCAGTCTTTCAATGCTTTCTTATATCCGTCCAGATATGCTTCTTTCTTTACGATTTTTGTTTCATTTGTTGCAAGTACTATCACCATGCATACCATAATCATGCATACTATGTAGCATACTAATTTCATAATTCGTTCCTTTCTCTACTGCCCCTATATTGCTATATCCACCATTTCATAGTTCACAGGTGCCACCATTTTTATCGGCATATCTAACTGTTCTTTTTTAATATGTTCAAGTACTTGCCTTGTTGTACCTGTAGCTATTGCTCTGCAATCAACATATATTCTTACGTTTTTACCGTAATAATAATTTTCAAGAAATTCTTTTAGTGTCATTCAATTTTTGTTCCTTTCTCCCTAAAAATGGGTAAAAAAATACCAACCACCGAATATTGATGGTTGGTAAACATTTTATTTTCTTATTTTCTTTATTAACTGTTTTAGTAATATAACAACGCTGTATATAATTATTATTCCCGTTATTGCTAGCCCTGTATACATAATATAAGTCTTAAGTTGAAAATTCTTCGTACATATTGCCATGAATATAACAAAAATCATTTCAATTACAACAAGTCCAACTGAGAATCCAATGTTATATAATATATTGAATTTTGTTTCTTCTTTGTTATTTGAGCTTTTATTTACACCATTAATAAAATTCATAGCAATAACAACTATCAAATTGGGAATCAATGCGACAAATGAAATAGAAAATGATAAAATCAATAATTTTATAATATCAATCTCCAAATACATATTCCTATTCCAGACAAAAATCAAAACATTTCCTGGCACAATAAATCCTAATATAACTGTCAACACATAACCAACTTTTGTTGTTAAAAACTCAATCAATCTATCCATGATTTCTCCTTTTTGATATGTTCAATACGGAAATTATACCATTCCAACCATCAATATTCAATTGTCAAGGTGCTATTATGATTTTTATCCACGTTTACCAATATCTAAAGCACAATGCATACATCTTTTGCTCCCAGTCACACCGAGATAAAAGCTCGTCAAAATCCTTTTCCGGCATGAACTTTATCCCGTAATGCAATCTGAATATGAATTTATATAATTCTTCAAACATTGCTACTCCTTGTACTTCTTCAAAACCTCTGTAATTGCTTTCATGTGTTCCGCTACTTCCGGCAAATCTTCATCACTGATTCTGGTCAATCCACCTTTTCGGAATATTTCAATATCCCATAAACTTTCCTTAAGCTGCACGAATTTTTCTGCCAATTCATTTTCTTTTTCAGCGTTGAAATTACATTCGTAAAACGTTTCATACCTGTCGTGATCTCCGAACTTATCTGTCACAAACTTTGTTCGCTTCGGAGTAATTCTGATGATTTTTGCCGGAGTAATTAGAGCGTGACGGAAGCCACATCTCCATCCAGCTTGGACGGTTCTCATAACTCCTACCACATCCCCAACTTTCAATGTGTCTTTGTTTATCTTTTTTAATTCAATATTCATTCTTCCCACCTACCCTACTGCATAACTATGTCCAGCTTCTGCATAGTCCCAGTCATATTTCATATGTATACGATACATGTTCTTAAATTTAGGATTGTATTTGATCAATTGCGGATTGTTGTAGTGGAACTCCTGTTGTTCCATGAACTGTTTGATCACTTTCTTTTTGTGCTTTTCCAACATAAGATGTTCGTATGTCATAAATTCTTTTACATATAGCATTCCGTTATCAAGCTCACTGTAAAAAGCTACGATGTCACGTTCAAGAAGTTCATTGTAAAACGAATATGCTACTGTTTTTATCGGATGTATATCTTCTGACCGTATCACGTTATGTGATTGTAAATATTTTTCAGCAAGTTCTTCTGCTTTTTTTCTTTCTAAAAACACTTTTACGCCTACGTCATTGTCAAACACAACACCATAATGACCATCTATTTTTGTGCAATTCCCGTAAGTCTCTAAATGTTCTATGTACCATTTTTCATCCAATACTGTATGTTCTTTTACTTCTCCTTTGTACGCCTCATATACAACTTGTCCGGGATTCAACACGCAATTGATGCAATTCGGTTTGTTTTCCTTTAAGTAATCCTCTATAGACATTTGCCCGTTGCATTCATAATTACTTAGGTTCATCTTCTCGAAAGGAGCCGATATATCTTTGCCCGGCCGGAGCTCCGTCTCCTTTCTGTAATTTATTAATCCAAGTTAATTTTTCCGCTCATAAGTTCTGGTAAAAGCGCATCTCTTAATTCCATCAGATATCTATTTTCTTCAAGGTTGAGATAATAGATATGTTGTTTCCACATGTTCAAAATCATTATCAATACGCTGGATAACTGTTCCTTGCTATTGTTTTCGAATTTAATTTCATTTTTCTTTTTTGATGCTGTGAAATAATCTTGCCGTTCCAACTTTTCAGCACCTATTTTTTTTAGCAGATCATTTAATCCAGAATCTTTCTGATCTTGTTTGTACAACTCAATATCGAATCCCATTCCTTTTGCTATAGATTCATTTAGTGTTAATTTACATGCGTTCTTTTCTCGTGTAATTCTATTTATATCATTTACGATGTCCGCATAGCTTCTATGGATATATTCGATCTCTCCAATGTCCAAATAATGGCTTGCAAGAAGCGTATATTTGTTTTCTTTCAATTCTTCAATGGTTACCGATTTGCAAAATTCAGGAATATTTTTCCTTTCTTGAATTGCTTCAATGGATTCTTCCATCGTTTCTTCGGTAATCACCTTAAATGTCTTCTTATACGTCCTGTTGGTGTGTGCTTTACCGCCATACTGTCCATTCTGTTCACGAACCTCTTCGCTATACTTTCTTCGCAAGTCCACCATTTCTGTTGTTGCAGTGCTTTTGTTTTTATCCAAAATAATAATGCACGTTCCAATTCCAGTAGATTCAAACATATTATCCGGGCAAATAATCACCGCATCCACCATGTTTTTCTCAATTAGATATTTTCTAATATCCATCTCTTCTTTCGTTCCACCACTCATTACAGATGCCGGAAGTAAGAAAACGCATCTATCATTATTTTCTAATCCAGTTAGAATAAATGCGAAATTTGCATTGCTTTCTGGTGGTATAATGTAGCAGTCAGAAAAACGTGGTTGAATCTGTGCAAATGCAGGAGCTTTCCATTTCATGTTGTATGGCGGGTTAGAAATTAACCCTCTTTTCATTTTGCCACCTCCCTAAATTTTCCGTATTTCTCACCTCTACTGATTTTATATGTATGAAAATTTTCTTGCTGTAACACATCCGCATGATACACGGTGCATTCAATATTTCTTACTGCCATATTGAATAATAAAAATGGGATTACATTTTCATCAAATTCATACAATTCAAATTTTTGTTCGTTATTCATGCACCATTTTTGAATTGTCAATGCTCCACTTCCGGCACATAAATCTGTTATTACATCTGCATCTCCAATTAATTTCCCAATGAATAATGCGAGACTTTTCGGAGTGTAGTCCTGCATTTTTTCTTTTCGATCTGCTAAGTAATACTGGTAGATCATTTGCAACCAGTCTACACTCAAATCCTTTACCAGATTACAGAATTCTTCATATTTTTTCTCGTCATTATTTTGTACTGTATCCAATATTCTTTCTGGAAGTGCTTCTATATTTTCTGCACCGAATAAAGATTTTGCTTTTTCAGAAAGTTCTTTTAGTTCCATCACTTCACCTCATTTGCCACCTGGAATCCCATCCTGTCCACATTTCTTAGATTTTCTCTTATCAGTGCTTTGTTGGTAATATGGTGCTTATTAAGCCATTCGTAATCCTCAGCACATTCATGTGCATAACGTTCAGCTTCGTATTCATATTCTGCTTTCGCTACTTTCAAGCACTGAATCATGTAATCAATCTTTTCTCCTGTGTTCATGGTTACTCCTTTACTACACATCTGCGCTCAGTTGTTACATAATATTTTCCATCGTGTTCAGAGCACCATTCTCTAAGAAGTTCTTCTTTTTGTTCATCCGTTGTTCTTTCACGTTCAATCTTTAATGGTTTTTCATACTTCACGATATGTGTTTTTTCTTCTACTACCAATAGATACCATATAAATTCCGTCTCTATCGGCTTTTTCTCATGGTCTGCTTTCCACTGCTTGAGGCTTTCAATAACCTCTTCTGGATGATTGATTGCAAATTCTTCACAGCCACACTCTCCACTTTTTTCATAGACTGGACAAGCATAGCAATTGTTGTCTTTGCACATTTTTGCATACAGCCTAATAGCTTCTTCCGCACTCATTCCTTCTACAGATTCAAACATTTCATCTGTACAATACCCATATTCTTCATCCTCTTTGATGCGATAATAATCTTGGCAAACTTCCGAAATCGTTACTGACTTGCCTTTGTATTTCTTCATTTTTTCTGTAAATGCCCAATTCCCATATGCTCCATCAACTACCAAACCGCTTATAACTCTCACCTTGTCTCCTACTCTATATTTCATCTCTCACACCTACGCTTTCGTTGAAATTCCGTTAACTTCTACATAATCTACTGGAAGTACCATACATTTTCTTCCGTCTACTTCCTTGACCTCAAGATTGCTGATGAAATCTGCATCGATAGTTATCTTCCCCTCTGGAACCTGGATATTAACCACCTTGTTGTCGCAAATGTTACTTGCCATAACAGGCACATTCCCGATATTCTCCCGGTAAGCATCCTCAAATATTTCCATTTTCTCATCCGGTACGCCGCTGCTACTGAATATCTTTTCCAGTTCGTTTTCGCCAATTTTGTACGGCTCCTGGTCTTCTGCATGGCGTTCCATCTCTTCGGATATGCCCTCAAAAATGTCTTTCACGGTCTTGCTGTCTGCATCTTCTCCAAGTACATTCTTTAACAACTTACCGAATTTATCTTTCTCTTCATCGGCAGATGCAACAAAATTAATTCCAAGTACCTCACGAACCATTTCTTCTTGTACCTCGGCAGATTTCCGGGTGTAATAGAGTACGCTATGTACATCCGTCTGTCGGTCGTTAAATGCCGGGAATAGAAAGCCTTTGTCCGGCATATCTACTACCCAATCACGGATTCTCTCTTCCATCCGTTCATCTTTCCCGTTGTAAGTAAGACCGGCTTTTGAAAGCTTCACCGGGCAGATGCAACAAAGAATGAAATCGTATACTTCCTCAGATGCATCTTCCAACACTTCTCCGTCCGATGTCTTTCCCGGTACGTCATATACTGCATGGATAAGCACGATGTAGTAATTCTCAGCACAGTCATAAGACGTAAGAATCTTTTCATAGAATTCATCCAACAATGCCGGGTCTCTCAGTTTGCTTTCTCTCAGATTCATTAACAGTTCATGTTCTTCGCCCTCTGGGTCACTGCTTCTTCTTTCTTTCAGCTTGTATTCCAGATTTAACAAGTTCTTCCCGATTTTCCCGGATAAGGTCTTCTTGAAAATATCAAAATACTTAAATGCCTGTTCTTCCGGCAGTGAAAGAAACGCTTCTTCTCTTTCCATGCGTTTCTCTTTTTCTCCATCCACATAGCATCCGGCTATACGGGTAATCGCACAATTCTCCGGTGTGAATTGTTTTCTGATTTCCAATACTTCTTTTTTATTCATCTTCTACCTCCACAAGTTCACCTTTCTTTAATGTGTACCATGTGTTTTCTTTTACTTTTTCGCCATCCACACGAACCATTAACGATCCTATAAAATCCCACGCTTCCTCTTTCCAGTACCATTCATCATTATCAATCCGTTTCCATTCCGCAAGAACAAGTGTGGATCCTTTTACACCTTTCGCCATTGCTTCTGGTCCCCAAGCGACCGCTACGCTATTTTGGTTTTCTGCTTCCGACTTTCCTTTGTAGCCTGTCGCACTGGATGCCCCGCAGTTGCCTGTCGCACTGGATGCCCCGTAGTCGCCTGTCGCACTGGATGCCCCTTTGTAGCCTGTCGCACTGGATGCCCCGTAGTCCTCATTAGCTTCTGCTTCTGGCTTAACTCTTTCTTTCGTATATTCGATAGCAGCCTGTACCAATCCGGCAATGCTCACTCTTGCGCCGATCTTAATCTTCGTGGATGCTACTTTCGTATCACCAGATCTTTTCGATATCTCTCCGCTCTGTTCGACTTCATGATATACACTGTGTGCTGGATCATAATATCCAAGGCAATCTAACGGATGCTCGCATGCATGGAATCCACAGCTGCACGCTTCGGCTCTATCTTCTTCATATTCTTTTCCCTCTTCATACCGGAAATCTCTGCAAGTCATGTCTTTGTTGAATCCTTTATAAGCTTTTATTACTTCTCCCACTTTTGTTCCTCCTAAAATCAAATTTCTTCTTTTTCTCTTTCTTCTTTCTCAACCACTCCGCAAGATATTCCTCTTGCTCTCTGTCTTCCTGTTCCTGTCTTGTCACAAAGTCACCTCCGAGCATCGTTCTTTTTGCTACGTCTTACTATTCTCCGCTTTTTCTTTGTTTCTCCAGGTAATTCAACTTTAGCACTCGCCCAACTACAGTCCGCCAAAGGACAGATAAAACAGTTTGGATAAGTGCATCCATCCGGTTTTTCCATATTCTTCCTCCTATGTAATAAGCTTTCTCTCTAAATCATTCATGTCATAGTTCCGGCCATCGAAATTATTGAATCCTTTTTTCTCCTGTCCGCTATCCTCGTACTGTCCCTCAAAAACTTTTGTAAAGTTGTTTGGTAACACGAACCAGTCAAATGTTATCTTCCAGTTCTTCACTTTTCCTTGTAAGTACTTGCTTTTCTTCACGTTATCCACAGCTTGCAAGACCTCATCTAATCCGTTACTTTCTAACCTCGCTTGCAAATTCTGATATCTTTTGGAACTCTTCTCTATCTTCTTTACAGGTTTTATCCCGTAGCTTTCCAAATCGTTCCAGGCTTTTATGACAGCTTCAACAGATCCATTGTCTCTTTCCGGCTTTTCTTCCTGTCTGGTCGGCTTATCTTTTTTTTCATTCTTCTGTTCGGTCTGGTATCTTGCATAGTTATTCACCGTATATACGGTATATCGGTTTGTGGTTTTACATGTAACCTCACCTGTTTTTCTCAGATGTGAAAGTGCTGTCCTTAATTCGCTCTCAGACAACCCTGTTTCTTTCGAAAGAACGGATGTCGAAGAGACAAATGATCCTCTTTTGATCTCTTCTCCACGGAAGCTTGCATCTTTCCAGTTGGCTTTTAACAACATGTGCAAAAATAACCGACACGTCTTTATATCTGGATACCAGTCCCATTCCAGTATCTTTCTGCTAAGTTTTATGTAATTCTCGCTCACACCTCTTCAATATCCACCTCAATTCTCGGATTTTTCTTATCAACATAGAATTCATCCGTGAATCCCACTATGTTTTTCCATCCATCGTCCTGCAAGACTTTGGTATCTACTAATGCGTCTTGGATGCACTTTCGCCCAAATGCGCTTACATTATCCAAGTCACGTCTCTTATCCGGCTCATACCATCGGTAGTGCATCCGTACCTTTCTTGTTATTCGCAATCTTCCGAATTGCTCATATATAGCTTGCATCACACGGGATTCATTATCTTTCTTCATATCCGCTCCTTTATACCTATTGGTATTCAGTGCACGGATATAATCATTCATGTTGTTCAGTTTTCCCTTTATGATTAGTATGTAATGCATTGTATTCCCCCGCCATTTTCCAACTTTTAAACGTCTGTTTCATGCACCGCCTTTTAAAAAGGCTTGCCCTCGCCCTCGAAAGTTCTGTGCCTAAATACTCTTTCAATGCTCTTTCGTCTTCTGGATCACCCGGTATCGGCCTGAATATTCCATATCCGACATTGATGATGCAATCTCCATTGCAGTTTTCTCTCTCTATCATTTTCCTCAGTTGCCTGTCAACAACAGGACTTGCCGGACGTTGCATGGCGTTTCTATGTCCATCCGGTATTCGGTTAAAATAGCTTTCTGCCGTCTCTCTATTCTTTCCCAACGCTTTTCTCCTTTCTGCCGGAGTGTGGCTTCTCCGGCCGTGATACAATATCTTGTGCTGTGCATATCGAATGGGTGAGATGATATGCGTTAGAACCTGTTAATAGTTCCTGTGCCACATGAATCTATGTTAATTAGTTACAACCTGTTCTTTCCGAACACCTGTATGAACTCTTCTCTTGTTCCGCAGTGTTCTTCAAAATATCTCTGTGCCATCTGCTTAAGTTTTAAGTCCAACCCACTGTTCGGGTTCCCGTGTACGCTTTCCGGTGTAAATTCGTGTAAATGTGTTGCTAACGGTATCACAAATCCGTATTCTTCCGATTTTTTTCTGTACGGACCATAGAAAATGTGGTGTCTGTGACAGTTTGGACTTCCTGTAAAGTAGCAGTGTTCCATATCATCAGTGAATACACTTTTAAGTCTTTTCGCCAATCTTCACACCCCATCTTTCTTTCATTTCGCTTATCTGGTTCGGTGTCATGGTCTCTATTCCAAGTTCTTTCGCTTCGTACACAGTCCCGTCAATCAGTTTTGCCATTTCATCGGTATCGTAAGTATGTGAACCTCGCATTACCAGATTCACCCGGAACACTTTCCCTTTCTGATTGGTGGTTGTCCTCGATGTAGGTTGCAAATGAACAAATTCCACATTGTATGCGTCTATATCATCGTCCAACGGGAGCGGAACTAATGCACCGTTAATGGTTTCGTACTGTCCGTATTCCGCTATTAGCTTATTCTTTATGTACACATTGCTGTTCCCGGTCACATCTGCAATCTTTCCAACCAGTACATGAAAGTAAGAGTTTGCATCGAGACTTCTTTTTTTCTTGTATGCCTTAATCGTTATTGCAATCTGCTTACCTCTAAGGTTCTCAAATGCCTGTCTTGCGTCTTCATTTAGCGTTAGACTGGCTTTTTGCTTATTGGTGGCAAAATCCACCGCTAAGCTATCAAAAGTCCCTGTATAGTCCATTAATCATCACCATACTTTTTCTTAATCGCATTCAGCATCATTGCACATTCTGTTTCTGTAAGTGTGTCCACCGTCTTTCCATTTCCGCATACCCAAGCTTCTAAATCAATGCCATGTGCCGTACACTGCGTTTTAAGCGTTTTCTTTTTTGCTTCTGATGCAAGATTCTCTCCAGTTCCAGGAATCTGTGCTTCCAGTTTGTTGTATTCTTCTTTCAACCATAAGTTAAATCCAAGTCCAGTATGAATAGCCACACACTTCACAAACGCTCTGCACATGCTGTTCCATACTCTCTGTTGGCTCATGGAGTTGTCCTTTACTGGATTTGCGCCGTTC
>ERZ773168.261-NODE-261-length-54235-cov-5.770100_pt1 | contig 54235 bp, 50 predicted proteins | sample MGYA00511261_ERZ773168 | MGnify/ENA primary metagenome ERZ773168 (study PRJEB29015, sample SAMEA2737855) | human gut metagenome | biome: human gut; feature: human-associated habitat; material: faeces | place: China | collected 2012 ... | reverse complement strand
AGACGAAGCTGCGATTGTCAAAATTAGTGCGTGAAGTCGATAAATGCATCGCTTTGTTGAATGAATAAGAAGAAGATGTATGAACGATAAAATAAAGATAAACCTGCAGATAGCAGACTCAAACTACCCGTTAACCATCAACCGTGAGGAAGAACAAATGGTACGGGAAGCCGCCAAGCAGGTAAATATCAGGCTTAATAAGTATCGGGAAGTCTATAAAAATCTGGAACCCGAAAAAATTATTGCCATGGTAGCCTATCAGTTCTCGTTAGAGAGACTGCAATTGATGCAACGTAATGATACCAGCCCCTATGTGGAGAAGGTAAAAGAACTGACAGAATTGCTGGAGGATTATTTTAAGGAAGAATAAATCCCGACCGGCTATTCGCTGATAAGAGATAAAACAACCACGCACTGCACAATATCCAAGCAAAAATAATTGCTTTGATATTTGGCGGTGCGTTTTTATTTATATACTTAAATTAAATGTAGAATGATAGCAATAATAGCAACAGCAATTGCTTGCTTCATCGTAGGAGGAGTCCTTTCATATATACTATTCCGGTATGTACTGAAATCCAAATACGATAATGTCCTGAAAGAAGCGGAGACGGAAGCGGAAGTAATTAAGAAAAACAAGCTGCTGGAAGTGAAGGAGAAATTCCTGAATAAGAAAGCGGATCTTGAAAAGGAGGTAGCATTGCGGAATCAGAAGATTCAGCAAGCGGAAAACAAGTTGAAGCAACGTGAAATGGTACTTAGCCAGCGTCAGGAAGAAATCCAACGTAAAAAGATGGAAGCCGAAGCGGTAAAAGAGAATCTGGAAGCGCAACTTGTCATTGTTGATAAGAAAAAAGAAGAACTCGATAAACTGCAACAGCAGGAAATCGATAAACTGGAAGCAATCTCCGGATTGTCTGCCGAAGAGGCCAAAGAACGCCTGGTAGAATCACTGAAGGAAGAAGCTAAAACGCAGGCACAATCATTCATCAACGACATTATGGATGATGCTAAATTAACTGCCAGCAAAGAAGCCAAACGTATCGTTATCCAGTCTATCCAACGGGTGGCTACGGAAACTGCCATTGAAAACTCTGTTACAGTATTCCATATCGAATCGGATGAAATCAAAGGACGTATTATCGGACGTGAAGGACGTAATATCCGTGCTCTGGAAGCTGCTACCGGTGTTGAAATCGTTGTAGACGATACCCCGGAAGCAATTGTTCTTTCTGCCTTCGACCCGGTTCGCCGTGAAATTGCCCGTTTGGCCCTGCATCAGCTTGTGACTGACGGACGTATCCATCCGGCCCGTATCGAGGAAGTGGTAGCTAAAGTACGCAAACAGGTGGAAGAAGAAATTATCGAAACGGGTAAACGTACTACCATCGACCTGGGTATCCACGGTCTACATCCTGAATTGATCCGTATCATCGGTAAGATGAAATATCGTTCTTCATACGGTCAGAACTTGTTGCAGCATGCACGCGAAACAGCCAACCTTTGTGCTGTGATGGCATCGGAACTGGGACTGAACCCGAAGAAAGCAAAACGTGCAGGTTTGCTGCATGATATTGGTAAAGTGCCTGATGAAGAACCAGAATTGCCACACGCATTGCTGGGTATGAAACTTGCCGAGAAATACAAAGAAAAACCGGATATCTGCAACGCTATCGGTGCTCACCATGACGAAACAGAAATGACCAGTCTGCTGGCTCCTATCGTACAAGTATGTGATGCCATCTCCGGTGCACGTCCGGGGGCACGCCGCGAAATCGTAGAGGCTTATATCAAGCGTCTGAACGATCTCGAACAGCTGGCAATGGCTTATCCGGGTGTAACAAAGACGTATGCTATCCAGGCAGGACGCGAACTCCGCGTTATTGTCGGTGCAGATAAGATTGACGACAAGCAGACAGAAAGCCTGTCAGGTGAAATCGCCAAGAAGATCCAGGATGAAATGACTTATCCGGGACAAGTGAAGATTACCGTCATCCGTGAAACACGTGCGGTAAGTTTCGCTAAATAACGTAACGATTCAAAAGAAGATTCATATAAGGGCGAAGAAATTCGCCCTTTTTTAATACACGACTATGGGAAAGTATCAATTTGAGATTTGTACCAATTCAGTGGAAAGTTGCCTGGCCGCACAGAAAGGTGGTGCAGACCGTGTGGAACTGTGTGCCGGAATACCGGAAGGTGGAACAACGCCCTCCTATGGTGAGATCGCCATCGCAAGGGAAGTACTGACTCATACCCGCCTGCACGTTATTATCCGGCCTCGTGGAGGAGATTTTCTGTATTCGGATATCGAAATCCGGACAATGCTGAAAGATATTGAAATGGCACGGAAATTAGGGGCAGACGGAGTAGTATTCGGTTGCCTGACAGCAGAGGGTGAAGTAGACTTGCCAGCAATGCAGAAACTAATGAAAGCGGCTCAAGGGCTATCTGTGACTTTTCACCGGGCATTTGATGTATGCCGTAACCCGCAGAGAGCATTGGAACAGATCATCAAACTGGGATGTAACCGTATTCTGACTTCCGGTCAGCAACCTACGGCTGAACAGGGAATCCCCCTTTTAAAAGAGTTACAGAAACAGGCCGCCGGAAGAATCACATTACTCGCCGGATGCGGAGTAAATGAAAATAATATCGCACGCATTGCCGCAGAAACCGGAATCAACGAGTTTCATTTCTCGGCACGCGAAAACATTCAAAGTGAGATGAAATTCAGAAATGAAGCCGTCTCTATGGGAGGCACGGTACACATCAACGACTACGAACGAAATGTAACTTCCATACGAAGAGTAAAAGAAACGATTGATGCCGCTTTACATGGATAAATATGGCAGCAAGGGATGAGATATCGTCTCATAATAGTACTAATACAAGACAGAAATGGTGAACATACAGCTTTTAAGCCTTTTGTTCACCATTTCTTTTTTGCATCATTACTAACAGTATCTCAAGAAACTGTTATACTTTTATTTATAAATATGGAATTATCGTAATATAAATACCAGTAATAATAGCCGAAGTAATTACGCCCGAGATATTAGCTCCCAAGGCATCTCCCAGAACAAATGAGTCCGGATTATCTTTGCTTACAATCTTTTGTGCAACCTTCGCGGTAGTGGGTACACAGCTAACAGCTGCAATACCGATTACCGGATTGTAATTACCCCGTTTAATAATATACATGATATATCCTCCGATTATTCCTCCGATACCGGAAAGTAATAATGCAACAATACCTAATACTAGTAGTTTCAAAATCTTCGGATCGAGCAACAGATGTGCATCACAAAGTACACCGAGCAGTACGCCCAACATAAAAGTGGAACCATAAAGCAACGGACCACTCACAAAATCATAGATATGTTTCATACCCGACTCACGAACAGCAACACCCAGGAACAAAGAGAAAAACAAAGGAGAAGCTACCGGGAACAAGAAACAGAGAATAGCACAAAGAACAGCAGAGAAAGCCAGTTTCACTTTAGCATCGTAATTCTTCGGAGCTTTCTTTGTCACCATCTTAATAGCGCGGAAGCGTTTGGGAACCAACAGTTTTACCAAGTAAGGATAGCCTCCATACGTCAAGCCCAAATAAAGATAGGCAACCACCGTAATAGGAACAAAGAGATGTTTTGCCAATGCCAACGAAGTAAACAACACCATTGGTCCGTCGGCTCCACCCACCATAGCCACAGATGCACTTTCTTTCAGAGTCAGACCAAGAGCAGAAGCAATAGGTACTGTCAGGAAAGTGCCCAGCTCTGCGCACAAAGCCAGGAATATACTTGCAAATGGTTTCTGAAGCAGGAAGCCGACATCCAGAAGCGTCCCGATACCCATAAAGACAAAACAAGCTATCAACCCGTTACTAAACGTCAGGGTATAAACAGGTTGCAGGAAATCTATCTGCATAGTATTCATTAATTGATCCGTATCTGAAAGCATCGGATCGAGAAAGAGATTACCCAGTGTACCGTCGGGCATAATGAGGGTTCCGCAGTTGATAGCTACCATTCCCAGTCCCATCGGAATCATTACCATCGGTTCGAGTATACCTTTCCAGCCTAAATAGATCAGTAACAAACCGAGAAGTACTAAAAAAACTCTTGCAGAAGCAAGCACCCATCCGCTTGCTATCATTGTACCAATACCTTGAAACAAGGTAGCAAAATCTATATTTTCCATAAATTAGTTTTCTTTTATTGTTTGTTGTTAGTAAGTTTCTTTGAGTTCTTCTTATTGACATGTGCCTGCTCTTCTTCCCGAAGAAAGAATTCGCGGGTATCCTGTGAATAATAATAATTCATCAGATTATTTTCAGAAGCTCCCGGACTCACGCCATGATAATAGCCGGAATAGCCAGTAAAGTTTCTGTCGATCCCCTTACTGTAATCTTCACGGAAATCTCCCAAAGCATCTTCATCTGCAATGGGAATCTGTCGGACTAATCTCTCCACCTTTTGCCGATGCTGACGCCAGCGTCGCAAACGGAGTAGCTCCAAACGGTGAGAACTATAAAAATCAAATGAATCGGCCGCATAGGCAATCAACTTAATGACCGCAGCGACAAAAAAACCGATGAGGAACGTAAGCCCCATCATCGCAAGAGTAGATAGTAATAAATGAATCATAGTAATATAAAAAATTAGGTTGTATAATCTTATTCAAAAAAAGAAGAGGCGCCCAATGGTAAAACCATTACAAAATTTAGACACACATGAAAGTTAATCCCATTGGGCCTTCCTCATCACCATATAGAAGCAATCGGCGGATAACACTTGCCTGAAACCACTTCGGTATATATCCTTGCTTTTATACGACGTAACTCCCGTTTCACAACGGGAACACAATATTTTAATCCTTAAAGACAGGCACATCAATATCCGTCCTTTGTTCCAAGTCATAGGAAATACATTCTTTGTTTTCCATGTTAACATGAATAAAACTAAGATAATAAATAAAGGAAATGATGGTAGATGGAGGAGCTGAATAGGCACCTCACCTTACCCAAAGATAAGAATATAGTCTAAATGAGAATATGCGCCAATGTATAGACGTAATACTTACACGAATATTTAGTGTAATTGACATCAAGGCCGGTATGCCCCAAACGATTCTCCGGAAGCATAACATTCAGAGAGCTCAATATCTGTATAATGACAGTATTGGTATTGAACTTCAGGTTCTTGAAAGGAACAATGCTCCTCGGAAAAGAGATATTGTCAAAAATGCAGTCACTAACTTTGCAATTGGATGTCTCGTCAACAAACTGCGAATGAGAATCTTTACCTGGCTTGTCGAAGCCGGCAGAAGAAACGCAACAGCATGACACTGCTTCATATCGCATGTCATTAGACGAGGTTTCAGTTTTTTTCTGAAATCCCTGCAATTCTTTATTGGAAACATTACTAAATCCCAATACCAGAAATGCACATGCTAATATGCAAAAAATGTACTTAGTCATAATTTGCTGCAAACGTAATCATTCTTTTCCGAAAAAACGCATTAAGGGCAAGAATTAACGATTATTGCATACCTCCTCTTTTCTACAACCCATGTACAACTTTCATCAATTGCTCACCCAAACCGATTGTATATCCTTGAGAAACAAAGACTACCCTATTAAATGTATCTGCAATGATAAACACCGGCAGAATAGAATTGTTTAAATTCATAGCCTGTACAATTTCTTTGCGGATGCTGTCATCGACATCAATACCGTAGGTGATGGTAGACGGAAGTCCTTTGAATTCGTCGGCATTAAATTTCTTGTATTGTTCTTCCGAAGGGAAAAGAAAGACCATCTTACGCCCCCATTGTTCGAAGTCATTGCCCAAAGCGGCTATATCTCTTAGTGCATGATTGGTAGGTTCCTGCCCCACTCCAAGCACAGCTACTACAAAATATCCACGTCCACAGGTTTGCAGAATACTCCGTTGTTCAGTGCTGTCAACCGGACGATAGGTCGCTTCCGAATTAAAATTGCCGATCACTTGCACCTGATCTTTGCTTTCACGCATCACAAGGTCAACGGTGGTTGTCTTACCGGGTTCTATAGTAAAAAATGTACTGTTGGAAAGCACCGCGCCACTTGCCAACCGAGTTCCGGTCACCATCATATAATAGCCTTCATCAAGCTCTCTCCCATATTTTAATAAATTACGCCAGGTAGTTCCATCCCCCATATCCGTCTCTCCTTCGTCATAATTAAGCAACTGGAATGTGCCGTTTTTAAACTTGGAAAGAGTGAAATGCGAATAATATTTAGGATCTTCCACAGAGCGGATAGGAGTATAAGTAGCTTGCAATACTCCCTTTCGAGACTGTGCAGCTTCTGCCGTATCGAAGTTGACATCTTCCTTTGCAAATTCTTCATTTAGAATCTGCACCTTTCCGGTCACTTCATCAATCCAGGCAGCGGACGCCCATCCCATGCTCCGGTAAGCTGCCACAAAGAATATATCACGCGACTTTTCATCAGCCACCCGTGCTTTCCATACTCCCATCGGAGAGATAGGAATCTGTTGAGAATTCAGTTCATTATTGATTTTAATCTCTTTTCTACACCATTCTATTAATACTTTGGGATCACGTTTCATGCTATCGGGCACAGACTGGTACACTGTTTTTTCAATGGCTTCACGAAGTACCTTTTTATAAGGAGTCAACATCTCATTGGCTATACGAGGAGGATTGAGGTACATTCTTTTAAATAAATCAGTCTCTATCTTCTCCCAATCCGAGATATTAGTCAGCAGATGATCATTCAATACATCCAGAGTTACATCACGGAGATCTTTAGCCGAAAGACTCTCTAATATCCATATAGCCCGTATTTCTTCCCATGAAATAGCGTCTTTCTCTTTTCGGATAGCTGAAAGGAAGTCTTTCAAGGTTTGGTGGTTTCCTCGCGAAGCAACCAGGAAGTTTACTAATTTTTCTTTCTTTTCCGATTGTAAGGTATTTCCATATAGTTGATCTATCCACTCTTTGGCCTGTTTTTCCGTCATCATTGTTGCTACATACGCATTGCGGATTGAATCTTCCTGCGCCATCCGCCGATCATTTTCCGCCCGTTGTTCGGGAGTGACTTCGGGAATATTCGCTCCTTCCACCGGAGGTACAAGATCCATTGGCAAGGAATAGGCTTCACCTTCTTTCCTATTTAAAGAGAGTTGCAATGCATCATCTTTTCCAAATGAGATTTTGGCATAACCAAATTGTCCGTTGCGGGATGCCCAAACCAACATATCTCCTTTACCGGCAGTCAGGCTGGCTTTCCCCTCTGCATCTGTATATTTCGTGGCTACTGTATAGAACTCCGCATAATTGTATATCTTAAATTCGACTTTGGCATCTGCTACCGGTTGACCGTCGGCATCCGTCACCGTTACGATAGCTTTGGCAGTAGGGGCATAATTATCAATCACATTAATTTCTGTGTAATTGGGTGTCTCAAGCATAATCTCTTCCGGACCATTGTAACGTCCGAAAACCTTAGTATGCATCAACATTCCCCGACTGGCAGGGGAATTAAACCATCCCAGGTTCAAAACCGGTTCCGGTTCACAAGCTCCAAAGAAGTACCAATGTCCATCCGCCCATGCTTCCACCCAAGCATGATTGTCATCCGTATGCGCCCAGCGGGGCGTATACACTTGCCGTGCCGGAATACCGACTGCCCGGAGCGCAGCCACCGTAAATGTAGACTCTTCGCCACAACGTCCATACGCTGTTTTGACAGATGCCAATGGTGAGCTGGTGCGCGCATCACTCGGACGATAGACCACTTTCTCGTGACACCAGTGGTTCACCTCTAATATCGCGTCTTTCATCGGCAGTCCCTTCACCCTGTCTTTTAGTTCATCATAAAACACACGACGGGAATCATCCAGATTCTCGTTATTCACCCGGATCGGCAGAACAAAATGACGGAACACTTCATCGGGAATCTCTTTGCCCCAAGGCATCTCGTCACGTGTCTGCTTCGACAGCCGGACATTCTCCAAGTAATAATCTCCCGGATAGTCCGTCACATCCCCTATCGGCATATAAGCGTAGAGAAACATCAATGCTTCGCGCTCGTACACTGACAGAGCGGAATCACCAAAGATTGCAAATAAATCTCCATGAGGAAGTGCCTGTTTTTTCTGCTCAAAGTCTTGAGCTACTTGATTCCGGTAGGATTCTTCTTTGAGGAAGTGAACATTGTTACAAGCAAACAGTACAATCGACAAAATCAGGACGCACAAAAGATGGGTGAATGTTTTCATATAAGTGTTTGGTTTATTCTATTAATAAGGTTGCTGACTGACAAAAATAGAAGAATATTTTCTGAATACCTAGATAAGTACATAAAAATGTGATAGATAAGAATAATATTGTCATTGATGGGAAAATCCGGGAATTTTGTAACAGGTTTGTAATATAGACCGTGTTCGAACCCTTATAAAAAGAAAATTCAAAAGGAAAAGAAGATTTTTATGTTTTACAGCATATAATTCGAAAACAATTTGTATCTTTGCAGTGTTATTAGAGAAAACAAGATGTAAAACCGCTCTTCAAAACGTGGAGGGCAAAAAAAGAGGAAACAAATTATGAAAAAGAATGCAAATGAAAAAATTATGATGTTACAGTACCGTATTAAACGTTATCAAGCAATGGGAAATGGTGCCATGTGCCAAACATTAAACGGTAAACTTCAAAAACTGCTGTCACAGCAGGTTGCCATGTAAATAAACACACTAATTATAATAAATAGAGCGAGGAACTTTCGAGTATCCTCGCTTTTTTTATACATTTGCAGAAGAAAGATAATAAAACACATTATGAAAAAGCTATTTATGTCGGTTGCGCTCCTCTTATTGGTCGTAACCTCTTTTGCACAAACACCTGGTTATGAGTTCACAACCGTTGTGTCCCACCAAGCAACGCCTGTTAAAGATCAAGGTTCCACAGGAACCTGTTGGTGCTTTGCCACCGCTTCTTTCATGGAGTCGGAACTGCTCCGAATGGGAAAAGGAGAATATGATCTCTCGGAAATGTTTATCGTCCGCCAAAAGTACATGAATCAGATGGAGGACAATTATCTCCGTCGTGGTAAAGGAAGTATCGGTGAAGGAAGTTTGGCACACACTTTCAAAAACGCTTATAAGAAAGCGGGAATCGTTCCGGAAGAAGTGTACACCGGATTGCTAGGCGATAACAAAGACCACAATCACGGTGCATTGTCACGCTACCTCAAAGCATTGGTAGACGCAAATATTGAATCTAAAAAGCGCACTCCGCAATTTGATGCGCTTATTAATAATCTGTTCGATATTTATCTGGGTAAGCTTCCCGAAAAATTCACTTATAAAGGAAAAGAATATACTCCTCAATCTTTCACAGAAAGTCTGGGATTGAATATGGATGATTATGTTGAACTGACCAGCTTCACTCACAAGCCTTATTATGAGACATTCTCACCTGAAGTTCCCGACAACTGGGAAAACCAGCCAATGTATAATCTTCCGTTGGACGAACTGATCGGGGCTATCGACTATGCACTGAACAAAGGATATACCGTATGTTGGGACGGTGACGTAAGCGAACAGGGTTTCTCTTTCAAGAACGGAATCGCCATTAACCCGCAAGTGGAGGATGTGAAAGATTACTCGACTACCGACCGTGCCCGTTTTGAGAAAATGCCCAAATATCAACGAATGGATGAAGTGTTCAAGTTTGAGCATCCTTATCCGGAAATCAACGTAACACCGGAAATCCGTCAGGATGGTTACGAGAAGTTTGTGACAACTGACGACCACTTGATGCACATCACCGGCATTGTAAAAGATCAGAATGGTACTAAATATTATATCACCAAGAATTCCTGGGGAGCGGAAAGCAACAAATCCGGAGGTTATCTGAATATGTCTGAAAGCTATGTACGTGCTAAAACAATCTGCGTGATGGTACACAAAGATTCTCTGCCTAAGGAACTGAAGAAGAAACTCGGTATTCAATAAATCGCATGAAATCAGTCCCAAAGGGAGATTGACTGTTTCATATATTTATTTAATCGGAACTCTCCATTATATTCATATTAACAAAAGAAATAGGGCAACGAAGTATCACTACTTCACTGCCCTATTTTTTTGTTAACCTACTATATTAAATCCTTTGCTCTTTATTTCTTCTTCAATGTCACGTCGCTGATTTCTACAACGCCGCCTTTGTTCTGGGAAAGAATAGCCACATAACAATCTTTCAGAATAGCAGCATCATCGTCTGTATCAGACACTTCCAAGTTAGCATTTGCTTTCTTGCTGCTAATAGCATTAACCACTTGTCCCATATCATAGTAAACCACTACTTTAGTCCATTTACCGGCATCTTTAATTTTAAAATTGTACTGTGCGCCCGAAGCATTTGGTTGAGCATCTGCGTCATAGTCTCTACGCATGAAGAAAGTAGTATTGTACTTACCATTATCATTCTTTTCCTCATTGGTCTGTTTGATGTATACACTGACCGGAGTTCCTGCTTCTTTAGCTTTTGCATAGAAAGTAAGAACATAGATACCTTTGTCCAAACCATCGGTAATACGTTGTCCCAGGAAAGCTTTATACCAAGAGAGATTCTTTTCAGCACCGGAGTTATCCAATTTCATTGCATTCGGATATTTGGCATCTCCTGTTTCTTCCCAAGCAATAGTAGTTACACCGTCAGCTTCATTATTCATGATAAACCACTCTCCTGCGGTAGCTTTGTTGGCATTAGTCACTTTAGTCTTTACTTCAGTGGCGAATTTTTCGTTTTTTATCAGGTTCTGCGCACTTACGCTTACTCCTGCAAGGACCAAAAGCCCGGCAAATAATACTTTTTTCATCTTACTGTGATTTAATTGTTTATACTTTATTTTTTCTAGCTTTAAAAATCTATTTCATCCTACTTCACTTGTTGAATAACAAATCCATATTTACCAGTCACTTTCTTTTCTTCAGTCTTTAGTGTGATGCGGTAAATCTCTTTGCCCCATACGTTAGACAGGCGCGGATCATCCAGTTTGATTGTTTCCAGTTCGGCCTTAAACTGTGATGGATAGTTCATTTCCACCTTTTGTCCCTTTACTTCGATGCGGATTTTTCCGGCTGACGGGAAAGTCACATTGCCCCAAGTTAAAAAGTTCATTTGATTAGGAGCTATAGCCTCATCCAACGTATAAATATCACCAATAATGAGTTTTTTATCATCAAGAGCATAAGAGCGAACCCAGCTTTTCACTTTCGCTTCTGCCGGATAAGCAGTAGCTATATCCGTAGAGAACATCCGTTTCTTCTCATTGCAAACGGTATTGGTAGCTTTATACTCCTGCCCGAATTTCTGCGGTACTCCGTTAATCATCGGCAAGTTATGATAGTTGCTCTGCATGGTCCAGATGGTATAGCGGTCCTTGCCGAACGTCTGTTTGGTATATGTACCTACACCGGCATCAATAATCACAGGAATTGTATTTACATATAAAGAGAAGGTTCCTACATCGTTGTGGTTATGGCTTTCGTTATTAAATCCGCCTTTAGCGGCAACAAACATACCGTTCTTATTCTTCATATAACAGAATTCCGTTTCGGGATACCAGGTTACATCCGGCATATCATGTTTCGGAGTTGCTTTTGCCAGCTCATTACAGCAAAGTAGAGATTGAAGCGAACGAAAAGCATCGTTACCCATGGTAGCATACGGTTTTCTTCCTTTCAACAGGTATGCGGCAAAATGCATCATTTCATCGCTGTTTACAGCTTTACCGTACCGATAGATTAACAAAGGATCGCCTCCGCCTTGTGCCGATGCATCAGCAAAATTCACCACCCAGCCATTGCCCACGTATGAGCGGGACATATATTCTCCCATCCGGCGAATCATCGGTTCATTGAACAGAGACAGTTTACCGCCTGTGCCATCAGAGAGTATCTGCAAATAGTCGTAGAGCTTTCCGGCAGCATGTCCCCAGTAAGAGGTTCCCTCCTCACAGGCACCATCGGATTTCACGAAGTTGATAAACTTATCGACTGACTGCATGGAGCGATAAACAGCTTTCGCCAACTTATCCTTATTGTTCTCCATCAGTAAGAAACATTGCAGGGCATTGGAGTTACACCAGGGATTCCAGTTGTTGATGATTTCTCCCGGTTTCCAGTTAAAAGCCATCCACCACATTTCGTCGTCATTCATATACGGATCGAGAATACGTTCTTTGATTGCTTTACGCATTTGCAAAGATACCACAGGATTGATTTTGTCGAATGGTTTGCGGAAGAAATAGTGTACCCAGGCCATTAAAGCTCCGTATCCGCCTGAACCGAGGTCGATAATCTGTTCGCGGAAGTCGGGAAGTGAACGTTTGCTGCTCTGGCGGGGCAAGTGTGCGGATAGAACCCATGAATTCATTTCACAGCTCATATATGCTCCGTTCAGTAATTGGTCGATAAAACGTCCTTTCCCTTCGGCCAGTTCGGCGAGCATCAAGGCGTTAAGTGCCTGGCGGTTGGCGTCATAAGGAACTTCCATTATTTTACGGTTACCGCTACGTTCATATTCCAGATAAGCGGTGGCAGGTATCAGTTGCCATTTATAGTCGAGGAGTTTTTCGCCGGCTTCGATGAGGCGTTGCTTATTGGGGCCCATCAAAGAATCCCAGGCGGCACGATCTGTATAAGCAGGATAAGGCACCCATGCTTGTTTCATTACCAACACGTTTTTCAACGTAGTTTCGTCTGCCGCTTTTTGCAGCATATTGCGTTCGGTGTAAGCGTTTGCCTTGAAAGAAAAACTTCCCAAAGCTGCTAGTAAAAGAACACAAAATAAATGTTTCATTCGATTCATGGTATTTTCATTCATTTAAGTATTGCAAAGATAACGTATCTGATAAAAAATGAGGTGAGTAAATCATACGAACCTGATGACAAAAAAGTACATACTTCAAAAATAGTACTTTTAATTGCTATATTTTAGGCTTTTAAGTCATTATAAAAGCAAATTAGGTCATTGTAGAAACAATTTAAGTCACTATAAAAACAATTTAAGTCACACGGAAACCGGGTTTTCATTTCGGAAAAACAAAGATGCAGTTTTAGAAAACAGAGGCTTCCTTTGGAGAAAATAGAGGTTCTATTTATTCCAAACAGAGGCTCTGTTTAGGTCAAATAAAGGCTCTATTTTATTTCAAATAGAGTATCTGTTTTACTTCAGACAAAGTATCTGTTTGGATATTCTATCCTCTTTCTTTTTTCATTCTTTAATTCTCTTCTTTTTCATCCCCTATTCTTTCCTCTTCATTCCTCTATTTCTTCCTCTTCGCCTTCAATCCCAATCGCTAAATTCAAAACTCAACTGTTCCCAAACACCGTGTTGTTCATCGGCTTCCTCTTTTGGATTGGAGACGGAAAGACCGATGAGCCGGATTGGATGTTGCTCAAATTCGACACTTTTAAGCAATTCTTTTGCAAGTGGGAGTACCCGGTCTAAGGTGGTGAGTTCCTGCGATTGAGTAAGGCTTCGGGTTATCTGGCTAAAATCATGAAACTTGATTTTCAGGGTAAGCGTGTTGCCTTTGAAGTCTTTTCGCTGAAGACGTTCAATCAGCTCTACCGCCACATGGTATAGTTCGATAATGACCGATGAACGGGCTGAAATATCACGTTCCAATGTACGTTCGCAGCCAATGGATTTACGGATACGAATTGCTTCGACAGGGCGTTCGTCAATTCCTCGTGAGCACTCATAATACAGTGCGCCGGCTTTCCCGAAATGGGCTGTCAGCATTTCAAGAGAGCATTTCCGTAGTTGAAGTCCATTGTGGATGCCAAGTAAATGCATCTTCTTTGCAGTCACCGGACCCACTCCCCAAAAAGATTCGATAGGAAGACGGGCGATAAAATCAAGGGCCTGTTCCGGATGAATGGTACATAAGCCATCCGGTTTGCGATAGTCCGAAGCTATTTTAGCCAGAAACTTATTATAAGAAACTCCGGCAGACGCAACAAGGTTGAGCTGCTCCCGAATCTTCTGCTTTATTTCCTTTGCTATATCCACAGCCAGGGAAATATCTTTTTTATTTTCTGTGACATCCAGAAAAGCTTCATCCAGAGACAGAGGTTCGATGATATCCGTATATTCGTGGAAAATCTCATGTATCTGACGGGAAACGGATTTATAAACATCCATCCTGCCAGGTACAAAAATGAGTTGGGGACAAAGACGTTTCGCCTTTTGCGAAGCCATGGCGGAACGGACACCGTAACGCCGGGCTTCATAGCTAGCAGCAGCCACGACTCCCCTCTCTTCTGCATGACCTACCGCTAAAGGCTTGCCACGAAGTTCTGGATTATCACGCTGTTCTACAGAGGCATAGAAAGCATCCATGTCGATATGTATAATCTTTCTCTGTGTCATTGTTTAGGATTAGCAGAGCAAACTTACTATAAATTCCCGAATAAATCCTGCTTATCGGTTCAAGAAATAATATGCTTATGATTTTTATAGATATAAGTCAAAAAACATTCAATATCTTGTCAAAGACAGTTCTTATAATATTATATTTGCATATCGTCTATTCAAAATATAGAGGTAGTTAATAAGTTTGTGCCACCATACAACTCTTTAAGATTATGAAAAACACATTATTTTGCTTATTCATATTTTGCAGTGTTTCCACATTCGCTCAAAATGGAATCACTTTTAAGGTCGAAAAGCTTTCAAAGCCTGAAGAATTACTTCATCTACACTCCCCGAATGAAATTTACGAAAATCTTATATTATCAGATATGAACATAGAGCCTTATGAGATAAAAAAGAAGAATATCAAGGTTCCTTATCATATCATTGCAAAGAGCGAATCTCCCGACAGTCTCGTTTCTTTTGGTCCTAATTCTTTTTTCAACGGTATGTATCAGGCTTATGCGGATCACAGGCCATTCGTGTTGTCCCCGGACATAATTTGGCTATTAATCAGCCAGGGATTTGCACGCCATATCAATGCCAATCAGGAATCTATGAGAAATGAACTTGTTGATTTCTCCGGCAAACTATCCTTAATTGTCAGAGAAGACAAAAAATTGGAGGACCCTACTCTTTCATGGGAGAAAATCTTTCCGCAATTTACAGAACAAATATCCCAATACGCCGGTAATCATCTGACCGAACTGCTCACCTGCAATTTTTCAACGACTACCTCTTTAGAGAAAGTTGCTTCCGAAATAACAATCATGGAAGCTGTAAAACCTTATTTTGAGTTTATAATCATACGCATTGTCTGTGGTATACCTGAAATAACTCTCGAAGGAACACCGGAGGACTGGGAAAAACTACTGCACAAAGCCAGAGGCTTGAAAGAATACAAACTCGATTGGTGGATTTCAGAATTGGAACCTCTTTTGGAAGAATTTGTCAAAGCATCCAAAGGAGAAGTTAATAAGGACTTTTGGCGCAACATGTTTAAATATCATTCACAGAAACGATACGGAGCCCCAAACATTATTGATGGATGGATCGTGAAGTTTTTCCCTTATGATAAGGAAAGGAAAAGAAATAATCTGAAACAGCTGGAAGGCAAAAATTGTCTCCCTGATGAGATAGTGAAGGTAGATGTAAAGTATCAGGAAGTATATGGTGACGCTGTCAAAGAAACTCCATTAGAATTTTGGGCAGGTTTCATTGGATTAGAGCAAAACAGCAAGACTTTTGCTCTGCGACCGCAAATTGGTTGGATGGTCAGGAAGAAAGACGTTAATAAGGAGGGATTAAAAAGTAAATTAAGTGCTGATGCTCAAAAGGATGGTTGGGGAAGCGGCATCAATATCAGAGTAAAAGAATTTCCGGCTGTACTGTTGGAGCTCAAAGAAATAAAAAGGTTGGATATTCAGTTTATCGATACAATTGATATACCGGACGAAATATCAAAAATAAAAATCGGATCGTTGAGTTTATATGGAAAGATTACTAAAGAAGGGATAGAACGTATCAAAAGATTATTACCTGACACAGATATAAAAATAAATGGTTCGCGAGGTGGGAGTGCTTCATTTATGACTCCATAATAAAAAGAGGCTATCCAAAAGCCATAAGTCAGATTTCAAAGGCTATCAAGATGCACTATCCCGAAAAGAAAGGATATTCAGCGAGAAGCCTTACCTATATGTGTCAGTTTGCCCGAACATACCCACTAGAGATATTACAAAAAATGCTTTCTTGTGACAAGGTATTGGGAACGCCAACAATCCCCAATATGCTATCCTTGACTGATGAACTGAACTGTTTACCAATTACGCAAGAACCTCTTGCGCAATTTCAGACAAATATATTTCAATCAAAAGAATTTACGCAAGAGCCTCTTGCGCAAATTCAAAAGATAGACAAGACAATCTCCGCAATGCTGCAAACATCCATTGATGATATTGAAAAGGATTTTGTTTGTTCCCCCATTTCAAAAATAAACTGGACCAGTCATGTGATACTATTGGATAGCTCATTACCCTTAGGAAACAAATATTGGTACATGAAACAGTCCGTTGAAAACGGATGGAGCAGCAACGTATTAAAGATACAGATTGAGACTAATCTGTTCAAACGGCAGATAGAAACACAGAAAGTCAACAATTTCACAAAGACCTTGCCCGCCCCTCAAAGTGACTTAGCCAACTATTTGCTGAAAGACCCGTATATATTCGATGTAGCAGGTACAAAAGAACTGGCAGATGAAAGGGATATTGAAAAACAGCTTGTAGAACACGTCACAAGGTATCTATTGGAAATGGGGAACGGCTTCGCCTTTGTAGCCAAACAGAAACATTTCCAAGTCGGGGACAGCGATTTTTATGCAGACCTTATCCTATACTCCATAAAACTTCACGCCTATATAGTCGTAGAATTAAAGGCTACTCCATTCAAGCCAGAATATGCAGGGCAATTGAATTTCTACATTAACATCGTAGACGACCAGTTGAGAGGTGAAAACGACAACAAGACAATAGGATTGTTGCTCTGCAAAGGCAAGGATGAAGTAGTAGCACAATATGCCTTGACGGGCTATGCACAGCCCATAGGAGTAAGCGACTACCAACTAAGCAAAGCCATTCCCGAAAATCTGAAATCCGCCTTGCCAAGTATCGAGGAAGTGGAGGAAGAATTATCACAGCTACTCGATAACAAGAAAGACGAAAAGTAATCCGATCAGTCCCGTTTTGACAGTCTTGACATTTAAGCCGTCTGCCACCTATACAACGACCGATTCGACCCGAGCATTGACGAACAGATAAATATCACAGAAAATAGAAATATTAAATAAAACAAAAGCACCCCGCTTTACATTATTAGGATGTAAAGCGGGGTGCAAATCTCATAAATTACTTAAAATCAGCATTTATTGTGGAGCTGGAGGTATTGTTGCTTTGATCATAACTGCTTTGATCCGATTACATATATTACTGTATATCAACGTTGTATATAATTAACCACATCTTTTTATAGCACATAAAATCTTGTATGCTCAAAAAAGGGGGGAATAAGAATTACCCTGTATTCCCCACGAATTTTATTTCTATCTTCGCTGAAAATAAACCTCAAAACAGTAAGACGTATGATAGAAATTAATCACAGTTGTAGAGCATTCCTTAATAATAAGGGGCAAGTAGTTATTCGTGTTAGATGGAATAATCGGAAGGACGAAGTGGGTTTTTCTGTTGGTTGTAATGCCGATCCAGACAAATGGGATAAAGAGAACCAAAGAGCTAGGTATAATACTACTCATAAAGTTGGTGGAAAGACGGTGGTAGCTAGAGATATTAACAACCGTGTTTCTCAATTTCTAGAGTGTATCGAGGAGTCTTTTACAGAGTATAGTTTAAATTCTCAGTTACCAACTAAAAGTGAATTGAAGGAACTGGTTAATGAGAAGCTGGGACGAATAAAAGAAGAGGCAGTACAAGATGCTCCAATTAAGCAAGAAAAGTCTTTTTCGTGAAATTTTCAATGATTTTTTAGAAGTTTGCTCTACAGAAAGAAGCTGGAGTGAATCTGTACATCATAAATATGTTCAAGCATGGAATCATTTAAACAGCTGTGATCCCAGCATATCTCTAGCGACACTTGATAAGAATAAGATGACAGAGCTTAAAAAATGGTATGTAAAAAATGGATATCGTAACCGCACCACTGTAAAACAATTCAGAATATTAAAGTCTTTTCTTAGATGGATTGATGCCAATGGTTATCCGGTAGAGCAAGGAGTACTCAGCTATAAGGTAAACTTAACTGTGACTAAAAAGGAAGTGACTTTTCTGAAATATAAAGAATTACTCCATTTTGCATCTTTCCAATTTCCTAAAAGCAAAGAGTATTTAGATAGAGCTAGAGATATGTTTTGCTTTATGGCATTTACATCTTTACGTTATTCTGATTTAAGCGCATTAAAGAGAGCGCATATTTCAAATGGGAATATTGAGATGTATACTCAAAAAACGAATGATAGAATTACTGTTCCTATAATAGAAAATGCTCAAAAGATTATAGATAAATATTCATGGTATCACTCCAAGAACGGTACAATATTCCCTGTTGCTTCGAATCAGAAACTTAATGATTACCTGAAAGAAGCTGCCGAGTTGGCTGGTTTAGATAGAGAGATAGTTGAAACCTACTTTATAGGTACGCAACGGCATGAAGAAATCCATAAGTTTTATGAAACGATAAGCTGTCACGATGGACGTAGAACTTTCGTTTGCTGTTCATTAGCTTTAGGTATATCTCCGACTGTTGTGATGAGTTGTACCGGACACGCAGATTATGAAAGTATGAAGCCGTATATAGAAGTAGCAGACGAAACACAGAAGATGCAAATGGAAAAATGGAATACTCACCAATATAAGTCTGATATCATAGAAAGTCTAGATAAAATGAATCCGACACAATTGAAAGAACTTTGTGAACATATTAGGAGTATAGCTTAACAAAATTTTATATATTTGAGGCAGCATTCGGGAAAAACGGGTGCTGCTTTTTATTGTAATTGCTTAAATTAATACTATTATGGAAAACGAAAATATCACTTTAAACGAAGCTAGTATTTTCTATAAGAGAATAGACAAGGATACTTATTTAATCGGTAAGGATAAAGATAGTTACGGACAATTTTTAATAGAAGATGCGATCGCTCCATTATTATTCTCTTCGATTAATGAAATCAATAGGAAAAAGATGACAACAGATTCGTTATCTCCAGACCGAAGATTTATTTTTTATTTTTATCTAATGACTTTATATTTTCCAAAATCCATAGCTAGTATCTGGTCTAGTCAGATCCATTCATATTTTGAATATGAATCTAAAACAATTGAGCAAGAATGTCTGAATTTAGATTCTAAAAAAACAGAATTTGCGACAGAAGCTTTTTTAAGAATGATTTTCTCTATTATGAATTTGACAGATGCTTTAGATTTTTTGTATCCCGGATGCTTTACGTTTGAAGAAAAAAAATCGTTAGAAAATACATATCAAACAGACCAAAAATCTTTTCCCAAATGGTTTCTTTTTGAATATAGTGATAAAATAAACAATTGGATTAGTGAGATGTTTAAGGCTAAGTTTTTTTATGATGATTATATTAGAAAAAAAATATTAGAAAGAGGATTACCCGTTGTCCATAAAAATGAACAATATGAATTAAACTGGATTTTTATTCAATTTGTGGCTATAGATCGTGTAGTAAGAGAGTTTAGTACTGAATATGAAGAATGGAAAAGTAATATATACACCACTGGTATATTCAATCTAGAGAATGTGATACTAACATATACTTATGCTCTTGATAAACTAAATTGTTTTCGGACATATTATACATTTTTTGAGAAACGTATATTATCTCCATTTTTTCGTATGATGCATAATAATACGCTAAAAAATGAGGAAAAAGAATGGATTATAAGGAAATTACGAAATTTAGGTATAGATGGCTTTATGCAGGATGAGTATAATATGTATAAATACAAAAACGATGAACATATAATTCACTTTTGTGATATTGTAGATTCTCCATTAACAAATAATGATATTTATCGCTTACCTATGCCAGATGGATTTGATAATAAGAAATTAGTAAAACTTCACCAAGCTTTTTATAGTTATGTTGACGCCGGACAGCCTTTGTGCTATTTTTTAGGGAGCAGTACATCTAATACTGATACAAAAACTGTATTATGGAATGGTGACCGTCACACCCTTCAAGTTTTTATAAGAGAATTATATGGTAAAGATGCTAAAGGAAAACTTAAAACTGTTCCTGATGGCATATGGAAAATAACCAGTAATATTTTTATGCCGAAAGGGAAAAAGTTAAGTGAGAATACATTAAAAACGGGGAAAATAGGAACAAAACAATTACCGGAAGAGACTAGATTAGAGATAGCGGAGAATATCCAAAAAATAAGAATCTTAAAATGGAAAGATACTAATTGACTCCATTATATAATATTCTATATAACATATATATAACGTTCATATAATTTGCATTATATATCTCATAATCATGGAATTACACTTACTGTAGTTCCATTTTTTTGTGCATATATTTGTGCCAGAAATCAAAACGATCGTAGCAAGGATTTCAATAGAGTATTAATATAAAAAAGATATAATGAAAACTTTAGAACTAAGAGATAAGCCTCTTTTCCAAGCTACCTTAGGTGATCTGATAGAGGCATTAAATGAAGGGTTTGCTAATGAAGGTAAAGATGGAAGAGCTAACACAAATCCGTCAAGTGAGAAACGGTATGTATATGGTCTATTTGGCATAAGTAAGCTCTTTGGCTGTAGTCAAGCAACAGCTCAAAGAATCAAATCAAGTGGTGTCATCGATGCAGCTATTTCTCAAAATGGGAAGATCATTGTAGTCGATGCAGATCTAGCTCTAGATTTACTAAGAGTGTCTAATAAAAAATGGGGGCGTAAGTACTCCAAGTAATTAACCGGAATAGACAGTTTCGCTGGAAAATATGCCGGCTGTTTTCAATGGTGAAGCTGTCTATTCATAATTCAAGAAAAGCATGAAGGAAAAGAACTGAAAATTACTTGTCTTAAATGAACAGGTAGGACAGATTGGAGAGACTGGTGTAGCTCCAATGGTAACAGTTTCATTAGTGAATTCCAGCAGAACTCTTTAATGAGCTAATCATAGATAGTCAATGAGGTTCAGCTATGGCTAAATATGATCAAATATGATAATAAAATGTAGTGATATAAGATTGATTATGATCAAGTGATTGCACGTGTAACTGATTGAACTCAAGAAAATTAGAATATGTAAAACGCTTGATTTATTCACTTATATTTGCTCACGGAAATTTTAAAGAAAACTATTAAAAAAATTAGAAAATGGCAGAAGAAAGAAAAACAGTAGATGCTATGTTAAATGAGCAGAAAGAACAGAAATCCGCAAAAAAGAATGGTGCAGCTCCTCAAAAAGGTAAGAACGCCTCAGTAGAGTCTCCGAAAGCTGATAAGGAGACTGAACAAGAACCATTAAAACTCACTCGTAGGCAAATTTTTACTCTCACAACTCTTCTTACATATAAATATCGGTTTGCTCGCATCTTAGTAAACAGGGATATTGATAAGGAGGAGGTAAAAAAGAAGATTGAATCAATCAGAGCCGCAAAGGGTGTTATAACCCCTTTCTTGGTACTTTCAGCTAAGGAATGTATCGAAGCAGGTCTTGATGTGGTGGACTATAATGGCAATGTAATAACCAAGGATACCCCTGATCTTGAACACATTCTAGTGATATTGGATGGTCAGCACCGTTGGGAAGCCATTAAAGAACTTAAAAAGGCTGGTGAGGACTATGAAGCTTACTTTATTCTACCACTTACAGATCAATATGATCTTATGACGATATTAAAGGAGGCGAATACTTCTGTGAATCCTTGGGATGGAATTGATTGGCTAACGATGGCTATCCAGACAGCAAAAGTTCGTGGTCTTGATACTTCCAAGTTGGAATGGCTGAAATCTTTAGCAAATACAGAAAACATTTCTGATTCTGCGGCTTCCTTATTCGTTACTGGGGGTAAAAAGATATACTCAAAATCCGCGATTAAGTCTGCCATTGATTCAAAAGACCCAGATAAATTGGAAACGCTAGTTGATGAGGATGGACTTGACCGTAATAAAAATCTTTATGATGCTGCTATTGCTAAATTGAACATAAAGACAGTTGGCTTGAAAATAACTCCTAAAATGCTATTTAGTTTTGTAGAACAACTCATTAACAAAAACAAGCCGATTAACGATGCGTATGCTCATGTCATCGAGTTTCTAAATTCTCTTTCAAAAGAGCAGATAGAATCTCTTGATAATGCAAAGAAGACTACTAGTAGGAGCAAAGATCAGGTTATTACAAGTCTTTTCAAGAGTTATTGGAAAGCATTTACCGAGCGAGAAGCCTTAAGCTAAAATTGAAAAAATGGAGGGAGGGGTGAGAAACCTCTCTCTTTTAATGAGAATTACGAATTACACTCAAATCATAATTGAAAAGGTTAAACTCTATTTCCTCTCCATAGTGATAAGTTTACCAAAGTGATACGAGAATATAATAAAACAAGGATATGATGACATTACAAGAATTAAAACAAAAAGGATATGTCTTATGTTTGCCGCAAAAGATACGCTTAGACACAGGACTCATAGGAAAACTGACATGCAATCTACATTATAATGCCAACGCACCGATGCTACATGTAATTCCTGCTAAGATATTCTTATCAAGGGGATGGTTGGCTGTAGATGATAACGGAGAATTGATATCTCTTCTTGATACTGATATAGATCGGAAATTAGTATTAATAGAAGATATTAGCTTGTACTTTGCATTACGGCAGACAAGGATACTTGATAGTAATATAGCGGTAGATATACTCACAGAAATGCCAAGAAGTAGAAAATGGACTTTTTAAAGAGATAGCATTATGCCAAAAGTAAGAGACTACAAGGACATAGAAGTTGTGTTCGATCCGTCTGATACAAATTTAACTATTAAACATCAAACCGGAGATGCCATAATTCCATGTAAGGGAGGGGCTTTTATTGTTCCTCTCCCATGTGGAGGTGGAAAGAGTACTGCTACTTGTGATCTGGTTGCCAAGAGATGCGATAAGGGAATAGTGATCTTTGTTGCTACACGTGCCGATGCAAATGATATGAAGAAAAGGCTGGAAAGTCTGTCTCTCCTTGCATTGAAAGACGAAATAGTGATTTTACATCAAGAAGATTCTTACTACAGTAGTTACATAGCACATCCTGAACAGGTAACAAAGAAAAAGGTTCTGATTGTTCCCAGTGTTCACCTCTATTTGGATTATCTGCCAGCCCTATTTGCTTATGACAGTGGAAAGGTGGTTGATATATCTAAATATACTGGAAACTTAGGAGCATTACTTAAGTCTACCGAAGTACGCAAGTTCTGTATAATAGACGAACAGCCATCCTTTATACAACCGTTTAATACATTTGAACGGCTTAAAATTCTTGCTTATATGGGTAACTTGGGGGCATCATCTAAAGGTAGCATCCCCGTTGGAGCAGGTTTATATTACCATTGTTTGGGAATACAGGAAATGAAGGCTGTGAATAGTACATTCTTAAGAAAAACCAGCGATCATTTATATAGTACTAGGTCAGCCCTGAATACGTATCGAGAGGAAGAGGTATTAGTGTATATCAACCAAAATTATTCAGTTATATGGAATGCAAAAGGGAAGTATTATCCAATATATCACTTTATAAAGGATTGGGTGGTAAAGGGGATGCAGATGAATGTTATCATACTGGATGCTACTGCGGATGTGTTAAGCGATTATAAGAAAACACCTTTTAGGTTGATCCAGAATTCGGGAAAGATGTACTCGTCACCTATTACTTTTCAAGAGTTTCCAATGTCTCTTGAAAGATGGTTGTTTGAGAAAGATGTAGACGATAATACAATTCGTGACAGAATACAGGATATAGTTGATGAGTTGGCAGATCAGATACAACAGGCTTCTCCGTTGCTTATTGTCACATGGAAATATATGGTAGCCAGAGACAGTGATCCAGATAAAGAAGATAAGCACCTGAATATAATGACAGTGCTTGAAGAAGAACTAAATAAAAAAGGATTGGCTGGAAAATACAGTATCATCTATCGTGGTTCCGGTCAAGATAAAGCTACCAATGCTTTTAGTAATTATACGGGCATCTCTTTTGTCGGAGAATGGCGAACAGGCAAATCAGGATTATCCTTGATTAATAAAAACTATGGCATTCATTCGACTGAACGAAGAATAAGAACAGCCGGAATGATCCAAGCTATATGTCGGTTACGGATAAGACAACATAATGGTGATCCGATTCATGTATTCTATTCCGATGATATAGATCCACAGCTAATGAAAGATGTCTTTGATTATTTTAGGGAGAATAGTGATGCGGGGGTAAACATAAGTGGAATGCCTGTTCTTATGCCAGCGACAAAAAGAACACCTGTATTTCTTAAGAAGGTAGTAGCCTTGTGTGGCTATGATCCTAAACTATTGGATGCCATAAAGTATTGTAGGACATATACACTTACAATTAGGTTGAAGGATATCCTTGTACTTATCCCCATGAAAGAAAAGAAAGCTCGCTCGTATGATCCGTTAAGAGATACATTAAAGAAGGAGTATAATATTATCCTCAAAGTGGTACGATAGTAAAAATTCGTTAGGTGGGATATTCTCCTACGATCTACATTACTATTATATAAGAGATTAATAACTTAAATCCCACCTTTTATAATAAATAGAATATGACAGATAAGATAACTTTAATAGAAGGATTATTTAGGAATCAGTATATCTGTATATCAGAACTACTTGATCTAAAGAATAAAATAGAAACTCCTTATGGATATATAAAGGATATTACTTTAGATATTCAGAGAAATATGGGTAATAAGAAAAAACAAGATTGGTTAAAGAAGAAATTACCTGTAGTTTTGGTTAATGGCATTTTTGGGAAAAGATTAGATACAGCATTATCAGATTATTCTTACTATATCTGTATAGACTTAGATTATGATCTCCCCAATGAGTTATCGGAAAGAGATTCTGATTGGGTGAAACACACAAGTGATCCCTATGTCAGGATGGCTTTCCATTCCCCAAGAGGAGGAATAAAATTAATTATCCAACATGATTCCCTTGATCCAGCTTTTCATAAAGAACTGTATAGCTCAATCAGTGGGTACTTAGGGAATACGCATATAGATTCTAAATGTGATAATTTGTCACGGGCACATTTTATATGCTATGATCCAAAGGTATATTATAATTCAGACTCAAAGGTCTTCCATTTTATCCCATCATCTCCCACAGCCAAGGTTACTCCTTATGTGGCATCAAAGACTATAAAAAGTACAGGTGCAACATTCTGGAAAAATCTCATGTTACCGCCACCTAAATTTAAGAGTCCCGATCAGGCTATAAAGAAAGTACAAGAACTATCGGATAGGTATTTTCCTGTTAGTCATGGATTTCGGAATTCTAATCTGTTTCGGTTTGCTTGTAAATTACATGACTATGGTGTCTCAAAAGATGATGCTCTTATGTATTTGATGTTGCGTTATGTTGTATCGGACTTTGACGGAACAGAGATTGAAGGGATAGTCGAAAGTGCATATAAATAAAAATGATTGAGGAGATAGTTAGGAGTGACTATCTCTTTTTTTGTTAATTTTCTTATTTTCTATTCAATATAATGATTTTATAACTACTTTTACAGAAAAGGGCAATACATAAAATTACGGAATATGATATGTCGGAAACATAAAGATAATCAAAAATATGACCTTGAACGTACATTAAATAAGTTATATAGATGTCGAGATATGGAAATCACCAATCTTTGGCAACGTTCAATTTTCTTGGCAGTATTTTTAACATTAACGCTTTCAGGGTATGGTATTCTTGCTTCAAATTTTTTTAGTAATAATGTATTTATAGAACTAAATTACAAGATTCTTCATGGTGCTGCCGTTGCTATTGGATTATTAGGTTTTACACTATCTGTTATTTGGGTGTTGATGGCTAAAGGGTCTAAAGCGTGGTATGAAGTATATGCAAAAGCTATCTCAGATTTTGAAGAAGAGTTTAAACATGAATTAGGAATACCACAAATATATTTGATGGGAAAAGTAGACTTTTTAGATAAAGATATGGAGAAAAAAGATGATGACGGCTTCTACTGTAATAAAAAAATAAGTAATATTGATAGTGGGGCTTATTCGGTGTCTAAATTGAATATATTAATAGGGTGGGTTTTCCTTATCACATGGAGTGTGGTGATAATATTACATTTATCAGCTTTTATGGCTTTATTATTAGAGTCTTGGAGTTGCTTCTATTTATCTATTTATCAAAATAGCTACGTGTTATATATTATCTCCGCTTCTTTGGCTGGTCTTTTTTTTACATTTATCTCACTATTTATAACAGCGAGATTAAAAACTTTATCGGCTAGTAATTATCTTATGGATTTTGACTATAGAAAGGATAATAGGGAAGAGTATGAACAACTTACTAAAATAATAAAATGAAAAATACATTAAAAGGAATTCTGGAGGCTTTTCAAGGAGCACATGGAGATAAAAAGTTATTGCTAGAGGAAATGGATAAACTTGCTCACCATTTCTTCTTTGGTGGATATTTCCAAGTAAACAATAGAAAGATTTATCTTCGTGATATAGAATTCTATTACCATGAAGAAGGTGAAGGAGCAAAGATCAAGGATTATATCATGTATCATATTTCTGATAAAATAAAAGATCCTAGTATGAAAAATGAATATTATCCCCTTGGTTCATTTAACGCACATGTATCGGGAGTTGATTTTACTTTTGAAAATAAAGATAGACAATATAGAGCTTCTATTCTTATCAGAGGCATTAAGGTGGTAGACAAAGATAGTGAACCTATAATTGAAACAAGACCAACCTATGTCTATGAATATCTTCTTATGGGTAATTCTCTTTTTGATGATGGCATATATATTAAATGGATTGACGAAGAATTACCAACTGAACCAATAGAACAGGGTTATCGAAAAAATGTATGTCAATATGATCATTCTGGCAATAAGATAGAATATCAAGGCGATACAAACAATAAACCTGTCACAATCGGAAAAAAGAAATACTGCCAATGTACACGTGAATGGAGGTTTTGGATTAAAGAAAAAAATATAGCTACAAGAATACAGTAAAATGATCTTTTATTTTTCAAGTTAATATACCTAATGTTTCAATTTTTATATATTTTTGCAAGAATGTAATTACTCAGAGTGACCAGTTGTCAAATTTGTTAAAGATATGAATAATGAATGCTTTGTAATACAACCTATTAGTGATCTAAAATTTACGAAAAGGTTTGATGATATCTATAAACCCGCAATAGAATCTGTAGGGTTATTAGCATATAGAGTTGATTTAGATCCTATGGTTAAAATACCTATCGAAGATATTGAATCTAAAATTAAAAATGCAAAAATATGCTTTGCGGATATATCGGTTGATAATCCAAATGTTTGGTATGAGCTTGGGTATGCTTTTGCTTTAGGCAAAGATGTTGTAATGGTTTGTGATGAAAGTCGAAAGGATTTTCCTTTTGATGTACGGCATAAAAATATAATAAAGTACAAAACTGAATCTGCTAGCGATTTCAGTGTATTAAAAGATAAAATTATAGAAAAAATAAAAGCATACATTCAATCTCAAAAAAGAACGGAAAAAATACTAGAAAGTCCAATGAAAGAAACTGAGGGACTTCAACCCTATGAATTAACTCTATTGGCTTTTATCATTGGAGAACAATATACAGATGAATCTGTCGCAAATGTTTATGACTTACGGAATAGAATGACAAAAGCTGGATTTAATGATACCGCTTTTAGTATTGGAATGCGTCTATTAAAGTCAAAGGATTTTATTGCTACTAGAATGGATAGTGACTATAATGGGAATGAATACCCCGTTTGTATGTTATCAGATGATGGAATAAATTTCATTCTTAAAAACACTCATTTATTTGATTTGCAGCAGCCCAAAGAAAAGGAAGTTATTGTAACAGCCCTATCTAATTCTGATGATTTACCTTTTTAGCATTCATGTTTGATAAGAAAAATAGGAAGATAACTACTTTTTAGGGTACTTATCTTCCTGTTTCATTCTCTATTAGTTTACTGTAGTATCAAATTCATAAATAGCACAGAGATTTCCCATATTATCCTCTTCGAAATGTGAAAAGAAAAATATCACATCACCGTCATCTTTATACGAAATTAGTATACATTTTGGTAGAAAACCAAATTCAGCATTAGCTACTTGTTTTTCCAAATCTGCTAGTATTTCAAAATTATCCCGATAGTATGCCCGATTATTGGTATAGGTATCCAGATAGTGATCTAAATTACTGATTCTAGTCAATAGATGAGAACCTTTTTCTAACTCGTGCGGTAAAAGGACATACTCATTTTCAAAGATAGACCCATCATCTAACGTTTCTTTTTCGATTCTGAGTTTTCCTTCGTATATTTTTCTAGTCTCCGTAGGGAAAAGCTTTTCTTCTTTTTTAGCTTTTCTAATATTGTTTTTCAGATTAATGATAGTTTTCCCCCTTGAACGTTTGCAACGAAAAAGAAGTTGTTCTTCATCAAGCTCGATGTCACCGGATATAAAAATACATCTTTCCGTATCGGTATCTATTAATACATTTTTTTCGTAACCATTAATGGCAAACTTGGGGCAAGCAGCTTCATAATATTCTTCTGCTAATTCAGAATAATACATTATATCATTCATATTAAATTTTATTTTAAAAATTAGTAAACAGTCGTACCCTCCACTGATAGAGTAGAAGTACTTGATAAGAAAACTCTGAAATTTGCCATTAACCCTATGGACTTAATACAGCATGTGGTTACGCCTGAAAAAATGAGTTACCATGCCTTTGGATTTATTACGGTATCTGGCACACCTGAATATAGCTTTTTGCTATTTTGTGGCAAAGGTACGAAATATATTAGACCAGCAAAGATTACCGGACATATTTGTTGATCGAAAAATAAAAAAGAAAGATAGCTTTTAAACTATCCTCCTTTCTTCATTCACTTAAAATGCCAACCCCAATATGATTTTATCCGGCATCGTATTTACTTCCGCAGATTTCAACCTGCTTCCTCCAAGTTTAATCGCTGACTTCTTATAGCACCCAATAAATTCCTCCTTTGGCATAAAGAATGGATAACCGTATGGGACTCCTCCCCAATAGACGGGAACTCTAAAACCATCGAATCCATGACCAGTTATAATCTTTGCGTCAGTGCAGTAAATTGTCTTTGACTCATAATTAAGCCAATCAATTTCTCCGTCCCTATATTGGCGAGTGAATATTAGCTCCAAAGTCTTCTCGGATGTAATATCTATTTTGAACCTGATCCCACCAGCAGAGAACTTATCTAAATCCTTCTGTACCTCATTTTCTATTTCACTAATTTCTTGTTTGGCAAGATCATACACCTTGCCCATAACGAATATTTTCTTTTTCATATTATTCTAGTTTTCTTTCTATTATTATTGATATTTCTCCTTGTCCATCAGTTTTGAAACTTAGTTTCTCGTAATTAACAAGTTGGCATAACCGATCCTCATATGTATCTATCAGCCATTGTAGGCTAACCAATGAATGCCCATCTTCATCTTCATATAATTCGCTGTCCTCATCCGCTATATCTGTCATATCAGAAGTAGTCAAACTGAATATATGAGCAGCCAATTCTATATGTACATAATTAGCATCATCAGTCCCATATAGTTGAGGGGGATATTTTATTTGGATGAATACTGCATTCTCAAAACAACTGATTCTGTGTCTTACCGGAATATCAGAGAGCCCGTCCATTAGAAGCTCGACTATGGGGTAATCTACTTCCCGTATATCTCCTGTATAATAACGCTTCATTGTTTCCACTCTAAAATTGGCTATCAAAGACAAGTCCTGTATTGGCATCTTTGCAAGCAGGGGGTATAAGATACCGTTCTCATCAATATAGCTTTCGGGATCAGTACATTTCAATTCTTCATCTCTTGTTGTTGAAAATCTTTTTACTCTCATGTTACTTCGTTTTTTGTGATTTAATTAATTCTACTCCAAATGTTTTTTCAGGTATTCTTGGAGTTTGGTATTTAGGCTGCCCATTGTACTGCCATTGCTTTCGCTATACCAGGAAATGTTTTACTTCTTAATGTTCTCCTTTCTTCTGCCGATACTCCTGAAAAGAAAATGTCTGTGTACCATTTGGGTGATTTGTTCCCGTTCCTAGATATGACAAACTCTCCCTTTCCTACTATTTTTGTTGGTATCAGTTGAGGAAGATTCTTTAACCATAGACATGTTTTTTTTGAAGCTTCATCGCCAAACTGCCAAGGTTCTATGATCTGATCCGGCTTTCTCCATCGAGTACTCATTATGCCAACAGGATTTTCTATGGCTATCTTCTTGATTCCTACACTAGCTACGGACATGAAAAACTGAACAGCTTCTTCCCTGTCTGCCGCTCTATTCGGATAAAGTGGATGTGGTCTCCTTTCAGCAATCGGTAAATTACTATCGTCAGGATGATAATACCATTTAGCTCCACTGACCGAAAGATAGGTACAAGGTGGATGGGCAATCATAATATCCCAGTCTCCATCCAAAAAATATTTTTTCCTGTTTTGTAGTGTTCCTCCTCTGTTTACTATAATATCGAACATATCCCCTTGATAGTGCCATTCCGGATGTCCACCACTACAACTAAGCAGATCACAGCTAAAAGCACAGTGACCTTTTTCTCTGAAAGCCTTGCATACCGCTTGACTTTCTTCACATGCTACAAGTATGTTCATCTTAATAAGCTGTTTGAAATATTATATCCGCCTTAGTCTTTTCCAGTTCCTGTGCTCTAAATAAAGTGAATCCTCCTGTGTATTCGTTTAGGGATTCTTGTACCTGCGTGTCAATTGTGATTAAGGCTCTGTTATTGGCTGTTAAACAATTCTTCATAAGTCAGTCTTTTGTTTTTTGTGATTTAATAATTAAGGTTACATTATAATTCTTTTTCAGATATTCCTGGAGTTTGGAATATCTGTCTAGCCTACATCTGTTTCTTGGGCATAAAACAAATATCTCTTTAAGGCTAATTTCCAATGTTGAGTAATAGTCTGTACTATCCTTTTCATTCAATAAAGAAGCCAGTTGAGGAAAATATTCTCCTAAAGCTTTTATATCATTGGAGAATTTATTCGTTTGCTCTTTCGAATCGGAGTATGATTCTACCGGAGTTTTTGGTATGTCGCTACAATCCTTGTTAAGCGAATACCATAATTGGGATGTGTCTGTCATAAATTTAAGTATTGTTTCATAGTTAGGGATTTCAAGGTTTTGTAGCAGAGTTTCGGCATTTTTTGAGTAGGGAGAAAATAAAAACGAGATACCAAATTAATGATACCTCGTTAATCTTTAATCAATCCATAATATAACTATTCGAATGGAGAATCATCTTTTTTCTCTTGAAATATAAATGGATCACTTCCTTCTTTTATAAGTTGCACTGTCAAATTGTCCAATTGCTGGTTGTAGACTATAGTGGTATTATTGGACATGCAATTATGTTCCTCACCACCTGAAACTTCGTACAGATTTGGGTTCTTATTGAAGCCTAGTTTTATAGGTGTTACAACCTGAAAATATGTTTTAATAAAATTATAATTATTATTTCCAACTAATGCTATTAAACGTGTTTTTAATAATGGAAATTCTAATAAATTTATATCAGATGGATATTTGCCCACATTCTTACTAAAAAAGGAGGATAAACTATTTGAGACAGAAGATGTATTTGACTTTAAAGGGAAATTCGTAAATATCTTCTTTATTACTGAGTTGTATTTATCTTTATCTTTTGCTGGATAATAAAAGGTCGCAGTAAAAAAGACTCCATTTTGAAGAACAGTCTTGGTATAAAAGATATTTCCATTGGATGTATAATCTGAAATTACAAACCAGTTATCTTTTTGTATACTGTATGTTACCGACTTACTTTTGTATTCGTTATATCTGGATATGATGCTTTCATCTAAAGCATTATACATCCCCGAAACAATCAAATAAGTATTATCATCCATATAGAATTTACACCCGTCTCCATTTTCAGACTCTTGCCTTTTATTAAGGAATGAAGGATATGTAATCGTGTAATTAAAACGAGAATTCTGATAACTATTAAATGTTATATCTGAATTATTTGTTGCTGTAGTTTCACGATATAATTTAAATGGCATCTTTACCCCTTTATAATTCGTGAAAGTGCCGGAATAACTATCCATACTCCATTTACCTTCAAATGTTCCTGTATGCTCTCCTGCCGAATTATATTCCTTCAATATCATGTAATCGTTGGAATTCATAGAACCGGATAATTCCAGTGTATTATTTCTGCCGTTTTTTACATAATAATAGCTACCTCCTATTTCATTCGGTTCTCGCCAACCAAGTCTCATCACTATTGGGTACTTTTCATTGATCATCCCGTAATATTCAAATCCAATAATAGTCGATCCAACTGTAGGGTTAGGGACATCATTAGAAACTTCTAAACCAAATTCTTCTTGTTCTTTTTCAATTGCATATTCCGGTGTTGCTCCGGAATATGTATCAATTGCCATCTGTCTTTGATATTCCTCTTCGATAGCAGTTGATTTATAGCTCCGATATCCTAATAAACTTATTAGACTCAATGCAATTATAGCAATAATGATAAGCCCCGTTCGTTTCATACAAAAAAGTTTCCTATATAAAGGAAGCTTTCTTTTGACACTTTGTTGAGACTGATTGTTTGATATTTGATGTTCTGAACATTCCTTCTGGTCCACCATTACTGATACATATGGAATAATGATATTCTCTATTTTGGGATTTGAACCATATTTTGTTTTATATTCTTCTTTTTTTCTCGATGCATTAAGATAATCTTGTTGTTCGATATACTCTTTGATTAGGTAGACATACTGCTCTAATATAAGCTTTTCACATTCACGAATCAAATTTTGCCCATCTTTAGATGTAGCCATAGAGGAATTACGTATTGCATCTAAAGCTTCCTCATATTCTCCTTCATTATAAAAAGATATTGCTTTATTATATAAATCGTCCATTATATTACAATTTTAAGTTAGCCACCTGTAAGAGCAGAAGCACATCCTTCTACACAACTATTAATGAAAGCTATAATGAAAAAGAAGATTGCTATTGGTACTATAATAGCTATAGCTGTACCAGTCAGACAACCACCTGCTGCCATTCCTGCTCCACCTGCCATCCCTTTAGCTACTTGGTTTCCCATATTACTTTGGGACTTTTGCTGTCTTGGGTTATCAACATTAACATTTACAGTAACATTTGAAGAAGGATTAGCTTGTTTTTTGGTTTCGTGAGGTTTGACTTCTTCCGGTTTCTTGGTGCTAAATGTGCTTCCACAATACATACATTTATATGTATTATTTCCACGATCACTAAATTTATTTCCTCCACATTGGGGGCATTTGATTTCTTCCTGCATAGTTATAATGTAGATTTAATTATTTGTACGTAGTTCTTTAGCTGATTTATTTTTAGAGTAGCACGTGATTGTAATTCACTTTGTTCTGGTGTGCCTGCTACTTTCTGAAATAGTTCATGGATTTCATTCAACTTTTCAGTCAGTTCATTTACGATCTCCAAATGCCTGTCAAGTTTATTGGCTGGGATCATGGATATTTTATCAAGTACTATCTTAAAAGATTGTAATGTCTTGTCTTTCCAGTCAGAGTTTTTATTTTCCAGTTCATTTTTAGTTTCAATCCAATAATTATCAATTGATGCAGAAAAAATCTTTTTATTTTCTATAGTACTTTGGATGTCTAATGCTTTTTTCTCTGTAACTCCACCAGCCATTATTACAGTTGCTCCATTGACAATAAAGAATATAATAGTAATTACTAGCAAGCCGATATATAGAGTTTTCAGATTACTATCCTGATCCATTAACAAACTACATCCAGCTGTCCATAGAAATATCACAATAGCAAATAAGTTTAGGGATATGGATAGTGAGACATTCTTTATTGTTAATAATTTCTCGTTTGATAATATCGGAATGTTAGCCAGTAAGATTATTTCTGCTAAACAAGCTATTCCTACATTGATATAAAAGAGTTTATTTTGTTCCTCAAATAGTAATGTGTATATAATAATGGTACATACAATTACTAGTAACACTGTAATAATGAGTATGACTTTATTTTTCATAATATGTATTCTTTGATTAATATTTCTGTTATTTTTTGTAATATTGGCGTTAGGAATGTTAATGACAAACTCCGGCTATATTATAGCTTTTAATAATTAGTTTTAATTCCTACTCCACCGACTTTATAAGCATGTTGTAACTATTTTCCTTTCCTATTGTATCATGCAATACGATAGTGTTATTCATCTATTCTCTTTTGCTATACCTTAGTAGGAGCTATTTGCATCGAACTCTCTTTGAAGTTCGATCAATGATTTCTTTAGAGCAGTAATATTTCCGTTCTCATCTACCATTCCAGATCTGATTGCGAGTTTTTTATTATCTACTGTAGATCTAAAATCTTTATCGAGAATGTCATCGAGCTTCTTATAATCAGTACCCACTATTTTTTTTAATTTATCAAGTGCTATTTGAGCAAGCGGTGTTAGTCCTATTTTAAGATTAGTGAATAATGGATTCCAACTAACTATGTCTCTTAAGGGAGTTCTAAAATGATTGGTCCAGTATAGATATTCCCCAGTCTTTACATGTTTTTTGTTAATTGTCCAAGGATAATCTATACTAGTTGTCTTGATTCTCACTATTCTTTTTCCATCACGAGAGAAAAGAATGTAGTATTCAATACCCCTACCTCTATGCTCTTTAGTACCTACAGCATTATATCTGTCGTATATAACTCGTGCTTCAGGTGAGAAATTTTTAGTATCACTAAACTTTCCTAGATAAATCCATTTAGGTTTTCCATTTTCAGAAAGATAATCTTGATCAATACTTTCTTCTTCATAAGAGATCAATGTATCTTTTGTGTTGGCATTAACATCAGCTTGTTTTGTTCTATTGTTGCAAGAAACAAAAAATGCCATAATAATTATAGCTATAACTGTAATATTCTTCATACTTTTCTAATACTTAATTTAAGTCTCGTAAATGTTTTCACTTCAGCTTATTTCAAATTATGAAAGGCTAAAAATTGCTTTGCATTTTTCATAACCATTGAAAATGCTCTTAATTAGCCCCTCTTCATCAGCTGAGAAAACACAAGTATTCATTTTTAATTAGTGTTTCTGTTTTCTATTTATAATGCTGGTGGTGGGGGAGGTGGCATCATTAGAGATAGAATCTTCGATATATCAGGATCTTCACTCGCCAGTATCCATTCTTGTCCACCGACTCTATAAACATAGGTTGTGGCTGTAATTTCTTTCTGTTGTATCATGCTTTGGATAATGTCAATACTATATGGTCCTGTTGTTTGTCCGCCTTTTGCCACATAATAAGATGGCAGTTGTGGCACACCTCCTGTTAGTGGTGAAGTCAGAGTGCTTTGTTTGATTGAATTTCCGACTACTTCTCCAAGATTGTTACCGACTCCTAATCCCATTCCTATTCCCATGAAATTTCCCGCTCCTTCATTTCCTGCTGCTGTCTGGGCAATATCAAGTTGTTTCTGCTGCAAATAGCTGACTCCAAGTTTGCTTAATCTGGCTTGTTCTGCTATTCCTTCCATTACAGTCTGATATCCTTTGTCATTCTCGTCAAACGATATATCTTCGATATTGAAATTAAGTAATTCAACTCCGTATTCGTCAAAAGCAAGTTGTAGGTTCTTTGCTGTTTCCTTTGCCAATCCTCTATATTCCGATCCTAGTTCATTGATATTAACTTCGTTTTCTTTCATGTACTTTGCAATGGAAACCTTAACGGATTCTACCACATCTATACGGAATTGGTCTTCTATCAATGATGTATCCCCGAATCCTATAGTTCCAATAAGCTTCTTAAGGAATACTCCTCCATCAGAGATTCGAATCCCATATTGTCCCCTAGAGGATAACTTGATTGGTATTTGGAAATATGGATCAATAATACGCAATCCACCAGTTCCCCAAAACATGTTTCTTTTCTCTAATTTGCTAATAAACCAAACTTCTGCCATGAAAGTGGTTTCACCTCCACTTGCTAAATTTACAAGTTTCTGTAATACGGGTAAATTGGCAGAAGATAAGATATGTCTACCTGAAATAAATGAGTCACAAAGAGTTCCATTTTTAAATAAAAATGCCTCCTGACTTTCATTAATAGTCAATATACTGCCTAAGGCAATATTATTAAAAGGAAATTTGTAGACTAGTTCCTCTGGGTTGTCTTGTTCCCAATGAATAGATTTAATTATTGGCATAACATCTCCTATACGCCTATAAGTCTCCGAAGTCAGCCGTTAATTTTGATTAAACGTTACTACGCAAGAAGGGTGAGAGACTTGCCTGCTATGTTCACGAATCTTAGGCATCGCCAAACGCCCTTTTAGGAATGAACAAAGAAGAAACAGAATCTCACACCCATTTCGATATGTAGGGGTATAACATTGGCTATACCGAGACATACAAAAACAAAGTGAGCATTAGTTGTTTCTGTCCTCCTAATATAAATTTGGCGAATTTAAGATTCGGACTTAACAAAAATACCTTTCTTGTATCCAACCATTTCTCCGATTGGACGTTACAAAGATAGTATTTTTATTTTTTACAACTAATGCTCTATGAGATTTTGTTTCTTCAATGATAAGGATTTCACTACCTTTATAGACGGTAGAAAAATAAAACTTATTGATTAAGAATTGATTTGATCCAATTAACTACTAAATTGTTAGTCTCGAAAATAAACTCTTGTCCTATCGCAGCAGATTGAAAATAATCCTCTTTCCATGATTTTGAATTATGATGAGTAATATAAATATCTCTGAAAAAGTCGGGTAGATTCCAGCGACTTCTACTGCAATTATTTTTAGTGAGAACTAATTTATTAGAATATTTTAGGTGAGAAGCACCTGGTAAATTCTTCAAAATAGACAGATGATTTGTTGGTAGGAATATTGCATTATTTTTGTTCCAACGTTCTTGTTTTGCATGAGGATGCTGTTCTAATCCTACCGGAATATTATCTAAAGATGAAATAATACTACCCACTTGCAAATATCCATATATGATATGTAAATTAGGAGTACCTTTTCGGAACTGTAACTTGCCATTACTAAGTTCTGTTTGTTTGAACCAACCAAAGAATAGAAATAAATCCCCAATTCCAATTTTGTTATTGTATAACTCAGATAACGCAGCCCCTGTTTGCCCATAAGCGGGTATCCAAGATACAGGACGAATTTTTATATCTTTTCGTAGGTCTGGGTCCAAATGACAATAACTACTCCCATTAATATGACTTTGGGGCTTTAACTCTTTTATAATGTCATAATATGACTTTTCACCATAATAAATATCTGAAAACTTAATTTCTCGATCCAATTCAGATGGGATAGGTAGTGATAGTAATGTCCCATCTGGTAAGATTGGGCTAGGTATACCTCCATTGGCAGAATCAAATCCTTTTCGGCTCAGTATTACTTTCATATTAGCTTGTTGTATAATATTGGACATTTTGAGGGAATGTTCACTGTATCTCTTACATAACTAATAAAATCTATCGGTTCTATTGTTTTCCATCCTGTTCCACTCTGACTTATTGGTATTCTAATTTTATCTAAAATATTAAACGGAATTATCAAAGGCTTTTCGCAACTGAAATAGTAAAATTCTTCACATATTAAAACGTTTTGTCCTTTTATATCATTTTCTTGAGAAGAACCATCATTATGATAATTGGAATTAGATACAAGAATAAAGTCTTCCGGTTTTATTGCATTCTTGAATTTTGGTTGATAGATATTGTCACCATAATATACATCATTCTCTCTTATTCTGTTTGCATTAATATATCTAGAACCGCATTTATTACACTTGCCATTTGAAATTATTGATCCAGAATTTCTTTTAGGGCGTTTTTGTGGATAATGTTCCCAATAACTAGCAATACTCATTTTATCAGTTATTCTAGCTAAATAGATTAATTTATGCTCAGAACTACCGTATTTTTTTCCATCTCTTTCCGTGTTTTTACCTAGCCATCCTGCAATCCATACTCCTGGTACAACATTACTGTTTTTACGTAGCTGTGGTTTGCACGTTGCTAAAGTTAGTACACCATAATAAGGATTCGGAGCAAATCCTTCATCGTTTCTCATAATATAACTATATAGTAAAGTTTTCATAAATTTTATATTACATTTAATGTAGATTCTAACAAATGTAATAAAACTTCTTGAACAATCATCGTTAATTACTATTTTTTCATGGATACTCTCTAAATACACTATTTATATTACTTACAAAATCTAGATAGTGCCTTGCCAAGAAAAAAATATAAAGGAAGACTAATTCTCATCTTCCCTTTTATTTTGGACAAATGTCACCTTAGATCATATCTTCTGAGTAATATACTGACTTGTGAAGCTTTGAATTGACCTCCTTTGGCTGTAACAAATCCTTCTGTATTCAAGATCCTCGCCATCTCTGACAAAGACTTATCCTCTTTCGCTAAGATTTTCAACATTGAAATAGCTCTTCTATTATTAGGATTGTCTAAGGCTTTTTGCCTGTTTGTCTGATTACTATTCTCTATTGCTTGATCTAGTTTGCCAAGCAAGTTTTCCGGTTTTCCTAATGATACACCTCTTGCTTTCTTTGCTCGTAGTGATTGTTTGGTTCTTTGGCTGATTAATCCGGCTTCATATTCGGCTATACTACTGATAATATGCAACACGAGTTTGTTTGCCTCTGGAAAATCACAAAACACAATCTCAACATCATTTTCCAATAGTTTACTGGTGAAAGCTACGTTCCGGCTTAATCGGTCTAGTTTGGCAACAATCAATGTAGCACCTGTTTTTCTACATTCACTTAAGGCTTCTATAAGTTTTGGTCTGTCAGATTTCTTACCGCTCTCTGTTTCGATATATTCAGAAATAGCCTTTTTGTCTTTTAGATAATTTCTTATTATTTCTCTTTGTGCTTCTATACCTAATCCTGACAATTCTTGTTTTACTGTAGATTGTCGTAAGTAAGCTATATAATTTTTCTGTTCCATATTTAACACTGTTTTAACATCCTTCTCGATTACCAAACGTTCGTTCAATAACCTTTAAGACTATATGTGTGGTTATTAAAAAAGGAATCCTGTGAGATTTCAAGTTTTGATAGACTTTACTTCCTAACAAGATTCCAGTTATAGGAGAGTTAATTATTTCAAGTATTTCCTTGCGTGTCAAAAATCCCTTTTCTATAATTACTCTTTTCTTATAAAATACTCTATCGCTGAATGAACGAGAATGTAGTAATCTCGATTCACCCTACATTGATTCTCCCACGGATTATAGAATTCCAAACATAGTTCCTTATATAATAAAGGTAGCTGTTTCTTGATCCGTCTTACTAACCAACCATAATTGACAGGTCGGCTATTTTTCATTTTCTGTTTCCATTTCTCTATCGAGATCTGCGAACAAGTACATTCCAAATACATAGTCCTATATATAAGGTAAGCATTCATTTTCTATGATCTCTTTCAGGAGTTTTGCTACTTCATGTGAGGCTTTGTTTCTAGCATCATAATATCTGCTGTCATCTGCCTGAACATAGATAATCTCCCTGATCAATCTGAACAAAGACTGCTGTAGAGTTGGATGAAAGTACTTGATAGTTTCGGCAAACTTTTTATAATCAAAGCACATATTATTTAAAGCATTTTCCAATTCCATTGCTGCCTTAAATTCTCTACTGTTTTCTAATTCAAATCTTTCCATAATATTTCATTTAAAGTGTTTATTCTAATATGATTTTTACATTCGACTTAATATCTATTCCCATTGGTTCACAACCGAACTGCTGACCAAAATAGCAGATACAATTATTCAGTGGCATATTCCTGTAGAAATTAAGGACATCATCTTTACTAGCTGTATAATCAAATAGATGTTCTGTATCACCAAAATACCGACCGTTATCATCCATAAATACAGGACGATTCCAATCATCAATCCCTTTGAACTTTAATCTTAAATCTTTCATATCTGTTTTTTTAAGTTGTTTAAAAATAAAAGAGGATACCACTGTTTTTATTAGTGATACCCTCTTCGGATAATACAAATCATATTCTCTCTGGCTATTCGATAAACCATGAATACGCTTCGTCTTTGTGATTCAATGCTTCTGTTAATCCCAATGATACTTCCGTTGCATTAACACTGCGTCCTAAGAAGGAATCTAGATAACTATTTTTGTTTGCTCCCGTGATCAAGTTATAGAACTTCCACATACTTAATTCACCATTACTTCCAGCAAAGTTATCATCATGGATATATTGCTTAGCCACATTGTTGATCTGGCTATCGGTGATGAGTAGTCGGGGGAGTTCCTTTTGTTGATGTTGGGGCAAATAGTTATATAATCTCATTCTTCCTAAGATTTGGCAAAATTGGTGTTCTGTGAGCATTGTATCACCAAGCGATTGCATCAGGTGAATATGTTTTGCTACATTATATTGGCTGAACAAGTCTAAGGTGAATTGATATAAATCCCTTGAACTTGTAGCTCTGATCTCTTCCTTGTACCCGTCTGTTGATAGACATTGGTTAGTACAGGCAAGATTTAGGAATCCGACAGCAATACTAAATTTCTGTGCTGTCATTTTTCCCGATAAGTTATCTCTCCCATAGCTTTTACAGCCTGTGATTGATAAGTGTAATTGATTTCCATTTACGTCCTGATGAATTGTCGGGATTTCTATATTGAAAATCATTCTTTCATAATACATTGTTTTGTCCGATTCCAATAGTTGATCTGTTCTTTTATTGATCGCTTCTGGTATTCTTCCTTTTACAATATGGCTGACTCTTATGTCTGGGATACAAATCGTCTCCCCATGATAAAAATCTTTGGTTGCTTCATAAACTGATTCTATGAAACTTTGATGTGATATACATACCTCGTTGTCCTTAGAAAACACGGGTATAATACATTCATTCCTGAGATGATCTAAAGTCACCTCTGTTGTGTTTGCTTCTATGAATGGTGAACGTTTTTGTGGTTGCTCTCTAATAAGAACTGCATCTTCTACGTCTTGTTTCCAATCATTAGATCTTACCATCATCATGTTTTGAGATGGTGCTATTAATAAATTTGTTTCCATATTTATTTGTTTTTAAATTGTTTCTTACTCTGTTTTTATCTTCTTTTTCAGAAGAGTCCTAAACTTTTTTTCATTTTTGAGTACACATAAAATGACTTCAAAAACGATAATCAGACCAGCTTCGATCTTCTCGAATTTAGTCATGATCATTCTTCTGTTTTAAATCCAACCGGATTTACCTTTTTTTGAGTTCTCCTTTTAATAAAGGATTCTATAAACTCAAACGCTTCTAGTAAATGGGCAAGTAACCCGATAAACTTTACTACTTCAATAATCAATTTTACTTTTTTCATTGTTATTTCTCCTATTCTTTAATTGTTAATAATTCATTGTTTTAATTCATAAATAAGGCTTTCAAATGAATAGAAGTGGGTGGTAAGTGGTGAGAAGAAAAAAATAAAGAGAGCCCTTAGCTCCCTATGTTGAAAAAGAATATAGATACGAGAAAATCCCCACTTCCAGTGATCATAACTTGTATAATCAAAACTGAAAATAGGGATTTAGTCTCTCGGTGCGATAATGTTTTGTTTTTAGCATTACCCAACCGTTTATATGTTATTTATTATCTATTTGTTCTTTCTCATATATTAGGTTTTCAGGGGAACAAAAGCGTATTTAAAACAGAAATGATACTATCTAGATTATTCTTTTAAAAATATTTCAAGTATTCGCAAATTAAATAAATATTTTCATTCCGCTTACCTATGAAATTTCAGGAATAGATGATTAACAGTCTTGTGACTGAAATTCTATAATATTTTATTTTGCAGGATAGTTTGTTCTGTGTTTTTAGCAAAATATTTAATTATGCTTATTTTACTTCTTATCTATATTTTTAACTATTACTTATCTTACTTGTCATTCCCATACACCCCATATATCTGTAAGTTTTACCATTGAAAAATAGATGATTATAAAACAGGACTTAAAAAAGGAGGATGGCTTAGTTATGTGCTACTTACTTTATAACTCTTAGAATTTCATCATTTTTATAAGGATAACCTAATCCACTAAAGATCTAGATTATTTATTAAATTAAGCATTTATAACGTATGGTATTTTATCACCTAGGATTCTCTAATAGGAGTTGATATACCGATATTTAAAATTTTATATTTTTAGTTTCAGACATATCCTATGAATTATCCCACCAATTTGCAGCACACTTTTTTCGGTAGTTTACTCATAGATAATACAAAAAACAAAGATAGTTCTCTTCATTGAGCAACAAAATTATTAATGAAAATAAGCGGCTCTTTTTTTACAAGATAAGCTACAGTATATCTTTCCTGTAACCATCTTGAAATGTTGTTTCATATTCCTGATTTGGTATATATTAATGTAGAAACGTACAGCAAAATGAAATACTGATTATTTTTATTTGTTTCTTTTTTGATTGTAAATAGATTTAAGTTATATTTTTACTATCTTTACCATGATTATCAAATATGTGATAATAACTATTATCTTAATTTCTATACAATAATATGAAAAAAATAAAGAAATATCAGCTAATACAAGATTTACTAAACCAAGGATTAGATTATCCGAAATTTACAAGGAGATTAGCATCAATAAGAAATTCAGTAGATTATAGTACTCTGTTGGAAATTGTGGAGAATTTCGTGAAAAGATCTCCCATATTTAAAGAATATATGTTTGGAACTATTTTTCCCAATGACTCAAATGCGTTGGGAGGTAGTAGAGATTTCTTTTTGAAACCATCCAGTGTAGAAAGTGAAATTTCTTGGATCTCCTTGCAAATTAAGTATAATAAAGAAAAGATACAATTTTTCGTTTCTAAAAAAAGGATATTCGAACATCTTTTTTTACATGGTAGATATAGTGAAGCTTTGAATATATTAGAAAATGTCAGAAAAGAATTAGGTGTATCTATTTGGTATTATGAATCAAAGCTCTTGTTGTATGAATATAGTAATAGGACGGATGATAAATTCTTGTTACTATCTGATATCAATGAAAAACAAGGAGAAACACATGCTGGCTTTGTTACTTCCATTTTACATTTTATATCTTATCGTACAGCTAGAAATCTATCTGCTTATAAATATGATTTAGATTTACAAAACTGTTTTCAAAGAAATAGAACCGATTTTCAAAAAAGTAATTGTGACTACTTTTTGTTCAAATTGAACTATTTCAAGCATTACAACATTGATGATTTCAAAACAATATTTGCTTTCGAAAACACTAATTCATTAGTTGACAGATATTTAACTTTAATTTATTTAATGCAGACAATGTACATCCATGGTAACAATGATGAATACATAGCAAATAGAGCTTTATACCTATATAGTAAAACTAAAGATATAATGTGGATACCTTTATTTGCATTAGTGTATCCAGAACGTATCCCTGATGTTTATTTTGATTTTGAATATTTAGATATTTTAGATAACTATTACAGTGGAGAATATGACAAAGTTGTAAACTTATCGAAAGTGTATGTTGAAAAATCCTCATGTTGCTTTGATGTTTTGGTGTTTTATTGTCGGAGTTTATTAGCTCTTAATAGAGGATATATGCATATTTCAAATGATGTTGATTCATTACTAAATCAAATATCTATAAAAATATTTTACGCATTAAACAATGAGGAAGATAGTTCTGACGCTTTATATAATTTGTATCAAAAAAACAAAAACATTTACAGTTTTAAATTAGCTTATGGCTTAGATTATTTCATTAAAGAAGAGGAAAATAATGAAAAAACATTGCGACTAAAACAAAGTTCATTATGCCACTATGACCCATTAGCTATTGTAGAATGTGAAGAAGATAAAGCTATAGAATATTTAAAATTAGGGAAAAAATTATTTAACAAATCAGTTGCTATTCAGCAGTACTTGAGAAGAATAAAAAAAGAATATACTCCCAGCGGAGAAGTTGTAGATTATATAAGAGATATAGATAATGCAAAGATTCTTTTTGAAAATGAAGATTTTAACTCATCTTTAGAAAGATGGAAAGATATAGTGGAAAAGTATAAATACTCAAAATCTATTATCCAAATTGCATTAAAATATGCTTTTGAATGCATGGTTAATGAAGATAAGTATTTAGAAGCTATAAAATTCTATGTAAACAATTATATTGACAACCCTGTGAGTGTAGCAAAAATCAATATTACTGATTTTATGTATATATTAAGAAAAATGAAATATAAAGGGATTAGACGTTGTATTGAATTGCCTATTTTTGTTGGATTAAATGCTGGCGATGATGCAGATAAAAGCTTTATATTGCAAAGTTATTGTGAAGTCTATGATAAACAAAAGCCATCTGAGTTATTTGATGAATTGATTGCTGAGGATATAAGAAAAGTTGAATGTTTCTATTATGTTATTTATAAAGAAGAAACGTTGCGCCACTTTATATACATAAATAGCACATTAGATAATTTACAAGAAAAGCAGCGTATTTTAAAATTTTTGGTGGATTTAAACACTCCAAATCGAAAGGCATATCAAGAACAATTAGATATAGTATCAAATAGTCTTATTGTGTATGAAGGAAGTAAGAAATTAGATGATAGTAAAATATTCGCAAACGATCAGGCTATTGTTAATTATGAATTGAGAGATGTTGATGGACTATTTAATAGATTCAAAACGATATTTAAACTTGTTATAAAAGACAACTTGAAAATTGTTATTTTGCAAGGTGGAACCTATAAAGTTGTTCAGTTTGAGGATAAAGAGAAGAAAGATCCTGGAGTTAAATTTTCGGACAATGCACTGCTGGAGGTATTTTATTCCATATTTGATTTAGTTAGAGATAAGTTTCTTAATAGTAAGTATGGAATTGTTGCCTATTTAAGTACACGAATTAGGCATGGGGTATTAGAAGGAGAATTGCGACCAGAAATAGATAAAGAGAACTTGATTTTTAATCGGATAAACAACAAGTATGTTTCTAACAATTTCTGGCAAAAAAAATATGGTATTGATAGTCGGATGAATACAATCATTAATAAAGAGCTTGAACAGTTTTCTATAAAAGTGGATTCACTATTATATCATTTAATAAAAGAAAAGCTTCAAATTAAAGAAGATGCTATTCACCAAGATGGTTTGTTTAACTATGACGTTAGCAATTCAGAAATAGAACAGTGGGCTTATGAAATGGGGAATATGGAAACTTATCAGGAGTGCTGTTGGGCAATATTACGTAAATTATGGGAGCGCACTGAATTGAATTTAGAAAACATAAGAAGATTTATTGATACAAATGTTAGAAGTGATTTTGAGCAAGCTTTTAATATGCTAAGAAGTAATTTATTGTCGCAAATCTCACAAGAAAGTTTCCCCGAAATTTATAGTGCAATAAATACAGCATACAATACCATAGATCAACGTCTATATAGAATAGAAGGTTGGTTTAAAATATCTGGACCAGAATTAGAAGATTTTGATATAGAAACTTTATTGGATTTAGTTTGGGAAAACACATCAAAATGTTATCCCAAAGACAACGCTAATCTCCAAATTCAGTGTGTCAAAGGATTAAAAATAAAAGGAGACTATTTAATACATTTTACTGATTTATTTCGCATTTTTTTAGACAACATGTTTAAATACACTCAGCCTGTCAAAAGCGAGAAAAATTTTAATATAACATGTAAGTTAGATGATAAAAATCATTTAAATTGCGTATTTGAGAATAAAGCCCCAGAAAAGATTGAAATAGAGGGTGTGAAAACAACGATGTCAAATGAGAATATTTCTTGCTTAACAGAAGGAAAAAGTGGATTGGGTAAAGCTAAGAAAATTATCAAATACGACTTAAGGTGTGAAAATAATAATGCACAAGTCGAAATAAAAGATGGTAATTTTATTGTAAATATAGATATTAATGTTGAAAACTTAAGAATAAAAGATGAGGATATTAATAGTTGAAGATAATCAAAAAAAATTAGATAAATTGAAAGAATATATATCTAAGGAGTTTCCGGATTATGAAATAACAGATCGCCAGTCTTATAATTCTGCAACAAAAGAAATTGTACTCAATTATAAAAATTATGACCTTATGTTATTAGATATGAGTATGCAAACATATGATATTTCTGAAGATGAAATGGGTGGAGAACCTGAGCCACTTGCAGGTACTAAAATATTAAGCCAGATGTATTTGCGAGAAATCACAGTAAAAGTTATAGTTGTGACAATGTACGAAAATTTCGTAGGAACTAAAATAAAACAATTGGATGAGAATCTAAGAAATGAATATGCAGATATATATTGTGGATATGTTTTTTTCTCTCATTCTAACAATGAATGGCAATCAAATCTAAAAAAAATAATAAATGAAAGTATATGATTAAAATTTTAATAATGGACGACTCTCGTCCTAAAACAGAAGCTATAAAGAGATATTTGACAGATGATTGTTTATTACCATCTGATAATATTGATACTGCAATAACAATAAATGAAGGACGTAAGTTATTAACTAAGTATGACTATGATTTACTGCTCTTGGATTTAGTTATGCCTTTGAATGATGACAGTGAGCCAGATGTTGAAGAAAGTCCTAAATTTATTGATGAAATATACACAAGTACATATATTCATATACCTATTCATATAATAGGATTTTCTCAATTTGATGATCTACTGGAAACTTCTAAAAGTAAATTTGAAGATAAGCTGTGGCATTTACTTAAATTTGATTTAAGTAAAAATGATTGGAAAACAAAGTTGCAAAATAAGATTCAGCATTTAATAAGAACTAAAGAATTTTTCTCAAAATCATTAGGTGAGAAGTATCGCTTTGATTATGGAATAATTTGTGCATTAGATAAAGAATTCTCATTAATGCAGTCTGCATTTGTGAACATTGATTGGAAGAAATTTAAAGTTGAAGGACATCCGTTTAATTTTTATTCAGCAGAGATCTCTACCATAAATGGAAGTCGATTAAAAATAGTGTCATGTTGTGTAAACGAAATGGGAATGCAAGCTACTGCAGTGGTTTCTGCATTGATGTTTAGTCTTTTTGAGCTTAAATGTTTATTTATGACAGGAATTTGTGCTGGTATTGAAGGAAAAGTAAATATGGGAGATATTATTATAGCTGAGCGAATTTTTGATTATGGTAGTGGAAAATTGAAATCTAATGAAGACGGTGAGCCATTTTTAGAACCTAGTTATAATCCTTTAGATGTTGAATATGAGTTGTTAGGTACGATTCATCATTTTCTTACAGAAGAAGATATAGATACTAAAATATACAATCAACTAAGAAAAGTTTTTCTGCATAAAATTGATAAAATACCACAAATAGTGATCGCTCCTACAGCTTGTGGTTCATATGTTGTTGCAAATTCAAAATTTGCAGATGGCTTGAAAGTTGGCGAAAGAAAGCTTGCTGGAGTAGAAATGGAAGGATACGGATTATATAAAACAGGTTATATAGAGAAAAAGCAATGTTTAATGGTTAAATCAGTATGTGATTTTGCTAATGAGACAAAAGGTGATGATTATCAAAGTATGTGCGCTTTTTCCAGCGCTAGTTTTGTATACTTTTTCTTAAAACATATTTACTAGCTCTATTCCGACCGTTTGCTTAGACAATGCAATTCTTAAGTATATTTTATCCTGTAAAATATAGATTTGAGATTTTGAATGGAAATAAATGATAAAATAATTCAAGGGTGAGCATATAATGTGTTATATGTTTACCTTTGTTTTTAATTATAGTACACCTTCGTGCCTAAAATAGCACAATAGTTATAATTTACGTTTTTTCTTTTTTATTTTTGTTGTTTATCCCTTAGGGCTGAATAGTATGTCTAATGTTTTTTTGCTTGATAGCAGCATGAGTCTGCAGATTGAATGTCTGACCATTTACTTTACTGATTTCAAGATTGATAGAAAGCAAATTTCCTGATTAATATCTATATCTCTTCCAGCGGATTGAAGATCTTGTTTTGTAGTTTAAGTTATTCGGTTACAGAACCATTTTTCATTAAACGTAGTAATTAAAAGATTCTGTATACTTTGGCGATTGTAATTGAATAGTTTATCTTCTTCCTCTTCTTCTTCTTCTTCTTCTTCCTCTTCTTCTTCTTCTTCTTCTGCTGCTGCTGCTTGCTTAAATAAATTTACACGGTCAAAACTACCTTTGATTGTTCCATTCTTAGTATTTTTATGATTAGTAAGCGGGGATAGTTTTTTCTTATTAGACTGCTCTTTCCGGCTCATAATCAAATGGTGGTACATATTCGGTTTGTTATCGGGACGATTATGGTCTATTAATCTTATCGTAAAGCTTTACATCCGAAGCAGATAGCTCTTTATTGAAGTTCTTAGTATATTCAGGAACAAAAAAAACTCACAAATACAGCGTTTCATTGCTTTGGCTTATTCCTGTTATGTATTCCCCATTGCCCAAAGTTCACTTTCCAATGAACTGATGTGATAGCGTAAAACTTAGTATCTGTTTTTAGTAGGATATCTTTTATTGAGAATGGTATTGTAGGAGGAAGGAGAAATGTGATATGTTCCCATTTTATCTATATCAGTTGAAAATACGATTTTATGGTACTAGTAAACTGATTGATAAGTTAAAGTAACATAAATCCAAAGTTCTTTTAATGGGGAATAAAATGGGGAATAAAGAGATTAGTAAAAAGAAAAAGCTCTGATAATCAGAGCTTTCATTTGTTTTTAAGTGGAGCTGGAGGGAATCGAACCCTCGTCCAAACGAGGAAATCATAAGCTTTCTACATGCTTATCTTTGCCTAAATTTTCGTGCAGGAACAGAACCAAAGCCATCAATTCCTGCCTTATCCTCTAAAGTTTCATCAAAAGTGCGAGGCCGCCTTTGACTATCCCCGATGTAACTGCACCACTGAACCGGAATGCTTCGGAGCAACAGCTTCCGAGTGATGTCTCGTCCTGGCACCTAGTGCCTGGATTAAGCTAATCTACTGTGATTCGATTAAGCAGCAAGAGCGTAATTAGTTTCGCCAGATAAAATTTTGGTAACTGATATTTAAGTGGAAATTACCGACCCACTGCATGCTTACCTACCATTTCTGCCCGCTGTCAAATCCAGTCAACCCCAAATTTTTATTCGTACAGAATAGCGATTGTTTAGAACGCTTTCCAAGAGTGCAAAGATAGGAAATGTTTTCTAATTTACGAGAAGACGTTAGCAAATATTATATCAAAGCACTATCTTTACGGAGCTATTTTATATTTAAGGTGAAAAAGCATCATGAAAAATCAACCAATAATAAGCTACTTATGATTAAGACATATCTATCTAAAACATCTATATTCAAAGCATTTGCCGCTGTTTGCATATTCGGAATCAGTATCAGTGGCTGTACTTCTAAAAAAAAGACTCCTATGGGAATAACCGATACAACGGAAAACGAACTAACCATGTTGGTGGGTACTTACACATCAGGAACCAGTAAAGGGATATATAGTTACCGCTTCAACGAAGAAGACGGGACTGCCACTCCGTTAAGTGAAACGGAAATTGAAAATCCTTCTTATCTTGTTCCATCTGCCGACGGAAAATTCGTCTATGCAGTCAGTGAATTCAACAATACACAAGCTGCCGCCAATGCATTTGCCTTCAATAAAGAAAAAGGTACTTTGCAACTATTAAATTCACAGCAAACGGGAGGTGAAGATCCCTGTTATATCATCGCCAGTGGAAATAATGTGATAACCGCCAACTACAGCGGTGGCAGCATCTCCGTTTTCCCTATCGCAAAAGATGGCTCGCTCCTACCCGCTTCCGATATTATACAATTCAAAGGCACGGGAGTAGACAAGGAACGACAAGAGAAACCGCATCTGCATTGCGTCCGTATCACTCCGGATGGTAAATACTTGTTTGCCGATGACTTGGGTACAGATCAAATACATAAGTTTATCATTAACCCAGCTGCAAATGTAGAGAATAAAGAAGCATTTCTGAAAGAAGGATCGCCTGCTGCCTTTAAAGTGAAAGCCGGTTCAGGTCCCCGCCATCTGACTTTCTCGCCAAACGGTCATTACGCCTATCTGATTAATGAGTTATCGGGCACAGTAATCGCTTTTGAATACAAAGACGGAGATTTAAAAGAGATCCAGACAATCGCTGCCGATACGGTAAACGCACAAGGAAGCGCCGATATTCATATCAGCCCGGATGGAAAATTCCTGTATGCCAGCAATCGTTTGAAAGCAGATGGTATTGCCATATTCAGTATTCACCCGGATAACGGAATGTTGGCGAAAGCAGGCTATCAACTAACAGGGATTCATCCACGTAATTTCATCATTACGCCTAATGGTAAATACTTGTTGGTTGCTTGCAGAGACAGTAATATAATACAAGTTTATGAAAGAGACATAAACACAGGACTGTTAACAGACATACAGCAAGATATTAAAGTAGACAAACCTGTCTGCATAAAATTTGTGCCATAATTTGTCATAATCCCCTGGCTATTCATCAACTACTGATAGCCCTTTACTTTTTATTTTGAGCAATCCGATTGTCAGGAATTTGAGTCTTCACAACGATTTTACTCCCGTTCTTGGTACACTTGATACATTCTTTCCGCAATGTTCTCTCTTTTAAGTCAAAAATGAGATTCGGATTAAAATGTTGCCCGTTAATACGGGTTTCGAAGTGTACATGTTCGGTAGTGGCACGACCGGTACGTCCTGTCAGCCCGATAGCTTGTCCGGCTTTTACGACATCACCAGCTTTAACCAAATTCTTGAAATTGTGGCTATAAAGTGTTTCCAATCCGTTAGCGTGGCGGATTACAACGATATTGCCATAGGCATAATAGGGTTTCGACATACGCACCACTCCATCAAAAGCAGCACGAATCGTATCTTTTGCACAGGTCTTAATGTCTGTTCCCGAATGTCCTCCGCGAGTTCCATAGGCAGAGATTACTTTTCCTCCGGGTAATGGAAAAGCATATTCGTGGTCTTTCAGAGAATCCAAATGCAGATAGATATGATTGCCTTTAGCAAATAATCCGGGAGTAGCTACCCGTACATCAGCCATTTCGCGGGCAGAGAAGGAAGGTTTATCCTGCCCGTCGGCAGTCAGTGGCAATAATAATAAAACTGTCAGTAAGATAAGTATGTTTTTCATGTCTTTTTTCTTAGAGCACTCATTCTAATTATTCGAAGAATACGATTTTGCCTCCATCCGATTCTGTATAGTTTCTTAATAAGGTCTGTATCATTTCAGCAGCTTCTCGCAAACCTTCTTTTCCGTTATAACCATTGACTATGGCTAGGATATGAGTGGTTCCGAGATCCATTTTCGTACGTTCATGATCGCTTGTCGGGGTTCCGATTCCTCCGAAAGAATCGCGATATACAGGTAATCCTTCGATATTCAATACACCGCGTCCGATACCTTCAAACGGTTCTCCTGCTTTGCCGATACCGAGTTCAAGGTGCGTACCTTGTATTTTGTCCGCGTCAAAACCACCGATCGAATGTCCCGTACGAAGAGACACTAAATTAATAAGGTCTACCAACGTATCAATCTGATATAAAGGAATTCCACGCATCAGGCGGCGGCGTAGAGCTTCGGCTGACGGGCGGTAACGTCCGGGGTCTTTGCCACAACGTTTATAAGCCTCACGGGTAGCAAAGATAACGGGTTGATGTTTGATGTCTTCCATCTGTGTAGTAGAAGTCAGTTGCCCGGTAAAAGCGTCAATTTCCTGCCAAAGCCCTTCGCTGTAAGCTGTATTCTTCACGGCAGCATACACGGCGGCTCCGGCAAAAACCGGACATGCGTCTTTTATTTCTTTAGATACTTTTATTTCAAACATAACTTATCATAAACCAATCATCAGCGTCCTGCAATAACGGACACCAATTATTACTTTCTAATCATTATTCCCGACAATGTACGACCGGAATCTATTCCCAGTCTACGTGCAGAGAAGAATTCATCATGATGAATATAGGTACAGATTCCGGCCACTTCTATCTGTTCTGCAGGCACTCCGAGATTCAGTAATTCAATCCGGTTGGCTTCCCACAAATCAATATGATATTTGCCTGTTTCTTTCTTCTTCATAGAAATGAGAGACATATCGAAGCCGCTTTCTTCAAAAGCATCATACACCTCATCACCTACTTCAAATGATTCGAGCGAAATGCTCGGCCCGATGCAAGCTATCACATCTTCGCCTTGCGTCCCGAACATCTTATTCAAGTGGTCCATCACATTACTGACAATATGCTTCACCGTTCCCTTCCATCCGGCATGAACGGCAGCCACAACGTGTTGTTTTTTGTCGTACAGCAATACAGGAACACAATCCGCCGTCGTGACACAAACGCAATATCCCGGCACATTAGTTATCAAGGCATCCATTCCTCGCAGAAGTAGCCGTCTCATTTCCAATGATTCTTTAAAAAATGATTCATTGATAATCAGACTGGCACAGCCATGATTCTGTTCAGGAATAAATAATTCCTTTATCTGATGATTCATGCACTGAAACAACCAGCTCTGATTGCGATTGACGTTCATACATGAGTCGTTGGTATAAGGCGAACAGTTGAAAGAGCCGTAAGCTCCGGTGCTTATACCTTCGTGACGCGTAGTTACAAAATGAGCTACTTCGGGATATGCCTCCAGTGACTTATATCCCTTCAACTCGTTATGTTTTGTAAGTGAAATCATTTTTCTTCCCAATCTTCTTCTTCGTATTCATAATCGATATCATCGTCATCGTCGACATCTTCCTCATATTCATAAACGATGTCTTCATCTTCGCCCATGTCTTTGAGTTCCTGTTGCAGACGGGTCACGTCTTTCGGACGGTGAACGATGTCCTCTATCTTATTGCTTTCCTTGTTCAGTTCTTCCCAAAGGATGTCTTTCAACACCGAGATGCCCAAACCGGAAACAGAAGATATGAATACATGTGGAATGCCTTCCGGCAATGTAGGTTCAATCTCGTCCATCAACTCCTGATCGAGCATATCACTTTTGGTGACAGCCAACACACGTTGCTTGTCCAACATTTCAGGATTGAAGGTACGCAGTTCGTTCAGCAAAACTTCGTATTCTTTACGAATGTCGTCGCTGTCTGCCGGAACCATAAACAGCAGTAATGAATTACGCTCGATATGACGCAAGAAACGCAGTCCCAAACCTTTTCCCTGACTGGCTCCTTCGATAATACCCGGTATGTCCGCCATCACAAAGGATTTTCCACCGTGATAGGAAACGATGCCCAAGTTGGGTTCGAGCGTAGTAAACGGGTAATCGGCAATTTTCGGTTTGGCAGCCGAAATGGAAGAAAGCAAAGTTGACTTTCCCGCATTCGGGAAACCTACCAGACCGACATCGGCAAGCAGTTTCAGCTCCATGATAACGGTCATTTCCTGCATCGGCTCTCCCGGCTGCGCAAAACGCGGAGCCTGACGGGTGGCCGTCTTGAAATGCCAGTTACCCTGACCGCCGCGACCGCCTTTGAGCAAGACCACTTCCTGTCCGTCTTCTGTTACGTCACAAAGATACTCCCCTGTCTCGGCATTATAAACTACCGTTCCGCAGGGTACTTCTATTATTTTATCCGCACCGTCTTTTCCGAAACTACGTCCTTTGCTCCCCGATTCACCATGACCGGCCATTGCATGACGGTCATACTTCAAGTGCAGCAATGTCCAGTAATTACGGTTACCGCGCA